>Ga0102832_1001592_pt1 | contig 16577 bp, 22 predicted proteins | sample EBPBio282013_DNA_FD_88942 | JGI IMG/M metagenome (GOLD analysis project Ga0102832, IMG submission 88942) | Wastewater treatment Type I Accumulibacter community from EBPR Bioreactor in Madison, WI, USA - Reactor 2_5/28/2013_ DNA (Illumina Assembly) | ecosystem: Engineered > Bioreactor > EBPR >...
TACGACGACAGCTTGGACGCCTTCGGCGTTCACGGTGTCGGCGGCATCATCGGCGCCGTTCTGACCGGTGTCTTCGCCCGCGAAGCCATCAGCCCGATCGACGCTCATGGCCTGATCGAAGGCAACGGCGCGCAGGTTATCACGCAGCTCTATGGTATCGGCGTCACGGTCGTTTACTGCGCCATCGCTACGGCAATCATTCTCAAGGTCGTGGACCTCATCGTGGGCCTGCGCGTCGAGAAGGATGAAGAGCGCGAAGGGTTGGATATCGTCCTCCATGGCGAGGTCGTTAACTAACCCCTAGGGGAAGTGGGGACGCGCTCGACAGAGGTTCGCCACATCCGAGGTCAACTCGGTGTGGCGAACTTTCCCCCCTCGATCCCCGGATGGTAAGCTTGGGCCTTCGGCGCTTCACGTCCTCGCCGGCTCAGCCCCACGCAGTCAGAGACAATGCACGGTTCCAACCGTGTGACCGGTACATCCGAACAGGAGACCAAAGATGAAAAAGATCGAAGCCATTATCCGGCCCTTCAAGCTGGACGAAGTGAAGAAAGCGCTGAACGACATCGGCGTGCAAGGTTTGACCGTGCTCGAGGTCAAGGGCTTTGGCCGCCAGAAGGGCCACACCGAACTCTATCGCGGCGCCGAGTACGTGGTTGACCTCGTGCCGAAGGTGAAGATCGACGTCGTGGTGGACGACCCGCAGGTCGAAGCCGCCATCGAAGCGATCCGCGGTGCGGCGCAGAGCGGCAAGATCGGCGACGGGAAGATTTTTGTCTCGCCCGTCAGCGAAGTCGTTCGCATCCGCACGGGTGAGCGCGGCGCCGCCGCGATCTAAACCCGCGTGACTGCTTTTTCGCCAAAGTTTTCGTAGGTCCCCCCAGGGACCTCACCTCAAGCCGGCCAGGGACCTCCCCCCTGCGCCGGCTTTTTTTTGCGCGGTTTGTTTTTGTCGTCCTTGGCCCGCGCGCGAAGGCGCGCATCATAAAAAGAGCGGGCGCTCGCCAGGCGCCGGGGACCAAAGGGTCATTGCGATTTGGTTTAAAATAAAACCAGGCCCTCCTGGATCCTCGCGGCTTCGCCGCAAGGATGACCAGAAAACGAATTAAGCCGCCGGCGCCCCAGTATATCCGCCCACCGCCTGCATGAACTTACTCGCCACGGGCGCCATCCTTGCCTCCGTGAACATCGGGCCCACGAGTTGCACCCCGAACGGCAGCCCGCGTTTGTTGATGCCCGCCGGGACGGCGAAGGCCGCGAGATCGAGGATGTTGCCGAAGCCCGTGTAGAAGCTGAACTTCCACGGCAGCGCGATGGGATCGGCTTCCACTTCGGCGGCGGTGGATTGAATGGGTGAGGTCGGCACCAGCAGGAAATCGGCACCGGCGAAGATCCCCGCCGCCGCGCGCTTCAGAGCTTCCAGTTTGTGCTGGCCCGCGAACACTTCGGTGGCCTTGCGGTCCTTGTTGCCCAGGATCAGCTTCACGACGTTGGGATGGCACTCGGCTTCATGGGCTTCGATGAAGGCGCCAAGGTCGACGACGCGCTCGGCGATGAAACCGGCGCCGTACAGCAAGCCTCCAGCATCGCGGAACGGGGCGAAGTCGATCTCGATCTTCTTGCCGCCGATGCGTTCCATCGTGGCGACAGCGTCCGCGAACATCTGCGCGTTCTCCGCATCCCCGAAGAACTCGAGGTCGGCGGCCTTAGGAACCGCGAAGGAGAATGAACCCGAGGCGTTGGCCGGGATCGACACGCGCACGCGCGAATAGATGTCCGTGGGGTCCATCTCCGCCAGCGCGTCGAGCACGGTCATGCTGTCTTCCACGCTGTGGGCGAGGACCGCCACACAATCGATGGAGCGGTTGCACGGCACCACGCCCGAGGCCGAGATGATCCCGCGCGTCGGTTTCAGGCCGACGATGTTGTTGAACGCCGCCGGAATGCGTCCAGAGCCGGCCGTATCGCTACCCAGCGCGAAGGGCACGATGCCCGCGCCCACCACCACCGCCGAGCCCGAGCTCGATCCGCCGGCCACGTAGTCGCGCCCGAACACCGAGCGCGGCGTGCCGTAGGGCGAACGCAGGCCCGCGGTGCCGGTCGCGAACTGATCCATATTGGTCTTGCCGATGATCACAGCGCCCGCCGCTTCCAGGCGGCGCACGGCGAAGGCGGTTTCTTTCGGTGTGTACGCATAGGCCGGACACGCGGCGGTCGTCTGCGTGCCCGCGAGGTCCATATTGTCCTTGATCGCGCAGGGCATGCCGAACAGCGGCATCTTTGCCCGCGCCGCCGCGTCCAGACTTTCGAGCGCCTTCACACGCGCGTTCAGTGCGCCGGCGGGAATGCGCGTGATCCACACACCGCTTTGCTGCACATCCGTATCGGCACGCCGTACGGCTTCCTGCACGACGTCGGCAACGCGCGCTCCAGCGGCATAGGCGGCGCGAATCTCGGGCAGCGTGAAACGCAGATTTTTCATCGGGCGGCGACCTCTTGGCGACCTTGTAAGCGCTTTCCCGCCGATGAAAGCCGGCGGGATTTTCCTTGTGCAGTGCACACTTGGCAGGTGGAGGTAGCGTAAGTAGTCCGATTTTCCGCGTCAATTCCACGTACTTGTAAGGCCAGCTTACGGAGCCGTTCGGTTTATTCGCAGATGAACAGGATTTTACCGAAACACCCCCTTGCACTTAGGGGTCTCGGATGTAAAGAACGGCCAAGACATCGACGTTTTTTGAAGGGACTACGGTGAATAAGGACGTACGTGTGGCCACCAGCAACACCAAACTGAATGAGCTGGTGAATCGAATTGCAACCCTGTGCCAACCGGATCGCATCCACTGGTGCGACGGCTCGCAGGAAGAATACGACGCGCTGTGCGACCAGATGGTGAAAGGCGGAACGTTCATCCGCCTCAACGAACAGAAGCGTCCCAACTCCTATCTCTGCCGCTCGCACCCGGGCGACGTGGCGCGTGTCGAACACCGCACCTTCATCTGCACGAAGGATAAGGACGACACCGGTCCGACCAACAACTGGGCGGACCCCACGGAGATGCGCGAAACCCTCAACGGGCTTTTCGCCGGATGCATGCGCGGCCGTACCATGTACGTGATCCCCTTCTCGATGGGCCCGCTCGGTTCCGACATCGCCCACATCGGCATCCAGATCACCGACTCTGCTTATGCCGTCGTGAACATGCGCATCATGACCCGCATGGGTAAGAAGGTCCTCGACGTCCTCGGCGACGGCGACTTCGTGCCGTGCGTCCACTCGGTCGGCGCGCCGCTCGAGCCCGGTCAGAAAGACGTGGCCTGGCCGTGCAACGACAACAAGTACATCGTGCATTTCCCCGAAACCCACGAGATCTGGTCGTTCGGTTCCGGCTACGGCGGCAACGCCCTCCTGGGTAAGAAGTGCTTCGCGCTCCGCATTGCTTCGGTGATGGCGAAAGAAGAAGGCTGGCTCGCCGAGCACATGCTCATCGTCGGTCTGGAATCGCCGAAAGGCGAGAAGACCTACGTCGGCGCGGCCTTCCCGTCCGCCTGCGGCAAGACCAACCTCGCCATGATCATCCCCCCCCAGGGCTTCGAAGGCTGGAAAGCCTGGACCGTGGGCGACGATATCGCCTGGATCAAGCCGGCGGCCGACGGCACGCTGCGCGCCATCAACCCGGAAGCGGGTTACTTCGGCGTCGCGCCGGGCACGTCGGACAAGACCAACCCGAATGCGATGAAGCTCGTCGCACGCGATTGCATCTTCACCAACGTCGCGCTGACGGACGAAGGCGATGTGTGGTGGGAAGGCATGACCGACGAAGCGCCCGCGCACCTCATCGACTGGCAGGGCAAGGATTGGACGCCGGGTTGCGGCCGTCCCGCCGCGCACCCGAACGCGCGCTTCACCGCGCCGGCCACCCTCTGCCCGATCCTCGATCCGGCGTGGGATGACCCGAAGGGCGTGCCCATCAGCGCCTTCGTGTTCGGCGGCCGCATGAGCCACACCTTCCCGCTCGTGTTCCAGTCGTTCGATTGGAATCACGGCGTGTACCTCGCCGCCACCATGGGTTCTGAAGCCACCGCCGCCGCCGAGAACCAGGCCGCCGTGCGCCGCGATCCGATGGCAATGCTGCCCTTCTGCGGCTACAACATGGCCGACTACTTCTCGCACTGGCTCGCGATCGGCGAAAAACTGAAGAATCCACCGGCGATCTTCCGCGTGAACTGGTTCCGCAAGGACGAGCACGGGAAATTCATGTGGCCCGGTTACGGCCAGAACATGCGCGCCCTTGCGTGGGTCGTTGACCGTGTCCATGGCCGCGGCGATGCGGTGGAAAGCCCGTTCGGCTTCATGCCGCGCTATCAGGATCTGAAGTGGGAAGGCCTCGCGTTCGATCAGTCGAAGTTCAAGAGCCTCATGCAGATCGACCGTACGGCCGCGCTGCGCGAGATCGACGATCAGAAGAGCCTGTTCGACCGCTTCGGCCCGCGGACTCCCGCCGTGCTCCTCACGCAGCAGGGCGAAGTGCGCAAGCGCGTCGAAAAAGCCGCCGAAATCTGGCACGCGGCGTAAGCGTTTCGAAATTCGCGAATCAAAAAGGCCCGGTGGAAACACCGGGCCTTTTTCTTTGCCTGCGGCTACTGCGCCGTTTCCGTCGTGGGCAGCCTGACCCCCGTCAAACGCCACTTCAAGCCCTGGCGACTGAGGACCAGCTTGGCGTCGGGTTTGTTCGCCTGCGTGACGACGGCGCGGTTCAACCCCTCATAGGCCACATTGAGGTCGGCGAGCACGTTGTCCTTGGTGAGTTCTTGGCTTGCTTCTTTCGTAGAGGTCAGCATCGCGAGGCCTTGCGGGGTAACGACTTTATCGACCATCACCTCGACCATCTTACTCGCGAACAGCTGGCCCATGGCCGCCATTTCCGGGTCGCCGCCAGCTCTTTCCGCCATCCGCGCGGTCATAACCCCGGCGATCTCCTCTTTCATGCTTTCGCGCAACACCGGGAAATCGATGTGTTCGGCCAGCACCGCTTCATCTTGCGCGACAATGCCATCACGGATTCCGTTCAGCGCGAGATACGGCCCGGCCGCGACGTAGCCGGCGAGCAACAGCACCACGGCGGCGGCCACCGCGATATAGATCTTTTTCATGACGTTCCCTGATGTCCGATGGCGCGAGGATAGCAGTGTTCTTCCGGAATCAAAAAGGCGCGGTATGTCCCCACCGCGCCTTTTCCGTTTCCGCCCGGGGCGGATGAAACACTATTCTTTCGTCGCTTCGAGCACGTAGGCGACGATGTTCGCGCGGACTTCCGGGTTCGGTACGCCGACGAACGGCATCTTGGTGCCCTTCACATAATCCTGCGGTTTCACGAGGTACTTCATCAGTTCCTCCTCGCTCCAGGTGATCCCGGCGTTCTTCATGGCGGCGGAATAGGCGTATTCGGGATGGTTGGTGCCCGACTTCTTGCCGATGAGACCGTGCAGGTTCGGGCCGATCTTGTTCGGGCCGCCCTTCTCGACGGTGTGGCAGGCGCCGCACGGCGCGAACTGCTTCTTACCCACGACCGGATCCCCGGCGGCCTGAGCCGCCACCGGCGCCAGCAGCATCGACGCCAAAATCAGTGCCTTACGCATTTCCGTTCCCTTTGCCTGTAACAAACCGCCTCGTGGTCGGTTTTCGAAGTTCGTCGGTCTTTCTTGTAGCTCGGCACGAACTTCGAAAGCCAGCCACCAGGCAATCTATAAAACCAGTGCCGCGGATCGATTTGGCCGTCCCGCCCCGGGCGATTCAACGCCCGCGTCGGGACGGTCAAATCGGCGGCGCCAGCGGCTTTATCGGCCCTTGGCCCGCCGAATAACGCGGAATACCCTTGTCGGGCAAGGCCTCTGTTGTCCCCTATCAAGCCTTTGAAAAATGGCGTTTTTTTGAAGGGCGGAGAACAAATCGGCGTGAAGTGAGTTTCAATCCCCATTCCCTTTTCTTGGAAGGCTCAAAATGGCCAGCGACCATCTCCATGCTCCGCGCGAACGCTTGCGCAAGGAAACCATCCATATGCACCAGGCCATCACCTCGCTGATGGAGGAACTGGAAGCCGTGGACTGGTATCAGCAGCGCGCCGACGACTGCGACGACCCCACGCTGAAGGCGATCCTGCTTCACAACATGCGCGAGGAAATCGAACACGCCGCGATGACCCTCGAATGGATCCGCCGCGCAAGCCCCGACTTCAACAAGGAGCTGAAGGAGTACTTATTCCAGGACGGCGACATCGTCGGCCGTGAGCATGAGACGGAAGGAAAATAAGACGCTGCGCGAAACTCACGGCGCTAGGGGGTCACACCCCGTAGGTGATCTCCAGCACCTCAAGCACCTCTTCGCCCGCGGGCGTGCGCAGTTTCACGGCATCGCCTTCGCGGGCTTTCACGAGTGCCCGCGCGATCGGTGAGACCCAGCTCACCAGCGAACCGTCGTCGGTGCCGGCAGCTTCGTCGATGCCGACGATCTTGATGGTCCGCTCGTCGCCCTTCTTGGTCGCGTAGGTGACGGTGGCGCCGAAGAAAACCTGCTCCAGCGCTTTCTGCCGCGCCGGGTCGACCAGCTCGGCGTTCTCACGGCGCTTGGTGAGATAGCGCACGCGGCGATCGATCTCGCGCAGGCGGCGTTTGCCGTAGATGTAATCGCCGTTCTCCGAGCGGTCGCCGTTGCCAGCCGCCCAGGAAACGATCTCGACGATTTTCGGACGCTCGACACGCAGCAGCGCGTGCAATTCGTCGTCGAGAAGTTTCATACCGCGCGGCGTGACGTAGTTCTTCGTGCCGACCGGAAGGGTATCGGCTTCCTCGGGGAGGTCTTCGTCGTCCGTCTCTGTTTCTTTGGTGAAGGCTTTGCTCATCACGGCCCTTGTGCCGCGACGATTGGGAACCGCGGCGTGTAAGGTTACTTCCGGCCACTGGCCATGGCGATGCCGGCGACGACCGCCGACAACAACGCCGTGCCCTTGTGTTTGGCGAACATGTCCTTGAGTTCGGCTATGGTTTCGTCGTTTGCGTCATGATTGACGTGCGAGGTCTTATGCGGGTGCAAGGTCGCGCGCGCGACCAATGCGAAAAGTCCGCTCAGGGCCGCGAGCAGGACGCCCATGCTGAGCGCGGCGGCATCCGAACCGATGCGCGGGATCAGATAGAGCCACAAGGCGGCGACGAGCGCGACACCAGCACCGATGCCGCAGATGGAAGCAAGGGCAAGCCATTTCGCCGCGCCGGAAAAGCGGCTGACGCGCTGCGTCAGCTGCATTTCGGCGAGCATCATCAAGACCATCTTGACGAGCTTGTCCATGGATACGGTCTTCCCGCCCTTATTTGCGAAAGAACAGCTTCGAGATCACGAAGCCAGCCGCGAAGGCCATCAGGAGACTGGCGATCGGTTGATCATCGATTTGCTTTTCCATCGCGACCATAGTCTTACGGCCGCGCTTTTGCATGTCCTTGTACAGATCCGCGGCATCATCTGTGAGGTCGTCGGCCATATCGCGCGCGCTATCGAGCGCATCATCGAGGTTCAACTTCTTCACATGGGCGATGGCTTTCGCGACGTCTTTTTTCAGCGCGGCAAGATCATCGATGATCGCTTCAATGTCAGCGCCGCTGACGTTCTCCAGTTTCTTACGAAGATCCATGGGTGGTCCCTTCCCACTATCAGTTATGCGACGAGAGGCGAATGCCCGGCACGTAAAGATTGTTCCGCTGTACGTGGATTATAGGCTCTATCAACGGCCGGCATTTCTTCCGGTTGCAAATCTCCAACATATGCAGCGACCGGAACTCTTGGGGGCGGGCAATCGTTACGGGAGCGCGAGCTTCATAAAAGGGAAAAATCATGCTCAGCACGATTCTCCTTATTCTGCTCATCGCCCTTCTCGTTGGCGCGCTGCCCAGCTGGCCCTATAGCCGGTCGTGGGGTTACTACCCCAGCGGTGCATTCTCCATAGTAATCATCATCATCGTAGTCTTGCTACTTTCTGGGCGGATCTAACAACGAATTGTCCTAATCAAACGTAAAATGCCGCAGAGCCTTTCGCTCCGCGGCATTTCCCTTTGTGGGTCATCGCCCACAGCACGACTACATGTTGATATTTGTTACTTTGCCTTGGCGAAATTCTGCGACGCGAAATCCCAATTCAAAAGCTTCTCGACGACCGCATCGACATGGTCTTTGCGTGCGTTTTGATAGTCGAGATAATAGGCATGCTCCCATACATCCACCGTCAAGAGGCAGGTCAGGTCGGAAGCAACCGGCGTTTCGGCGTCACGCGTATCCTTCACCTTCAGCTTGCCGCCTTCGATCACCAGCCAGCCCCATCCGCTCCCAAAGTGATCCGTGGACTTCGCCTTCAGTTCTTTCTTAAGCGCTTCGAGCGACCCGAAATCCCGTGTGATCGCCGCGGCGAGGTCCTGACTCGGCTGAGTCGTTTTCGGTGAGAGGCAGTTCCAATAGAAGCTGTGATTCCACACCTGCGCCGCGTTATTGAAGATCTTCTTGTTGCCGTCATCGCCGTTGGTCGCGGCGATGATCTCCTCCAACGCCATGTTCGCGAAATCGGTCCCCTTGATCATCTCATTGAGTTTATCGATGTACCCCTTGTGATGCTTGCCGTGATGGAAGGACAAGGTCTTCGCGGAGATCACCGGCGCCAAGGCGTCTTCAGCAAATGGAAGCGGCGGCAGGGTGAAGGGACCATGAGTCAGATCACGCGGTGGCATGGAATGTGCTCCTCTAAATAAAAACCGCCGACACTAAAAGCGAAATACACGCCGTATACAACTCACAAAAACGGGACGCTGACGTGCGCCGGCCGTGCCCCCAAAACATTTGGGGTTTGATCCCGAAGGATCAAACCCCAACTTCTCCGAGCGCTCTTCCGCTCGCTTTAGATCGGTGGCGGCGGGGGCGCCTTGCCGCGCACCAGATGCAGGACCAGCGTCACAAGGAACACCAGGAGGAACAGGAAGAATAGGATCTGCGCGATCCCGGCCGACGCGGACGCCAGCCCGCCAAAACCAAGCACACCGGCGATGATGGCTACGACCAGAAATACAAGAGCCCAACTCAGCATGGAAAGTCTCCTCTATCTACAAGCGGCAAGCAGCGCCGTTACTTACGGGCGTCCTCAGCGGCATCGTCGATAGCATCACCGGCCGAGCGAACATCTTCACCCATACCTTCAATCGTGTTGCAGGCGGCCAAACTCAGCGAAAAGGTGGTGATGAAAATCGCGAACAGAACTTTGAAGGCTTTCATGAAACAGTCCTCTTATTTCATTCGAGGCAACAGTTGCCTCACGCGGAATATCGAAGGACTAACTCCCGAACGGGCGCGAAGTTGCGGGCCGTTACGCGAGAGACGGAAATTTTCACCCACCGCGTGCGGCTAAATTGCGGCGATGTGGCGAAATTGGGGCACGCGCTGTGCAAATGAAATCGCCGCAAATGAAAACGCCGCTCGCGTTTTCAGCGCGCGGCGTCTCCGGAATTTCTCTCCGCGATTTTTCTAGACGTCCGGTTGATCTTCGGCGAGCAACAGCGCCTGCGCGATGGTGGCCTTCACGCTATCGGCCATGAAGGGTTTCGTGACCAGGAATGTCGGCTCCGGCCGCTCACCGGTCAGGAGACGCTCCGGATACGCGGTGATGAAGATCACCGGCGCGTCCACCTGCTCGAGAATATCGGCCACGGCATCGATGCCGGAGCTGTTGTCGGCCAGCTGAATGTCCGCGAGGATCAGGCCGGGGCGCCACTTGTCTACTGCATTCACCGCTTCTTTACGCGTGCGCACCACGGCGAAAACATTGTGGCCCATCTCCTCGACGATGTTCGAAAGATCGAGCGAGATGATCGGTTCGTCCTCGATGATCAGAACCGAGGTCGGGCTCTGCGCGACAAGATCATACAGCGCTTCCTTCACCATGCGGCCGATTTCGTCTGGCGTTTTGTCCAGGATTTGCGCGGCCTCGGCCTGCGTGAAATCTTCCATCGCCGTCAGTAGTAGCGCTTGCCTGCGCGCAACGCCGAGCGCATCCAGGCGATCACGAAAACGATCGCCGCTGCCGCCCTTTACCGAAAGTCCGCGGGCCGGCTGCGTGCCCGACCAGATCACATGGAACATACGGTACAACGCGACGCGCGGATGCATGTCGCGGTGATAACGATCCGGGGATTCCACGACAGCTTCCAAAGTGGCGCGTACATATGCATCGCCGCTCGCCTGCGAGCCGGTGAGCGCGCGTGCGTAGCGCCGCAGGAATGGAAGATGAGATGCGATTTCGTGGGACAGCGACATGATTGGCAAATCCTATTGTATCCCCGCGCGGATGACGCGCCTCGGAAGGATGAGTTTAAACAGGGCACGCGGCATAAAGACTAGTTCATTTTGGGTAGGTGAGGAAATCGTCCGGGAAGCGCGAGATGCCATATCTCTTGGCTTTCAGAAGGTCCTGGAGCGGGCAGCGCTGCGGACGATGAAATGAGTCCGATGATCGAATGATAAAGGTGGGAGGTTTGCGGTGTGGCGACGTCTCGCCCCGCGTCGAGACTTCGTCCGCCTCCCACGCCGGAGACGGCGCGGGAGGGGACAAACCCGCAAAAGGGGTCGATTGCGGGTCTCGATGCCTCGCGCCCCGGCGGGCCGGCGAGACGAATTGTGACTATCTCTGCTGCTGATTGCGGTTTTGCGGCGCCTGCTGGGACTGTTGACGGTTCTGCGGCTCCTGCACGCCCTGCTGACTCTGCGGGTGGCGGTCCTGCTGGCCTTGTTGGCTCTGCTGACGCTGCATGTCCTGCTGGTTGTACTGACTCTGCTGGCGCTGCTGCGGGTCCGGCTTCGATTTATTATCCGTCATTGCACCATTCCTCATGATGTTAAAGAACTCGGGAGTTCTGACGTGTGGGGGCTACTTTAGCCCCAACGCCAAACGCCGGCCCCGAAGGATTAGTTCCCGGGGCGTGCAAATTTTTTACCGCTCTTGATCCCCTCACCTTGGTCTGCGAAGCGCACAAAGCCTCAAGGGACCGCGTTGCCGCGCTTCCTCGGAGCGGCAGGGGTGCGGCCTGCGATCTTGCGGCCGCGTCTTCCAGCGCTAGAAGCGCGCTGACGATAGCGCCGAGCTGACTGTTTTCGCCGGAGGTCATGCTTTCCTCATGCGCGATTTGCAGAAGCCTGACGCCGACTTCTCAAGCGCGCAGGATATCGATCCTGGCGTCGCCGATGTCCAAATGCGTATCGGACATAGAGGCATCACATGCGGTTGCACTTCACCCGGAAAACGCCGTGTGTTCCCGCAAAGTTCCAGGGCCGGTCACCGCGCCTCGAAATGGCCTTAAACCAGGTCTTTCATGGGGTTACCAGCCGGCCTCACGAAAAATTGGGGGTCGCCGAAGGGTTTTGTTGAAACTCTTTTCTACTTACGAGCGTTGTTATCCGTATCGGGCTACATACTAAGGGATGGGCGAATGGCTAACGAATTCCATCAGATGCTGCTTGAACACCTGCCGCGCCTGCAGGCTTACGCGATCATGCTCACCCGTGACCGCTCCCAGGCGGAAGACCTTCTGCAGGAAACCTCCCTGCGTGCCCTGCGCGCACAAAGCCAGTTCATGATGGGCACCAACTTCACGGCGTGGATTTATAAGATCCTGCGCAACGAATACATCAGCTCGCTACGTCGCAAGAAGCGCCAGCCGGTGCAGATCGAAGACATGCCCGCTGAATTCCTCTCGCGTAAAGGCGAGCAGGAGAATGATGTGTTGTCGCGTGAAGTCATCGCGGCGATGGACAAGCTGCAACATGGCCAGCGTGAAGTGCTGATCCTCATCTGCGCCAGCGGCCTGAGCTACGAAGAAGCCGCCGAAGCGCTCGGGTGCTCTGTCGGTACGATCAAAAGCCGCCTGTGGCGGGCCCGCGCCCGCATGGCCTCGCTGATCATGGGCGACGAGGAGACGAAGACCGGCAAAGGCCGTGATTTCGCCGAGCCGCCCCGCGAAATGGCGAGCACGGCTTCCCTTTAAAGGTTTGCTCCATCACTGAGGCTCGCCTTACTATGCTCCCAAAAGAGGGTGACAAGCCCCTCGTTTAAGTCCCGATGCCACTAAACCGGGCAAGTTTTCACAGCCGGTCTTTCTACAGGTTGTTCACAACCCGCCATGAGTGAGAAATCAAAGTCAAAGCCTGAGATGGCGGCGCCGACCCCGCGTCCGCAGGCGAAATTCAATCCGGCCTTTGATTCATGGCTGGAAACGAAACTGCATAAGATTTTCGATTCCGTAGCGTCCGAACCCCTGCCCCAGGATCTCGTGAAATTGCTCGGCCAGATCGACGAAGCGGAAGAGAGGAATAAAAAGTAACAGCTCTCCGCGGCCAACAAAAAAGCCGGAGCTCCGCTCCGGCTTTTTGTTTTTTGCCTTGGCCACCGCCTTCGTCCCGAGAGGCCGTGGGGCTTTGCACCATGAGAGTTTCGCCACGGATGCACGGATGAAAGCGGAGGCACAACGCGCCATGGCTCCAGCTTGGTCCCACTCTAAGAATGTGAGGTTACTTGCGCTCTGCGAGCAAGCGCACATCTTCGCGCCCGTCCACGCGCTCCTGTGGCTCCTCGCCGGCAGGGTCTTCCTGGCGCTGCTGACGCCACCAGTAAGCCAGCACCTCCTTGGCGACGGCCATCACCGGGATCGCGATGAAGATCCCGAGCACGCCCCAGAGCTTCCCGCCGAGCAGCACGGCGAAAATGACCAGCGCCGGATTGAGGCGCACGCGATCGCCGATCAGCCAGGGCGACAAGAAGCTCGATTCAATCAACTCGGTGATGAGGTAGGTCGCCCCAATCCCGAGCATGAGATAACTATCCCACCCGCCTTGCGTCACACCCGTGGTGACCGCGATCGCCACGCTGATGGCGGTGCCGATATAGGGCAGGAACTTGAAGGCACCGGACATGACACCAATCACGATGGCGTAGTTGAGGCCTGTCGCATAAAGGCCGATGCTATAAAGCACCGCGCAACACAAGCACACCCAGGCCTGACCGTGCAGGAACGCCGCCATCACGCTGTCGATGTGACGCCCGAGATAACGTAGCGCCGGCCTCTTATCCTCTGGTGCTTCTTCCACCAGCCAGGTCAGCATACGCTGCCAGTCCTTCAGGAGATAAAAGGTCACCACCGGCGTCAGCAGGAGGAGCCCGAAGGTGGTCGCCAGCGACGTCGCCAGCGGCACAGCGACATCGGCGACCCGGGGCTCGGTCGGCGCCGGCCTCACCAGGCCGCCGAGGCCGATTTGCTGCAAGGCGGGAAAATAGGGTCTTAGCTCCTGGCGTATCTCGCGCATGAACCCCGTGAGCACCTTCTGCAGCTCGCGCACCATCTCCTGCATCTGTTGATACGCAAGCGGTCCGGCAATTGCCAGGGTGGCGCCGATCGAGAGGACGATGGTCGAGGTGATGATCGCCGCGGCCACCGCGCGTGACATGCCGCGCCTCTGGAGCCAGGTGGTCAGCGGATCGAACAGATAAGCGAAGATAAAGCAGATGACGAACAGCGCCAGAATATCGCCTGCGAGCCAGACCAGCGCGGCGAACACGAGCCCGCCCAGGAAGAGCAGGAGCAGCTGAGTTGTAATGGAGGAAGGCATGAGCGTCACGAGCGCGCCAGGGCGCCGAAGGGAATGGGATTCCCATTATAAGCGAACGGGAGCGGCCTTCACTAGGCCGCTCCTACGTTCTCAAAGTCTAAACACCCGATTTAGTGAATGGTTTTTTCCCAGTCCTTGACCTGGCGTTCGGCGGCTTCCTTTTGGATGCCGTAGCGCTCTTGGATACGCCCGACGAGCTGATCACGCCGGCCGGAAATAACGTCCAGGTCGTCGTCCGTGAGGTGACCCCACTTTTCCTGAACTTTACCCTTGAGCTGCTTCCAATTACCGCTGACTTGATCCCAATTCACCATGATTGGATTTTCACCCTTATTGCTGCGTGACTAGATCACAAACGCCCAAGCCACCACGAGGGCGACAAGCGCGGCCGACAGCGACACCATGAGGACATAACGCACCCCATGTCCCGTCTCGCCTTGGCGCACCTCGTTCACCGTGAGGTTTTCCGGACCCTTGGGCAGCGCCGGCAGATCGGCCGGCAGATCGAATGACTTCATGCGAGCCTCCATCTTCGTTCGGGCGCGAAGGGAAAGATACACACCCGTCTTGAAGCTATAACGCCCGGGCCGGCCGGAAGTTTCTCGCGCGGTACGCGAACTTACGATTTAGAAGCACGTTCGGCCTTTGCTCCGGTCCGCTTTCCATCGCACATGTTCCCCATCCAGACACGGCGCCGCGTTCTGTCAACGCCGGTCCGCGCTGTCGCGGTCGAGGCGCGGCACCTGTCTATTGTTACCGATGCCGAAGACACGCCGGCCAGAACCATCACCGCCGTCTTTGCGCCCGCCGCCCCCACCTTGGAATGTTGCGCCGCGGCGGGAAGCATTATCCGTCCTTGAATTCCGCCTTGTGGTTGCCGCTTTCCAATCAAATTCGTCGTGAAAACAGAGGAATTGAGCGAGGTTTTAGAACGCTTAAGCGGAACGAATCCTCGCCTCGCCACGTTCTTTTTTCACCGCCGCCAACACACCCGTTCGACAAGCCGCGGCAGGATTCCGAGGATGGTCATGAAAACGCCTGTTTTCCTGTGTGTTTCGCTTCTTGTATCCACCGCCCCGGCCCTCGCCGCGAACGGCACCACCTCGCAGGGCGTGCTGATGCAAGCCGGTCCCGGCAATGAATATCCCGACGTGATGCGCCTCGCGCCCGATCTCAGAGTCACCATCCACGCTTGTTCGCGGGCCTGGGATTGGTGCGATGTCGAATGGCGCGGCAACCGCGGTTGGATCCCCGCCGCCGCGCTCGACGATCGCAAGGACGACGCACGGGTCCCCGTGAGCGACTTCGGCCCGCGGACCGGCGTGCCGCAGGTGGAATTCAATCTCACCACATACTGGGACACATATTACCGGCAGCGTCCCTGGTATCCGCAACGCGCTGAGTGGGAGGCACGCCGCCCAGCCCAGGTCCTCGCCAAAGCGCAGATCAACTAAATTGAAAAAAAAGGCCCTTTCGCACGCGGCGAAAGGGCCGTTTGGAAGTCATAGGGATCCAGGCGGGAGCGCGGGGGATTTGCGCTGGGAATGCCCAAGATCAACACCACAACGGATGCCTTTTACGAAAGTTCCCGCGCCAGGCGAGGAATTCACCAATTATTAGCCGCATCCATCGCGGACAATTCTAAGAAACGCGGTGGATAGCTAACGTTCCAAGGCAAGAGCTTCGATGAGCCCCTGTTCCAAGCCGTCGATGCCATAGGGTTTACAGATCGTCGCGCAGTCCTGCATCGTTTCCGGCAGACTAAGACCGTCCATGCCCGTCGTGACGATGACCCGAATCCCCCGGTTCTTCAGCCGCAGCGCGGCCGGCGCGCTGGCCTCGCCTTTCAAGCGGTAGTCCAGCAGCACCGCGTCCACGGCGGCGACATCGATCGTGTCGGCCAGTGACATGGCCTCGGTCAGCGTGCGCGCGGTGCCCGCATGCACGCAACCCAGCTCATCAAGCATGATCTCGAGCATCGCACCGATAGGCGCTTCGTCTTCAATCACGGCAATGCGTTTGCCGGCGAGAACAGGGTTACTCACAGCGCGTCCTATCTCAAAAATGGAACCGTATTGCCTTGATAACGCCGCATTTGGGATTTGGTTGCGCTCTCTAATTGCAAAGATGTCTCTCCTGCGCTGATTTTCACGCCGCACGGGGTCCGGACCACGCGCCCAGGCCATCCGCAGGTCACGCCACGGCAACGTCACGAAAAAGGGCGCAGGATCACGCCTGCGCCCTTCATATTTTAAGCGCGATGGCCGCTACCTTATGTCCACCGTCTGCCCCGGCAGCGCCGGTGTATTCACCGGACGGCGCACGGCTTTGGTGGCCTGCTCGAAGGCATACCCCATCGACAGCAACTTCGGCTCGCTATATGGCGCGCCAAAGAAGGAGATCGCCACCGGCAGATCGTCGGTGGTGAATCCCGCCGTCACGATCAGGTCGGGATAGCCCGTGAGCGGCGCGATCACCGCCGGCGACACACCGCCCCCGCCCGACGTCAGCGCCGAACCGACGATCGTGCTCGGCCGCGTGCGGCTGGTCGGATAGACGATGGCGTCCAACTTGTCCTTCTGCAGGGTGCCGGTCATCAGCGCGCGCGCCATCGGCATGCCGAAGTCGTGCGCGGCGATGTAACCGGGATCCTTCATCGTGCCGCTCGCCTTCTCCACCTTGAAGAAGTTCCAGCGGTACGGGTTCGGGCCCGTGCCATCCGGGCGCAGGTCGTTGTAGGCTTCCGCGCGCTCGATCAATTGATCGAGGCTCTTCGGATACTTTGGTCCGGTGGATTGCAGATAGTCGCCGATCTGCACCGCGAACTCCGGCGGGTAGATCGACCACAGCATCGTCGAGGCTGAATCCAAGAACCACTTCGGCAGGCGCACATCGAC
>Ga0102832_1001594_pt1 | contig 16535 bp, 11 predicted proteins | sample EBPBio282013_DNA_FD_88942 | JGI IMG/M metagenome (GOLD analysis project Ga0102832, IMG submission 88942) | Wastewater treatment Type I Accumulibacter community from EBPR Bioreactor in Madison, WI, USA - Reactor 2_5/28/2013_ DNA (Illumina Assembly) | ecosystem: Engineered > Bioreactor > EBPR >...
GCCAGTGGCTGGACGGCGACCAGACGGCGGTCACCTTCACCACGGTGACCGCGGGCGAGGAGTTCGAGCTCGCCGGCTACCGGGTGACCGCGCTCGAGGCCAACCACGAGGCCTTCGGCGAGGCGCTGTGCTACCTCGTCGAGGACGGGGACGCGACCCTGCTCTACGCCACGGACACCGGGCCCCTGCCGGAGACCACCTGGGACGTCCTCGCCGGCCGCCGCGTCGACCTCGTGCTGATGGAGGAGACGTTCGGGCCGTGCACCACCAAGGGCGGCCGCCACCTGCACCTGGCCACCTTCGCCGCCACGGTCGAGCGGTTCCGCGCCGAGGGTGTCGTCGATGAGCGCAGCCGCGTGGTGGCCGTCCACCTCGCCCACGACAACCCGCCGCTGGACGACCTGGCCGCCGAACTCGCCCGCTGCGGCGCGGAGGTGCTCGCCGACGGGACGCTGATCACGCTCTGAGCTAGGAGGCCTCCCACAGCCAGGTGTAGAACGCGAGCTTGCCGGGGTCGCGCGCGATCCCGTAGGCGGCGAGGAACACGTCCTCCCAGCCCTCGCCGAAGTTCCAGCCGAGGCTGAGCAGCGCCGGGGCCAGGTCGGCCCAGCGGTCGCCGACGCCGAGCTTGCCGAGGTCGACGTAGCCGGCGCAGCGGCCCGCGGCGTCCAGCAGGAAGTTCGGGCTGCACGCGTCGCCGTGGCAGACCACCGGATCCAGCTCCGGCCACGCGCGACCCGGCATGTCGGTGCCGGGCTTGCGCGTCAGGCGGTAGGCGATCGAGTACTCCCACGCGCAGCCGTCCACCGGCACGGTGTCGTGGAAGCGGCGCAGGGCGCGTCCCAGCTCGGGCACCACCTCAGCCGCCCGGTCCGGCCAGTCCCCGAGCACGGCGGAGGCGCCGGGCAGCCCCTGCGTGCGCAGCCAGTGGTGACCGGTGGCGTCCACGCCGTGGTCGATGGGACGCGGTGCCGGCACGTGCGCACCGACCCACCGCAGCCGCGCCACCTCTGCGGCGGTGTCGAACTCCCAGTGCGGCGGCCCGTACTTCACGTACTCGGCGCCGCCGTCGACGGCCCAGGTCAGCCCGCCGATCTCGTTGCGCCACACCGGTTCGACCGGACGCCCCGCCGCGAGCCGGGCGACGACCTCCGGCACGCGCGCGTCGCCGAAGGCGAGGTGGGGGTTGAGGCCCGGCACGCCGGGGATCGCCACAGCGCGGGGCATCCGCCCGGCCGGCGACGACGCCGCGACACCCGCGCCCGCGGGTGGCTCCCCCACCGCGCTCGCCGTCCGCTAGAGCGGCAGCAGCCGGAAGATCGGGCCGGGGATGTGCTTGAGGACCATCATCACGAACCGGAAGGCCGGCGGCACCCAGATCAGCTTCTCGCCCTTGCGGGCGGCGTCCACGACCTGGCGCGCGACGTCCTCCTTGTCGACGGTGAGCGGCGCGTCCTTCACGTGCGCAGACATGCGGGTGCGCACCTGGCCGGGACGCACCACCAGCACCTTGGGGCCGAAGGGGGCCAGCGTCTCGCCGAGCAGCCGGTAGAACCCGTCGAGGCCGGCCTTGGTGGAGCCGTAGACGAAGTTGCTGCGGCGCACGAGCTCTCCGGCGACGGTCGACATCGCGATGATCTGGCCGTACCCCTGCGCCTTCATCTTCTGGCCCAGCAGCACGCCGACGCTCACCGCACCGGTGTAGTTCACCTGGGCGACGCGGACGGCGGCCGCCTGGTCCTGCCACAGCTGCTCGGCGTCACCCAGCAGGCCGAAGGCCACGATGGCCACGTCGATGTCGGCGATCCGCCAGGCGGCGTCGATCACGGCGGGGTGGCTGTCTGCGTCCATCGCGTCGAAGTCGAGGACGTCGACGGCAGCGGCGCCGCGCTCACGCAGGGAGGCCACGGTCGCCTCCCGCAGCTCGTCGCCGGGCTGGACGCCGAGCACCACCCGGACGGGCTGCCGGGACAGGTACTCGCCAACGATGGCCAGCCCGATCTCGGACGTGCCACCGAGCAGCAGCACGGTCTGGGGATTGCCGGTCGCGTCGATCACGTGAATCTCTCTCTGTTGTGGATCAGGCCAGCTCGAGCCGGCGGGCGAGGTCGGAGACGAACACGCCGTGCGGGTCGATGCGCCGCCGGGTCGCGATCCACTCCCCGATCCGCGGGTACATGGCGTGGAAGGTCTCTGCCGTCGTGCGGGAGTCCTTGGCGGTGTAGAGCCGCCCGCCGAACTCGAGGACGCGGGCGTCGAGGCCGTGCAGGAACTCGTGCAGGCCCGCCTTGATCGGGAAGTCGACGCACACGTTCCAGCCCGCGATCGGGTAGCTCAGCGGGGCGGTGTTGCCCGGGCCGAACAGCTTGAACACGTTCAGGAACGAGTAGTGGCCGGACGCCTGGATGTCACGGATGAGCCGGGTGAACTCGCCGACGGCTGCCGGCGGCACGACGAACTGGTACTGGAGGAAGCCGTGCGAGCCGTACGCCCGGTTCCACTCGCCGAACATGTCGAGCGGGTGGTAGAAGCCGGTGAGGCTCTGGATCTTGCCGGTGTAGTTGCCACTCTTGGCGTACCACAGCGAGCCGAGCAGCCCGAAGGTGAGCTTGTTCGCCAGGCCGTTGGGGAACACGTCCGGGAGGTCGAACAGGGGCTTGGCGTTGAACGCCAGCGGGTCGGCGGCCAGCTTGGGCGCCTTCTCCTTCAGCTGGTCGAGCGTGGCCAACGAGCCGCGCGACAGTGCGGCCCTTCCCAGCTTCGGCTCCGGGGAGATCGCGTCGAACCACGCACTGGAGTAGTCGTAGTCCGCCTCCGAGCCGTCGGAGTGGACGGCGATGGTCTCCTCCAGGTTGTGGGTGACGACGCCGTCGGCGATGAAGTAGGCGGTCTCGGTGCGGGTCATGTTCAGCACCACCCGCAGGATGATGCCGGTCAGCCCGACGCCGCCGACGGTGGCCCAGAACAGGCTCGCGTCCGGGTCGTCGGGGGAACCGTCCGGGGTGATGGTGAGGATGCGCCCGTCCGCCACCAGCAACTGCATGGACGCGACGTGGTTGCCGAACGAGCCCGCGCTGTGGTGGTTCTTGCCGTGGACGTCGCAGCCGATCGCGCCGCCGACGGTCACCTGGCGGGTGCCGGGCAGCACGGGCACCCACAGCCCGAACGGCAGCGCGGCCCGCATGAGGTCGTCCAGGCTGACCCCGGCGTCCACGTCGACGGTCGCCGCGTCGGGGTCGATGGCGTGGATGCGGTTCAGCGGGGTCATGTCCACGACGATGCCGCCGGCATTCTGGGCGACGTCACCGTAGGACCGCCCGAGGCCGCGCGCGACGATCCCGCGTCGCAGGTGGGACGGCGAATCGGCGTTGTGGTGGGCGACCGCGGCCACCGCCTCGGCGATCACCTCCGGATCCGGCGTCGAGAGCACCTGGGCCGTCGTCGGCGCGGTGCGTCCCCAGCCGGTCAGCCTGGTGGAGACGGTGGGCAGGTCGGGAGTCTGGAGAGCGCTCATCGAGCCTCAGACTACTCGGCCGGAGGGCCCGCCACGCGCCGTGGCCGGGGACTACGATCAGGCGCAATGAGCGCTAACGAGACCCTGCGCGCCGTCTGCGACGCCGGCCTGTTCGACCTCGACGGAGTCCTCACCCCCACCGCGACGGTCCACATGCTCGCCTGGTCGAGGATGTTCAACGCCTTCCTCTCCGACCGGGCAGCCCGGACGGGCGCGGACGCGTCCACCCGGGCCTACACCGACGAGGACTACTTCGCCCACGTCGACGGCAAGCCCCGCTACGACGGGGTGCGCGACTTCCTCGCCTCCCGCGGCATCGTGATCCCCGACGGCGACCCGGCCGACCCCCCGGAGGCCGACACCGTCTGCGGGCTGGGCAACCGCAAGAACACCTTCTTCGCACGGGTGCTGACCGAGGACGGGGTGGCGCCCTACCCCGGCTCGGTGCTCCTGCTCGACCACCTCGCCGCCCTCGGGGTGCCGCTGGCGGTGGTGTCGTCGTCGCAGAACGCCGAGGCCGTGCTGGCCGCTGCCGGCCTCCGCGATCGCTTCGCCCTCGTCGTGGACGGACGGGTGGCCCGTGCGCGCGGGCTGGCCGGCAAGCCGTCCCCGGCCACCTACACGTGGGCGGCCGAGACCCTCGGCGTCCCCCGGGAACGGGCCGTCGTCTTCGAGGACGCGGTTTCCGGGGTCGCCGCCGGGCGGGCGGGCGGCTTCGGGCTCGTTGTCGGCGTCGACCGCGGCGTGGGCGCGGACGAGCTGCGCGCCCATGGGGCCGACCTCGTCGTCTCCGACCTCTCGGAGCTCCTCCCGTGAGGGCGCCGGCCTCGGACCCGGTCGACCGCACCCGGTTCCCCGTCGAGGAGTGGGGGCTCACCGAGGTCCGCTACGACACCGCCCACCTGGGCCAGCGCGAGACCGTCTTCGCCGTGGGCAACGGCTACCTCGGGCTGCGCGGCAACAACGAGGAGGGCAACGCCGAGGCCCACGCGCACGGCACGTTCGTGAACGGCTTCCACGAGACCTGGGACATCCGCCACGCCGAGGACGCGTTCGCGTTCGCCAAGACCGGGCAGACGATCGTCAACGTCCCCGACACCAAGACCATCGCGATCACCGTGGACGGCGAGCCGCTGCGGCTGTCCAGCCCCGGCGTCGCGTCGTTCCGGCGGAGCATCGACTTCCGTGAGGGCGTCCTGCGCCGCGACGTCACCTGGCACACCGCGTCCGGCCGGCGGGTGGCCGTCCGGTCCAGCCGGATGGTGTCGTTCAGCCGACGCAACCTCGCGCTGATGACCTACGAGGTGACCGTGCTCGACGGCCCGGCGGAGGTGGTGATCACCTCCGACGTCCGTAACCGGCAGGACGAGGTGCCCGAGGGCTCCGCGGCGTCCGTCGGGTTCGACCCGCGGCGCTCGGCCCAGTTCGAGAACCGGGTGCTGCTCTCGCAGCTGGTGCGCGATGAGCACGGGCGGATGGCGCTGGCCTACCGGGCCGCCCATTCCGGGCTCGGCCTGGCCGTCTGCGTCGACCACGAACTGTTCACCGACGACCCGGTGACCACGGAGACGCGGATGACCGCCGACTTGGGCCGGCGCACCTACCGGATCGCGGCGAGCGAGGGCCGGCCGATCCTTCTGGTGAAGTGGGTGGCCTACCACGACGGCGGCGCGGACGCCGACGCCGAGGACCTCGTGGGGCTGGCGCGGCTGACCATCGACGACGCGCAGGCCGTGGGCCGCGAGGTGCTGGCGGCGGAGCAGCGCGACTGGCTGGCCGGCTACTGGGCGAACGCGGACGTGGAGATCGACGGCCGGCCCGAGCTGCAGCAGGCCGTCCGGTGGTGCCTGTTCCAGCTCGCGCAGGCCGCCGGACGGACGGACGGCGGCGGCATCGGCGCCAAGGGGGTGTCGGGCTCTGGCTACCAGGGCCACTACTTCTGGGACACCGAGGTGTACCTGGTGCCCTTCTTCGCCCACACCAACCCCGGGCTCGCGCGGCGGGCCCTGCGGTTCCGCATCTCGATGCTGGACGCCGCCCGCGACCGGGCGGCGGAGATGGCCCAGCGTGGCGCGCTGTTCCCGTGGCGGACGATCAACGGCCAGGAGGCGTCCGCCTACTACGCCGCGGGTACCGCGCAGTACCACATCGACGCCGACATCGCCTGGGCGATGTGCAAGTACGCCGACGTCTGCGGCGACCCCGGCTTCCTCACCGGCGAGGCGCTGCCGGTGCTGGTCGAGACCGCGCGGCTGTGGGTCGACCTGGGCTTCTTCCGCGGGCCCGAGCGCAGCTTCCACATCCACTCGGTGACCGGCCCGGACGAGTACAGCGCCGTGGTGAACAACAACCTCTACACCAACCTCATGGCACGGGCGAACCTGCGCCGGGCGGCGGCGGCCGTCCGCGAGCTCGCCGCGGGCGACCCCGACGGGTTCGCCGCGATCGCCGGGGACCTGCGGCTCGAGCTGTCCGAGGTGGACGTGTGGGAGGCGGCCGCCGAGGCCATGACGATCCCCTACGACGAGGGGTTCGGCGTGCACCCCCAGGATGAGGACTTCCTCAAGCGCGAGGTGTGGGACCTCGCCCACACACCTGAGGAGAACACGCCGCTGCTGCTGCACTACCACCCGCTGGTGATCTACCGCTTCCAGGTGCTGAAGCAGGCCGACGCGATCCTGGCGCTGTTCCTGGCCGGCGACGCGTTCACCGCCGCCCAGAAGCGCGCCGACTACGAGTACTACGACCCGATCACCACCGGCGACTCGACGCTGTCCGCGGTGGTGCAGTCGATCATCGCCGCAGAGGTCGGCTACCAGGAGCGGGCCCTGGGGTCGTGCATGGAGGGGATCTTCGTCGACCTCGCCGACCTGCACCACAACACCGGTGACGGCGTGCACATCGCCTCCGCGGGCGGGGTGTGGAATGCCCTGGTCTACGGCTTCGGCGGCCTGCGCGACCACTCCGGACGGATCAGCCTCGACCCGCGCCTGCCGGCCGGGTGGAAGGCCCTGCGCTTCGGGTTCGGACTGTCCGGCTCCCGGGTGCAGGCCGAGCTGACCGCGTCCGAGCTCGTGCTCACCCTGCTCGACGGTCCCGGCGGGACGCTCACCGTGCGCGGCGAGCCGGTGAGCCTCACCGGGCGCGCGTCCGTCCGGGTGGCCCTGGACGGGCAGGGCCCGCTGATGCCCACGATCACCGGCTCGGTGCCGCTGCTGCACGGGCGTCCGGCCACCCCGGAAGAGCTCACCGTTGGCCTGCCCACCGGCAGCACCACCCTCAGTCCCCAGCAGGTGCCGGACAGCTGAGGGCGGCGCGCCTACGGCGCGCCGGGAGGGTCGCCCGCGCCCCAGAAGACGCGGTCCATCACCTGGCGGGCCAGGCGGGTGCGCTTGCGGTAGTCCTCGACCAGCAGGGACGACTCGCCCTTCGCGTAGCCGAGCACCTGGGCCACGGCCGCGAGCTCGCGCACGTCGGTCGGCAGGCTGTCGCCGGGACGGCCGCGCAGCAACGTGATGGCGTTGCGGATCCGGCTGGCGAGCAGCCACGCGTCCCGCAGCGCCGTCGCGTCCGGCTCGTCGAGCAGGCCCGCGGCCACGGTGGCGTCCAGCGTCTCCAGGGTCCCTGTGGTGCGCAGCCGGCGGTCGCCGGCGGCGTGGTGCAGCTGGAGCAGCTGGACGACCCACTCGACGTCGGACAGCCCGCCCGGGCCGAGTTTCACGTGGCGGCCCGGGTCGCCGCCGCGGGGCAGTCGTTCGGCCTCCATCCGGGCCTTGAGCTTGCGGATCTCGTGCACCTGCTGGTGGCTGAGCCCGCCGCTGGGGTAGCGGAGCGGGGCGATCGCGGACAGCAGTTCCGCCCCGAGCGCCCGGTCGCCGGCCCCCACGTCGGCGCGGAGCAGGGCCTGCGCCTCCCAGGTGGAGGACCACCGCTCGTAGTAGGCGCGGTAGGACGCCAGGCTGCGCACCATCGCTCCGCCCTTGCCCTCCGGGCGCAGGTCGATGTCGACCTCAAGGGCGGGGTCCGGCCCGGGCTTGGCGAGCATCGCGCGCAGCCTGCTGACCACGGTGACGGCGTTCCCGGTGGCGTCCGGGTCGTCGCTGTCGGCGACGACGAACATCGCGTCGGCGTCCGAGGCGTAGGACAGCTCTCCCCCGCCCCAGCGGCCCATCGCGATCACGGCGATCGGGGGCACCCGCACGCCGCGCGCGGCCACCTCCAGTGCCGCGTCCAGCGTGGCACCCGCGAGGTCGGAGAGCGCCCGTCCGAGCGCGGGAATGTCGAGCTGGCCCAGCAGATCGGCCATCGCCAGCCGCAGCAGCTCGCTGCGCCGGGACGCCCGCACGGCCGCGATCGCGCCCTCCGGGGAGTCGTGGCGGCGCAGCGCCGTCCGCATCTCGGCGAGCACCTCCTCGGCCGGACGCGGGCGCAGCCCGTCGGTGTCCCCCAGCAGCGCGGCGTTCTGCGGCGCCCGCAGCAGCAGGTCGACCGCGTACCGCGAGGACGCCAGGATCCGGGCCAGGTGCTCGGCCATGGCGTCGCCGTCCCGCAGCGCCCGGAGGTACCACGGTGTACTACCGAGCGCCTCGGACACCTGGCGGAACGCCAGCAGCCCGTGGTCGGGGTTGGGCCCGGCGGTGAACCAGGTGAGCATCGCCGGGAGCAGCTGCCGCTGGATCTCCGCCTGGCGTGTCATGCCGTGGCTGAGGGCCTCGATGTGGCGCAGCGCGGCCCGGGGATCGCCGTAGCCCAGCGCCCGCAGGCGGGTCTCCGCGGCTTCCGGGGTCAGGCGCACCTCCGCGGACGGGATGCGGGCGACGGTCTCCAGCAGCGGGGAGTAGAACAGCCGCTGGTGCAGCGTGAGCACCCGGCGCGCGGTGGAGCGCCACAGGTGCATCAGCTCGCGGGGCTCCGGCAGCCCGATCGCCCGGGCCAGCCACCGCTGGCTCTTCTCGTCCTCCGGCATGAGGTGGGTACGGCGGAGCCGGTACAGCTGGACGCGGTGCTCGAGCAGCCGCTGCAGCCGGTAGGCGGTGCCGAGGTCGTACCCGTCCCCGCGTCCGACGTACCCGTAGTCGACGAGCGCGGCCAGCGCCTCGAAGGTGCCGCGCAGGCGCAGCCGCTCGTCCGAACGGCCGTGCACGAGCTGGAGCAGCTGCACGCTGAACTCCACGTCGCGCAGGCCGCCGGCGCCCAGCTTGATCTCCGTGCTGGCCTCCTTGGCCGGCAGCAGCGAGATCACCCGCCGGCGCATGGCCTGCACCTCGCCGACGAACTGGTCGTTGTCCGCCACCCGCCAGACCATCGGCCACACCATGTCGACGAACTCGCCGGCCAGGGCCAGGTCGCCGGCCATCGGCCGCGCCTTCAGCATCGCCTGGAACTCCCAGTTCTTCGCCCACTTCTCGTAGTAGGCGCGATGCGAGGCCAGGGTCCGGACCAGCGGGCCGGCCTTGCCCTCCGGGCGCAGTGCGGCGTCGATCTGCCAGATCGTGCCGGCGGCGGTGTGGGCGGAGCACACCCGGGTGAGCGCGCTCGCCAGGCGGGTGGCCACGGAGACGGCGTCCTGGGCGGTGCACACCGGCTCCCCGTCGGCGTCCAGGGCCGGTTCGGCGAGGTAGAGGACGTCGACGTCGCTGACGTAGTTCAGCTCGCCGGCCCCGGTCTTGCCGAGAGCGATGATGCCGAGGCGGCACTTCTCCCAGCCGGGCACCTCGCCGCGGGCGAGGGCGAGGGCGGTCTCGACCGTGGCGTCGGCCAGGTCGGCGAGCTCCCCGGCCACCTCGGGCAGTTCGCCCAGCGGGTCGGCGGCGGTGAGGTCGCGCCCGGCGATGCGCAGCAGTGCCCTGCGGTACGCGCGGCGCAGGTCGTCCGACCGTCCCTTCTCCGCGGACGGGGCGTCGGCGCCGGGGTCGGCGCCCACCGCGGTGAGGAGCTCCGCCCGCAGGTCGGCCGCCGGTCGCCGCTCGACGCTGCCGGCGAGCGCGTTCACGTCGTCGGGGTGCGTGCCGAGGTGCTGGTTCAGCGCGACGCTCGCGCCGAGCACGGCGATCAGCCGCCGGGCGAACGCGGGGTTCTCCGCCAGCTCCCCGAACAGGCCGGGCCGCGCCCGGGTGAGCTGGTCGAAGCCCGCCAGCGCGAGGTCGGGGTCTGCGGTGCGCTGCAGCTCGCCGAGCGCGAGGTCGACCTGGCCGGGCGCGGCCAGCTCCTGCCAGCCCTCCACCATCGTCGCGACGGCCGCCGCGTCCGCGAACCCGAGGCGGGCGAGGCGGGCGGACTGGCTGTCGATGCGCGTCACGCTCGCGATGCTAGCGTCTGGCACGTGGCCAGAACCCCGACCGCTGCGGAAGTCGCAGACCTGCGCAGCGTCGTCGCGGCCCTGGCCGCCGACCCCGGCGCCGAGTTGCCCCGGCCGCGGCTCGCCGGCGCCGCCCGCACCGCCTGCGCGCTCCTCGCCGCCCGCCACCCCGGCGGCACGGTCGAGCTGAGGGTGCCGCCGTTCGCCGCCGTCCAGCTCGGTGTGGGCGAGCGCGGACGCCACACGCGCGGCACCCCGCCGAACGTCGTCCAGACCGACCCGGTCACCTTGCTCCGCCTGGCCGGGGGCAGCCTCACCTGGCAGGAGGCCCGCGCGGCCCACGCCGTGCGGGCGTCCGGCATCCACAGCGACCTCGCCGAGGTCTTCCCGCTCCCCGACGCGACCGCCTGACCGGCGTCCCCGGGCCGCTCGCAGCGGACTCGCGGCGGCCGCACAGCCTGCACACAGGTTCGCGCAGCGTCCGGCACAGGTGGCGTCCCTAGGTTCGGGGGCGTGGCAGACCGCTGGAACGAAGGCCGGACCGATGACAACTGAGAACACAGAAGCCGTGGCGACCCCGCGGCGCCGCTTCCGCATGACCCCGAAGAGGTGGATCGGGCTCGCGCTCGCGATCGCCCTCCTCGCCGGGGCGGGCGTCGGCACGTACCTGCTCCTGCGGCCGAAGACGACGGCTGCGACGACGTTCAGCCGGACCGTGGAGGTCGCCAAGGGCACGCAGACGCAGACCGTCACCCTCGACGGAACGCTGAGCCCCCGCACGCAGTCCGACGTCAACTTCACGGTCTCCGGGACGGTCACCTCCGTGAAGGTCACCTCCGGCGACAAGGTCACCAAGGGCCAGAAGCTCGCGCGGATCGACGACTCCGAGCTCCAGAACGCCGTCGACCTCGCCGAGGCCAACGTGACCACGGCGAAGGCCAACCTCTCCGAGGTCTACGACAACGACGGCAGCAGCGCCGCGATCACCTCGGCGAAGGCGCAGGTGACCTCCGCGCAGGCGGCGCTCGCCAGCGCGCAGGACGACCTGGACGCCGCTGTGCTGCGCTCCCCCATCTCCGGGACGGTGGCCAGCGTCAACCTCGAGGTCGGCGACACCGTCGGCTCGTCCTCCGGCGGCTCCGGCTCGAGCGGCTCGGCCTCCACCACCAGCTCGACGAGCTCGGCCCAGTTCGTGATCATCGGCACCTCCACCTGGAAGGTCGAGGGCAGCGTCGGCGCGGCCGACCTGGGCAGCGTGAAGGCCGGCCAGGCCGTGTCGGTCACCACCGACGCCACCACCGACCCGCTGACCGGCACCGTGGCCTCCGTCGGCATCGTGGCCACGTCCACCAGCGACGACGGGACGGCCACCTTCCCGGTGGTCATCACGCTGTCGGGCACCCACACCGACCTGTACTCGGGCACGACCGCCACAGCGGTGATCACCACCGGCACCTACGACGACGTCCTCACCGTGCCCACCGCGGCGATCCGGACCGAGAACGGCAAGACGGTGGTCACGAAGGTCACCGACGGCACCAACAGCACCGTCGAGGTCGAGGTCGGCACCGTCTTCGGCAGCTCCACGCAGGTCACCAGCGGGCTGAGCGAGGGCGACACCGTCCTGATCACCTTCACCCGCCCCAGCTCGACGTCCACCAGCTCGACCGAGCAGCAGGGCGGCGGCTTCGGCGGCGGCTTCGGCGGCGGGCTGGACGGCGGCGGCCCGCCCGGCGGTGGGGCGCCCCCCGGCGGCACCGGCCAGGGCGGCCGATGATGGGCATGCTGCAGATGACCGGCGTGCGCAAGACCTACTCCACGGGCGTGGTCGAGGTCGAGGCGCTGCGCGGGATCGACCTCGACGTGGACGCCGGGGACTACCTGGCGATCATGGGCCCCTCCGGCTCCGGCAAGTCCACCCTGATGCACATCATCGGGTGCCTGGACGTGCCCACGGCCGGCACCTACCTGCTCGACGGCACCGACGTCAGCTCGATGTCGGAGAAGCAGCTCGCCGAGGTGCGCAACCGCAAGATCGGCTTCGTCTTCCAGCAGTTCAACCTGCTGGCCAGCCTGACCGCCCTGCGCAACGTCGAACTGCCGATGGTCTACGCCGGCGTCCCGGCGGCGGAGCGCCGGGAGCGGGCCATGCTCGCCCTGGAGAAGGTCGGGCTGGCCGACCGCGTCCAGCACCGTCCCAACGAGCTCTCCGGCGGCCAGCAGCAGCGGGTCTCCGTGGCAAGGGCGCTGGTCACCGACCCCGCCCTGATCCTCGCCGACGAGCCCACCGGCAACCTGGACTCCCACTCGACCGCCGAGATCCTCGAGCTGTTCGAGGAGCTCAACGAGTCCGGGCGCACGATCGTCATGATCACCCACGAGGCGGACGTCGGCGAGCGGGCACGGCACCTCGTGCACATCTACGACGGCCTGCTGCGCGAGTCCGTCCCCGTGGCCACGGCGGGAGCCTCGCGATGATGGGCTGGAGCGAGACGCTGCGCACGGCGGTCGCCGCGCTCAACGCGCGCCGCATGCGGTCAGCGCTGACGATGCTCGGGATCCTGATCGGCATCGCCGCGGTGATGCTCACCGTCGGCCTGGGCCAGGGCGCACAGGCGCAGATCACCGACCAGATCAACTCGCTGGGCTCGAACCTGATCTCGGTGTCGCCGTCCCAGTCGTCGTCCGGAGGCTTCCGCGGCGGCGGCAGCACCGTCTCGACCCTCACCCTGCAGGACGCCGAGATGCTGGCCGACCCCCAGATCGTCCCGGACGTGGCCGCCGTCGCGCCGACGTCCTCGACGAGCGGCTCGCTGCAGTCGTCGGAGACGACGTGGACCTCGACCGTGGTCGGGACGGTGCCGGAATGGGCAACCGTACGCGCCAGGGAGGTCGACACCGGCCGGTTCTTCACCCAGTCGGAGGTCGACTCCTCTGCGGCCGTGGCCGTGATCGGCTCGGAGACGGCCAGCGAGCTGTTCACGACCGGCTCGCCGGTCGGCCAGTCGATCAGTGTCAACGGCCAGTCCTTCTCGATCATCGGGGTGCTGGCCTCGGAAGGTTCCTCGACAACGAGCAGCCTCGACGACACCGTCCTGGTCCCGATCACGACGTTCGCGTCCCGCCTGTCCACCTCGAGCAGCGCGAACAGCGTGTCGACGATCTACCTGTCCGGCCGGGACACGGAGAGCCTGTCGGCGGCCTACCAGCAGGTGAAGACCGCCCTGCTCGCGTCACATCAGGTGACCTCCGACAGCGCCGACTTCACGGTCAGCACCCAGGCGTCCCTCGTCGAGACCGCGACGTCGATCACGGGCATCCTGACGCTGCTGCTCGGCGGCATCGCGGCGATCTCGCTGCTGGTCGGCGGCATCGGCGTGATGAACATCATGCTCGTCTCGGTCAGCGAGCGGGTGCGGGAGATCGGCCTGCGCAAGGCGCTCGGCGCGACACCGGGCGTGATCCGCCGGCAGTTCCTGGTGGAGGCCGGCATCCTCGGCGTCCTCGGCGGCCTGATCGGCGTCGGGCTCGGCTTCGCCGGCGCCGCCATCCTGACCCCCGTCCTCGGCATGACCGTGCTCATCTCCATCCCGGCCACGCTGATCGCCCTGGCCGTGTCCCTGGGCATCGGCCTGGTGGCCGGGGTCTACCCCGCGGCACGGGCGGCGAAGCTCGCGCCGATCGACGCACTGAGGAGTGAATGATGTTCGCCAATCCCCGCATCCGGGCCGTGCTCGGCGCCGGGACCGCCCTCGCGGTGGTCGCCGGCGTCGGGATCGCCGTGGCCGGGACGTCCAGCGCCGCCTCGCAGCGCTACGTGACCGCCACCGCCGGCACCGGCGAGGTCACCCAGACCTACGTCGCCAGCGGCACGGTGACGCGGAAGAACACCTCCGAGGCCACCTTCGCCGTCGACGGGACGGTCCGCAAGGTCTCTGTTGCCGTCGGTGACGAGGTGGACGCCGGCGACGTGCTCGCGGTCCTCAACAAGGGATCGCTCCAGCTCGCCGTGCTGAACGCGGAGACGTCCGTGGCCAGGGCGAACGCATCGCTGTACGCCGCGCAGCACCCGTCGAGCACGTCGGGCTCCTCCGGGTCGTCCGGCTCCGGCGGCTCGGGTGGGGCGGTCGTCACCATCGACCCGACCGTCCTCAACGAGGCCGTCAGCCGGGTGAACCTCGCCGTGATGAGCGAGTCGGAGGCGTGCTCCGCGATCTTCGCCGCGATCCTGCCTGAGGCCGAGCCCACGGCGACCGCGACCCCGACGGCGACCGGTGAGGCGACGGACGGCACCAGCGCGGCCGAGGCCACGGCCACGCCGACCCCGACGGCGACCGCGAGCACGGAGGAGACGCCCGCCGCGGAGGCCACGCCGACAGCGAGCGCGTCCCAGCTGGCCGACACGATCGACTCCGACTTCACCGACGAGGAGCTCCAGACCTGCGCGAACGCACGGGCGGAGGTGACGGCCGCCAACGCCAACCTCCAGCAGGTGGTGGCGCTGCTGACCACCCCGAACGCCGGGGGCGGCAAGAAGACCAGCAAGAGCTCGTCGAGCTCGAGCTCGGTGAGCGCCTCCCAGGTCGCGTCGGCGAAGGCCGACCTCCTCGAGGCAGAGCAGAACCTCGCCGCGGCGAAGGCCGACCTCGCGGACGCCGAGCTGGTGGCCCCGATCTCGGGCACCGTCGGGGTGGTCGGCCTGGCCAAGGGCGACAGCGCCTCGTCCGGCTCGATCACGATCGTCGGGTCCGGCAGCGCCGTGGTCACGTTCGAGCTTTCCCTGTCCACCCGGCAACTGGTGAAGGTCGGCCAGGAGGTGACGGTCACCCCGGCGGGCTCCGGCACGGCGCTCACCGGAAGGATCGCGTCGATCGCCACGCTCGAGACGAGCGGGACGAGCGGCAGCTCGCCCACCTACACCACCACGGTGTCGGTCAGTGACGCGAGCGGCCTGCTCGCGTCCGGCTCCAGGGCGGCGGTGCTGATCCCGGTGCGGGCCGAGACCAGCGTGCTGCGCGTGCCGGCGTCGGCCGTGACGCCGACCGGGACGGGCACAGCCACCGTCCAGGTGGTCGAGAACGCGGGCGCCACCACCGCGAGCACCGTGGAGGTGACGACCGGAGCCGTCGGCGGTGGCTGGGTGCAGATCACGTCCGGGCTGGAGGCGGGCACCCTGGTGGTGCTGGCCGACAACACCGCGGAGATCCCGTCCAACCAGTCGAACCGGCGCTCGAGCTCGACCACCACCTCCCGGTCGGGTGCGACGGCGTCGGCATCGGCGAGCGCCGCGGGGGCGTCCGCGTCGACCGCTCCGCAGCCGAGCGCCACGGCCAGCCGCTAGGAACCGCCCGGCGGGACGCACAAAAGGCCCGTCAGGACTCACCCCCCGGGTAGTCCTGACGGGCCTTGCCATCGACACGCCTCCGGGTCTGCCCCCCTCAGAGAAGTCCGGGTGCCGAAGCCTGCATGGCCCGGCGGCCGTTGGTGACCACCATTCAACCGCCCGCGTCACGTCCCCGTTCGGCTCCCGGACAAGTCCATACACTCCCGGACGCCGGGGTCTTCGCCGGCCCTGCCGTCCCCGGATCGGCCCGGCGCGACTCCGCCCCGTCCCACCCGCACCACCCGTCCCACCCTCCGCGTTCGCCCCCGACTGCCACTCCCGCTACCGGAATTCCGGCAGCACGAGTGACATCCGGGGGCAGGAAGGGCCCGGGACGGGCGGCGGGGACGGGTGCGAGGTGAGGGCGGACGGCGAGCGGTGGGCGGTGGCGCTCCAGAAGGTGGCCGTGTGGTGACGTGGGAGAGCCGGCGGGCGGGATGGCGAAGGCTCCGCCGCCGCGTTCGCCCCATCGCCTCTGCCCCGGGGACGGCGTCCCACGCGCACCACCCGTGCCACCCCCCGCGTTCGCTGCCGATTGCCACTCCCGCTACCGGAATTCCGGCAGCACGAGTGACATTCGGGAGCAGGAAGGGCCCGGGGCGAGCGGCGGGACGGGTGCGGCGTCCCTACAGCGTGGGCAGCGAGTTGGTCAGCTCCCACTCCGAGACGTGACCGCGATAGGAGTCGTACTCCGCCTTCTTGTTGCGCAGGTAGAAGTCGAAGACGTGCTCGCCGAGGGTGTCGGCGACCAACTGGGAGTTCTCCATCAGGTCGATGGCGTTGCCGAGGCTGCGCGGCAGCGGGGTGATGCCGAGCGACTGCCGCTGGCGGTCGGTCAGCGACCAGACGTCGTCCTCAGCGCCCTCTGGCAGCTCGTACTCGTTCTCGATGCCCGCCAGGCCCGCGGCGAGCACCATCGCGTACGCCAGGTAGGGGTTGGCGGCGGCGTCGATCGACCGCAGCTCCACCCGCGCGGACGCACCCTTGTTCGGCTTGTACATCGGCACCCGCACGAGGGCGGAGCGGTTGTTCTGGCCCCAGCAGATGTAGCTGGGCGCCTCGGCGCCTGCCACCAGCCGCTTGTAGGAGTTGACCCAGGGGTTGGTCACCGCGGTGATCTCCCCGGCGTGCCTGAGCAGCCCGGCGATGAACTGGCGTCCCGTCTTCGACAGGTGGTACTCGGCACTCGCGTCGTAGAACGCGTTGGTGTCGCCCTCGAAGAGCGAGACGTGGGTGTGCATGCCCGAACCCGGGTGGTTGCTGAGCGGCTTGGGCATGAAGGACGCGAACAGGTTCTGCATCACCGCGACCTCCTTGATCACCACCCGGAAGGTCATGAT
>Ga0102832_1001595_pt1 | contig 16521 bp, 17 predicted proteins | sample EBPBio282013_DNA_FD_88942 | JGI IMG/M metagenome (GOLD analysis project Ga0102832, IMG submission 88942) | Wastewater treatment Type I Accumulibacter community from EBPR Bioreactor in Madison, WI, USA - Reactor 2_5/28/2013_ DNA (Illumina Assembly) | ecosystem: Engineered > Bioreactor > EBPR >...
GCTGGCAAGAAGCCGCGCGACATCGCCGAGCCGCTGCTGGCCCGTCTCAAGGCCAACCCCGACGTGGTCGACGGCGCGGTGGCGGGGCCGGGCTTCCTCAACCTCAAGATCGCCGACGGGTTCTGGCGGGCGCGCCTCGCGGACTGCCTTCAGGCCGGCATCGCCTATGGCGATTCGGCGATGGGCAAGGGTGAGAAGGTGAACGTCGAGTATGTCTCGGCCAACCCAACCGGCCCGCTCCACGTCGCGCACGCGCGCGGCGCCATCGTGGGCGATGCGCTGTCCAACCTGCTGCACAAGGCGGGCTACGACGTCACCAAGGAATATTACATCAACGACGCCGGCGCCCAGGTCGACAAGCTCGGCCAGTCGACCTACCTGCGCTACCGCGAGGCGCTGGGCGAGAAGATCGACTCGATCCCCGAAGGCCTCTATCCCGGCGAATATCTCAAGGAAGTGGGCGCCGCGATCGCCCAGCGCGACGGCGCGCGGTGGATCGGCAAGCCCGAGGCCGACTGGCTGCCCGAGATGCGCGCCTTCGCCATCGCCACGCTGATGGCCGAGATCAAGGCCGACCTCGAGACGCTGGGCGTCAACATGGACGTCTTCTCGTCGGAGCGCGCGCTCGTCGAGAGCGGCGCCGTCGATCGCGCCTTCGAGGAGCTGACGCGGCAGGGCCTGATCTACCAGGGCCGGCTGGAGCCGCCGAAGGGCCAGTTGCCCGACGACTGGGAAGACCGCGAGCAGACCCTGTTCCGCGCGACGCAGTTCGGCGACGAGGTCGACCGGCCGCTCAAGAAGTCGGACGGCAGCTGGACCTACTTCGCCAACGACATCGCCTACCACCACGACAAGTTCCGGCGCGGCTTCGCCGACATGATCGACATCTGGGGCGCCGACCACGGCGGCTACGTCAAGCGGATGAAGGCCGCCGTCAGCGCCATCACCGCGCGGCAGGGCGAGCTCGACGTCAAGCTGTGCCAGCTGGTCCGCGTGATGCGCAACGGCGAGCTGGTCCGCATGTCCAAGCGGGCTGGTACATTCGTTACATTGCGCGACCTGCTCGACGAGGTCGGCCCGGACGTCGTGCGGTTCACGATGCTGACCCGCAAGAACGACGCGCCGTTCGACTTCGACCTGGTAAAGGCCACAGAACAGTCACGCGAGAACCCGGTCTGGTACGTCCAGTATGGCCATGCACGGACCCGCTCCGTGCTGCGGCAGGCAGCCGCCGCCGGCGTCGCGATCGACGGGTTGGACAGCACTCCGTTGGATCGACTGGGCGACGCCGGCGAGCTGTCGCTGGTCCGCCTGCTCGCCCAGTGGCCCCGCCAGGTCGAGGCCGCCGCGGCGGCCCACGAACCCCACCGGATCGGCTTCTACCTGTACGACCTGGCCGCCGCCTTCCACGCCCACTGGAACCGCGGCCGCGAGGAGCCGGCCCTGCGCTTCGTGGTCGAGGGCGACCCCGAACTGACCCGGGCGCGACTGGCGTTGGTACAGGGAATCGGAATTGTGATAGGATCGGGTCTCAAGATCTTCGGCGTAACACCCGTCGAGGAAATGAGATAACGAATGCACATCCGCCGGTCCCCCTCCGGCGACGGTCCAACGATCTACCGGCCCAACGAGTCGGTAAGTTCGGTCCGGCTCGATCAGCCGGGTCGGTCGTCCGTCGCGCACGAGTCCGAACACATCCCGACGCCGCCGCGCGACTCGCTGTTGTCGCGGGTCAACCGCCGCCGCGGCCAGATCCTGACGGTCATGGTCTCGGTCGCCGCGGTCGCGAGCTTCGGCTCGGTCGTGTGGTGGGCCCACAACCAGGACGTCAAGGCCGGCGGCCGCGGGCTCGAGCCGCTGGTCGTCCAGGCGCCGGCCGCGCCGGCCCGGGTCAAGCCGGAGAATGCCGGCGGCCTGACGGTGCCGAACCAGGACAAGGAAGTCTTCAACCGGCTGCAGCCCAACGCCGTGCCGACCCAACCGGAGAAGCTGCTGCCGACCCCGGCCACGCCGAAGCTGCCGGCCGGCGGCCTGCCGCTCCCCGCGGCGCCCAAGCCGGCCGACACCGAGGTCGCGGCCAAGACCCCGACGCCGCTGCAGGGCGCCACCCCGGCGGTCGCCACCGCGCCGCCCGCCGCCGCCCCGGCGCCGCCGCCCAACGCGCCGCCGGTCGCCGACGCGCCCAAGTCCAAGCCGTCCGAGAGCGGCCCCTCGATCGCCAGCCTGATCGACGGCATGTCCGGCCCGAGCGGCGGCTGGCGCGTGCAGGTCGCCTCGGTCAAGAACGAGGACGTCGCCAAGTCGACCTGGGCGCGGCTGCAGAGCGCGCACGGCGACGTCATGGCCAACCTGCGCATGCAGGCGGTCCGCGTCGACCTCGGCGACAAGGGCGTGTGGTACCGCGTGCAGGGCGGCCCGCTCGACGAGAAGCAGGCCCAGAGCGTCTGCAACTCGCTGCGCAGCCGCAAGGCCGACTGCGTCCTGATCCCGCCGGCGCGCTGACCGGGCCGTCATGAGCGTGCCGCGTGCCGTCCTGTTCGGCTGCGCCGGACCGGACCTGGCGCCCGACGAACGGGCCTTCTTCCGCGACGCCGACCCGCTGGGCTTCATCCTGTTCGCCCGCAACGTCGACACGCCCGAGCGCACCCGCCGCCTGAGCGAGGCCCTGCGCGAGGCGGTCGGCCGCGCCGATGCGCCGGTCCTGATCGACCAGGAGGGCGGCCGTGTCGCCCGCCTGCGGCCGCCGCACTGGCGCAAGGCGCCCCCCGGCCGCGTGCTAGGCGATCTCTATGCCCGAGACCCGGCGGCCGGGCTGGAAGCGACCCGGCTGAATTCCCGCCTGCTGGCGGCCGACTGCCTGTCGGTCGGGGTCGACGTCGACTGCCTGCCGGTGCTCGACATCGCCTTTCCCGAGACCCACGCGGTGATCGGCGACCGTGCCTATGCCGACCGGCCCGAGCCGGTGGCGGCGCTCGGCCGGGCCGCGGCCGAGGGCCTGATGGCCGAGGGCGTGATGCCGGTGATCAAGCACATCCCCGGGCACGGCCGCGCCACGGTCGACAGCCACGAGGCCCTGCCCCGCGTCACCGCCGCCCGGGCCGAGCTCGAGCGCACCGATTTCCTGCCGTTCCAGCTGCTCTCGGACCTGCCGTGGGCGATGACCGGCCACCTGCTGTTCGACGCCGTCGACCCCGACGCCGCCATCACGGTGTCTCCCAAGGGGGTCCGCGAGGTGATCCGCGGCCATATCGGCTTCGACGGGCTCCTGCTGTCGGACGACCTGTCGATGCAGGCGCTGGGCGGCAGCCTCGGCGACCGGGCGGAGAAGGCCCTGGCCGCCGGCTGCGACATCGCCCTGCACTGCAACGGCCGGGCCGCCGAAATGGCCGAGATCGCCGGCCGCACCGGCCCGATGACCGCCGCCGCGTGGCGCCGCTTCCGCGACGGCCGGGCGGCGCTGTCGCGGGCCCGCGCCCCGGCCGGACCGCAGGGCCTCGCCGAGGCCCGCCGCCGGCTGGCGAGCCTGCTCCCCGAATGGGGATAAGGCGCGGCCAAATACAGTAGCCGGGGCCGCCGCCGATGGCCTAAACGGGGGGCTGCATGAGTGATGCCCAGAGCCCTCCCGTCGACAGCTTCGCCGCCACCGGCCCGGACGTGATCGCGCCCGGCGAGGGCGAGCTGATCCTGAACCTGGAGGGCTTCGAGGGCCCGCTCGACCTGCTGCTGAACCTGGCGCGCGACCAGAAGGTCGACCTGCGCCGGATCTCGATGGTGGCGCTGGTCGACCAGTACCTCGCCCACGTCCACCAGGCCCGCCGGATGCGGCTGGAACTGGCCGCCGACTACCTCGTGATGGCGGCGTGGCTGGCCTACCTGAAGTCCCGCCTGCTGCTGCCCGAGCCGCCGGCCGACGAGCAGCCGACCGGCCAGGAGATGGCCGATGCGCTGCAGTGGCAGCTGCGCCGTCTGGAGGCCATGCAGGAGGCCGGCGTGCGCCTGATGGCGCGCCCGCAGCTCGGCAAGGACGTGTTCGGCCGCGGCATGCCCGAAGGCGTGGTGGTGGTCCGCCGTGCCGTCTGGGACGTCAAGCTGTACGACCTGCTGGCGGCCTACGGGCACCAGGTGAAGCCCAAGGGCGGCGACACGTACGAAATCCAGCCGATGCAGTTCTTCTCGGTCGAGGAAGCGGCCGAGCGGCTCGGCCGCATGCTGGGCATCGCCATCGACTGGCAGTCGCTCGAGGCGTTCCTGCCGGCCGGCCTGACCGATCCGACCAAGCGACGCTCGGCGATCGCCTCGACCTTCGTCGCCGGGCTGCAGCTCGCCAAGGACGGCTCGGTCGAGCTGCGCCAGTCCGAGCGGTTCGGCCCCATCTTCCTGCGCAAGCGTACCGAGCAACGGTGACGGTCCAGTCCATGTCAGAGAAAAAGTCCGACCCGAAGAAGCCCGAGCCGGAGGAGGCCGACGCGCCGACCGCTGCCGAGGAGGCGAAGCGCGACGACGTGCAGGAGCTCGAGGAAGAGGAGCTCGAGGACGAGCTCGACGACGAAGAGGACGAGGACGACGACGCCGACGATGAGGACGGCGACGAAGACGACGCTGACGACGACGACGAAGACGACGACGCCGACGATGAAGACGGCGACGACGAGGACGAGGAAGACGACGAAGACGAGGAAGAAGTCGTCGAGGTCGTCGAGGCCGAGATCGTCGAGGTCACCGAGGTCCTGGTCGAGCCGGCGGTCGCCGCCGCCACGGTGACCGAGGTCGTGATCTCGCCCGACCACGCCCAGCACCTGCGCCTGCTCGAGGCGCTGATCTTCGCCGGCGACAAGGCGCTGGACGAGAAGGACCTCGTCGATCGCCTGCCGAACGACGCCAACCTGCCGCAGCTGGTCGCCGATCTCGCCGACCTCTACGCCGGCCGCGGCGTCAACCTCGTCAAGGTGGCGGGCGGCTGGGCCTTCCGCACCGCGCCCGACCTGTCCGAGAAGCTCAAGATCGAGAAGCCGGTGACGCGCAAGCTGTCGCGCGCCTCGGTCGAGACCCTGGCGATCATCGCCTACCACCAGCCGGTGACCCGCGCCGAGATCGAGCAGGTCCGCGGCGTCGGCCTCAGCAAGGGTACGCTTGACCTGCTGTTCGAGCAGAACTGGATCAAGCCGATGGGCCGCCGCCGGGCGCCCGGCAAGCCGGTGACCTGGGGCACGACCGACTTCTTCCTGGAGCACTTCGGGCTGGGCAGCCTCGACGACCTGCCGGGCCAGGAGGAGCTGAAGGCGGCGGGCCTGCTGGACCCGCGCGCGCAGCCCCCGATCTTCCGGCCGGACGAGGCGGACCTGCCGCTCGAACCGACCGAGGACGAGGACGAGCCGCTGGCGGCCGACGACACGGCGCCCGGTTCGCCGCCCAAGGCGGAGTAAAACGGCCGCGGCGGGGGACCTGTCGGGCCACCAAAGGGCCTTATTCGGCTTGTTGCCGGGCCTTCCGGCGGGGTGCCATAATCGGCATCGACACTTTCATCGCGCCGTGTGAAATCGCGGCCGTCAGAATTCGTATTGGGAGCACATCTTCATGGGTAGCTTTAGCATCTGGCACTGGCTGATCGTGCTGGCCGTCGTGCTGCTCCTGTTCGGTGGCCGGGGCAAGATTTCCCAGCTGATGGGCGACTTCGGCAAGGGCCTGTCGGCCTTCAAGAAGGGCGTCGGCGGACAGGAAGAGACCCCGCCGCCGGCCGCCGGCCAGCCGGGCGACACCGCCAAGCCGATCTCGGCCCAGGCCTCGACCACGCCGCCGAACGGCGCCCGCCAGGACAGCGCCGCCAAGGTCTGACCGGCCGCTCGGCGCAGGCTGATCCATGTTCGGCATCGACAGTCCCGAACTCCTGGTCATCGCGATCGTCGCCCTGGTGGTGATCGGGCCCAAGGAGTTGCCGGGCCTGCTGCGTTCCTGGGGCAAGTGGATGGCCCAGATGCGCGGCATGGCGTCGGAATTCCGTGGCCACGTCGACGAGATGGTGCGCCAGTCCGAGCTCGACGACATCAAGAAGCAGCTCGACGCCGCGCCCGGCCTCGACCTGCAGGCGCTCGACCCGACCAAGCAGATCAAGAGCGCCATCCAGGAAGGCATGGCCGAGGGCGAGAAGGCCCTGGCCGATGCCAAGGCGGCGATCGACAACCCGCTGGTCGAGCCCGAGTCCGCGCCGCAGGTTGCCGTCGACCCGCCGGTGGAGACCGCCGCCATCACCAGCGAGCCGCTGCCGGAGCCGGCCCCCGAATCGACCCCGGCTGGCGCCCCGGAACCGACCCCGCCCGTCACCGCCGCCGCCGAGGACAAGCCCAAGGCTGTCGCGGCCGGGTGAGGGCGCCAAATAGCGCTTTGAATTGGCCGTCAAAGGGCGGCATAACGCGGCTCCCACGCCGCGAAGGCCTGCTGCCTTGACCCAAGCTCACGACGGACCTGAAGACGACAAGCCGATGCCGCTGCTCGATCACCTGATCGAGCTGCGCAAGCGCCTGATCTACGCGCTGCTCGGCTTCATGGTGGTGTTCTTCGTCACCTTCTACTTCGCCAAGCCGATCTTCTCGTTCCTGATCCAGCCGGCCCTGGCCGATGGCTACAAGGTCATCGTCCTCGACATCTTCGAGTTCTTCTTCGTCACGGTGAAGCTGTCGGCGTTCGTGGCCCTGATCGTCGGGTTCCCGCTGATCGCCGTGCAGATCTGGCTGTTCGTGGCGCCCGGCCTGTACCGGCACGAGAAGCGCGCGTTCCTGCCGTTCCTCGTGGCGACGCCGTTCATGTTCTATGCCGGCTGCGCGGTCATGTACTACATCGTGCTGCCCTACGTGATCAATTTCATGCTCACGCAGTACGCGCCGGCCGACATCGAGAAGACCCTGCGCTCGTCGGACTACCTCGAGCGCATCCTGCAGCTGGTGTTCGCCTTCGGGTTCGCCTTCGAGGTGCCCGTCCTGCTGACCCTGCTGGTGCGCGTCGGCATCGTCAGCACCGAGGCCCTGCGCGCCAAGCGGCGCTACGCCGTCGTCATCGCCTTCGTCGTCGCCGCGGTGCTGACGCCGCCCGACGTGGTGAGCCAGATGGCGCTCGCGGTGCCGCTGATCGCCTTCTACGAGCTCAGCATCCTGATCGGCGGCTGGATCGAGCGGCGGCGCGCCGAGGAAGAGAAGAAGGCCGAGGAAGCCGAGAAGGCCGAGGAAGCCGAGAAAGCCGCTGGCGGCGGCACCACTGGCAGCTGACCCATGCATGACATCCGTTTCATCCGCGACAATCCCGAGGCCTTCGACGCCGGCCTGAAGAAGCGCCACCTCGCGCCGCTGTCGGCCGAGCTGGTCGAGATCGACCGCCGCCGCCGCGCCGCCATCTCGGAGAGCGAGTCGGCGCAGGCCAAGCGCAAGGCGCTGAGCCGCCAGATCGGCCAGGCCAAGGCCAAGGGCGAGCCGGCCGACGCGCTGATGGCCGAGGTCGAGGGGCTGGACGCCGTGCTCCGGCAAGGCGAGGCCGACGCCAAGCGGCTGGACGAGGAACTGACCCGCCGGCTCGAGGTGCTGCCGAACCTGCCGTTCGACGACGTGCCGGACGGCGTCGACGAGACCGGCAACGTCGAGCTGCGCCGCGTCGGCAGCCCGCGCAATTTCGCCTTCGCCCCGAAGGACCACGTCGCGCTGGGCGAGGCGACCGGGATGATGGATTTCGGCGCCGCCGCGCGGATGTCGGGCGCCCGCTTCGTCGTGCTGAAGAACAGCCTGGCCCGGCTGGAGCGGGCGATCGCGCAGTTCATGCTCGACCTGCACACCAGCGAGGAGGGCGGCTACACCGAGGTCAACCCGCCCTTCATGGTGCGCGACAACGCCGCCTACGGCGTCGGCCAGCTGCCGCGCTTCGCCGAGGACATGTTCCACACCGACAACGGCTTCTGGCTGATCCCGACCGCCGAGGTGCCGCTCACCAACCTGGTGAACGACGCGCTGCTCGACGAGAAGGACCTGCCACTGCGCTTCACCGCGTGGACGCCGTGCTTCCGCTCCGAGGCGGGGGCGGCCGGCAAGGACACCAAGGGCATGATCCGCCAGCACCAGTTCCCCAAGGTCGAGCTGGTCAGCATCACCACGCCGGAGAACTCGGCGGCCGAGCACGAGCGCATGACCGGCCGGGCCGAGGAAGTGCTGAAGCGGCTCGGCCTGCCGTTCCGCACCATCGTGCTGTGCGGCGGCGACATGGGCCCGGCCTCGCGCAAGACCTACGACATCGAGGTCTGGCTGCCCGGCCAGGACACCTACCGCGAGATCTCGAGCTGCTCGAACTGCGGCGACTACCAGGCGCGGCGCATGAACGCGCGCTACCGGCCGAAGGAAGGGAAGGGCACGCGCTTCGTGCACACCCTGAACGGCTCGGGACTGGCGGTCGGCCGCACGCTGATCGCTGTGCTGGAGAACTACCAGCAGGAGGACGGCTCGGTGACGATTCCCGAGGCGCTGCTGCCCTACATGGGCGGGCTGAAGGCGCTGCCGGCGCCGGGCAAGTAGACGGGGGGACGCGTGAAGGCCGCCGACATTCCCAAGAAGCGCATCCTCGTCACCAACGACGACGGCATCAACGCCCCCGGGCTGGAGGCGATGATGGACATCGCCACGCAGCTGTCGCCCGACGTCTGGGTGGTCGCGCCCGAGTACAACCAGAGCGGCGCCGGCCACTCGTTGTCGCTGACCCACCCGGTGCGCGCCCGCGAGCTCAGCGAGCGCAAGTACGCGCTGGAAGGCACGCCGACCGACTGCGTGCTGTTCGCCGTCAAGCACCTGCTGCGCGACCGCAAGCCGGACATCGTGCTGTCGGGCGTCAACCGCGGCGGCAACATGTCCGACGACGTGACCTATTCCGGCACCATCGCCGGCGCGATGGAAGGCTGCCTGCTCGGCATCCCGTCCATCGCCTTCAGCCAGCCCTACGCCCACCCGCATTCGCCGCGCTGGGAGACCGCGACCGCGCACGGCGCCGAGGTGGCGCGCCGGGCGCTCGCCATGGGCATCCCGAAGAACGTGCTGATCAACGTCAACTTCCCCGACGTGGCGCCGGCCGACGTCAAGGGCGTGCGGGTGACGCGCCAGGGCGTGCGCGGCTTCGGCGGCCACATCGTCGAGCGCACCGACCCGCGCGGCGGCACCTACTACTGGATCGCCTACGCGCCGGGCGAGCACGAGCACGACGACGAGAGCGACCTCACCTCGACGCGCAGCGGCTACATCTCGGTGACGCCGTTGCACCTCGACCTCACCCACGAGGCGACGCGGCGCAAGCTGGCGCAGCACTTCGCCGCGCCGCTGCCGCCGGCCTGAAGGAGGGGCGGGCCGTGAACGTCCCCGCCATGCAGCGCCTGATCGCCGAGCTGAGGCAATCGGGCATCACCGACGAGCGCGTGCTGGCGGCGATCGCCGCGGTCGACCGCGAGCGCTTCGTGTCGCCGACCTTCGCCGAGCGCGCCTGGGAGAACACCGCCCTGCCGATCGCCTTCGGCCAGACGATCAGCCAGCCGCTGGTCGTCGCCGCCATGACCGAGGCGCTGGCCGTAGGCCCGCGCATGAAGGTGCTGGAGGTCGGCACCGGCTCGGGCTACCAGGCCGCGGTGCTGGCCAAGCTGGCCCGCCGGGTCTACTCGATCGAGCGCTACAAGCCGCTGTCGAAGGAGTCCGAGCGGCTGCTGATCGACCTGCGTATCCACAACGTCGTTTGCGACGTCGGCGACGGCTCGAAGGGCTGGCCGGCCCAGGCCCCGTTCGACCGCATCATCGTCACTGCCGCCGCCGAGGAGCGGCCGCAGGCCCTGATCGACCAGCTGGCGGTCGGCGGCATCCTGATCGTCCCGGTCGGCCGCGACCCGACCGCCCAGGTGGTCGAGCGTATCGTCAAGACCGACCACGGCCTGCAGCGCGACACCCTGATGCCGGTCCGCTTCGTGCCCCTGGTGGCCGGCGCCCTGCCGGTGCTGGGGCAGGGCTGAGGGAAGGTCCCTCGCTCCGCTCGGGATGACAGGCAAGGCCTGTCAAACAGCCCGATTCCCGCCGCAGTCGTCCTGCATTACAATGGGTGCATGAAAAAAGCCCTTCGCTACCCCTCGCGATGGGCCGGCCGGATGCACACGCTGGGTACAATGGCGGTGCTGTCGGTCGCGCTCGGCGCCTGCGCCAACCCCTTCGGCACGCCCGGAGGGACCATCGAGTACCCCGGCTCCGGGGCCGGACCCAATGCCGTGGCGGTCTACGTCGTCAACGACAAGGACACCGTCGCCAGCGTCTCGAAGCGCTACGGCGTGGCCGAGCAGACGATCATCGATCGCAACAACCTGAAGTCGCCCTACACGCTGAAGCCGGGCCAGACCCTGCAGCTGCCGGGGGCGAAGTTCGTGCCCGACAAGGCCGGCGAGGCGCCGACCCAGGTCGCGTCCGACGCACGCGGACCGGTCAAGCGCGAGAGCCTGCCGCCGCCCGGCGCGACGAAGAACGAGCCGGCCCCGCCGAGCCCGGCCGCCATCGAGGCCGGCCGCGACGTCGAGAAGTCGAGCGTGACGGTCCCGGCCACGCCGCCGCCGCGCTTCGCCTGGCCGATCAACGGCAAGGTCATCACGCCCTACGGGTCGGCCGCCGGCGGCCAGAAGAACGACGGCATCGACATCGCCGCCACGGTCGGCGAGCCGGTCAAGGCCGCCGCCGACGGCACCGTGCTCTATGCCGGCAGCGACGTCGCCCATCTCGGCAACCTGCTGCTGATCCAGAACAGCGGCGGCTACATCACGGCCTACGGCAACAACGAGTCGCTGCTGGTCAAGAAGGGCGACAAGGTCACGCGCGGCCAGGTCATCGCCAAGGCCGGCCAATCCGGTGGCGTCGCCAGCCCGCGCCTGCACTTCGAGGTGCGGCGCGGCGGCAAGAACACCGTCGACCCGCTGACGATGCTGCCGCCGCAGTAGCGGGTAAGGTCCGGGAGCGCGCGCGTCCCGCGCGCTTCATGAGCGGGCCGGAGGCCCGCGCTCCGGTTTCAATCCTCGACGACGTGGACCTGGACGGGCCGCGTCGTCGCGTCGACCAGCACGCCGATCTCGCCGGGCGCCGGCCGCAGCGCCGCCGCCGGCACCGCCGGGTCGAGCAGCGCGTGCGGATCGTGGCGCAGCCGCACCAGCCGGCGCCGCTCGCGCGGGTCGCCGGCGGCCTGCGCATCGAACATCGCCAGTTCCAGCCGGATAGCGTCCTCGACCGGCCCGCCGGGCAGGTGGCCGCCGGCGATCCGGTCCTGCAGCCACAGGCCGAAGCGCCACGACTCCCAGCGGTACTGCAGCGTGGCGTGGCGCGAGGCGGCCCAGAAGCCGTCGAGCTCGTGCATCAGCCGGTCGCCCAGCAGGCGGCAGGTGTGCGGCAGCACCGAGTAGACCGGGATCAGCCGGTTGACCCGGTACAGCGAGCAGTTGACCGACATGCCCTCGTCGCGGGCCAGGATCTCGAGCCGCTCGCGCTCGCGCGGGCTGAGGTCATAGTCGGCGAGGACCGCGGCGTCGCCGTCGCGCACGCCCAGCACCTGTTCCGGGTGGGCGACGAGCTCGGCGAAGGCGCGCTGGAATTCAGCGATCGACATGACGGACCTCCGCGGGGACCTCGGGCAGCAGCGCGGCGCGCATGCGGGCGAGCTGGTCGAGCACGCCGTCCTCGCCCAGCGTCGGGTGGTAGGACTCGTGGTACTCGAAGGTGACGCCCGCGAGGTTGGGACAGCGCGGCGCGGTACGGGCCAGCAGGTCCCACACGGTCTGCGGGCAGGCGCCGGAATGGCTGTCGAGGTAGACGCCGAACAGGCGGTTGCCGCCCGCGACGTGCATCTCGACCACCGACTCGAGATCGAGCGCGTCGATCCATCGGCCGGCGTCGAAGCCGAGGTTGATGGCGTTGACCAGCAGGTTGTGCAGGTCGAGCAGCACGCCGCAGCCGGTGCGCCGCACCAGCGCGTTCACGAATTCCTGCTCGCTCATGTCGCTGCCCGGCACCGGCGTGTGAACGACGCCGTTCTCCAGCAGCAGCCGCGTCCCCAGGATGTCCTGCGTCCGGTTCACGCGATCACTCACCAGGTCGAGCAGGTCGTGGTCCCAGGCCAGCGGCAGGGCGAGGCCGGCGTGGTGATCGGGCGTTTCCTCGGTCAGCACGCGCACCGCCGACAGGTGCTCGCTGATCCACGCGAAGTCGTAGCGGCGATGCCACTCGGCGAGCTGGCGCACGTGGTCGAGGTCGAAGGTCGAACCGCTGGCGATCGACAGGCCGACGCCGTGGGCGACCAGGCGGTGCCGTTCGGCCAGCCGGTCGAGCAGCGCGGTCTCGTCGGGCAGCGGCGCGAAGCGCGGGGCGTTGTTTCGGCCGAAGTCCTGCCAGAACCGCTCGGGGATGATGGACAGGAAGTCGGTGCAATCGGGCCGGGCATCGAGGAGCCCGGCCAGCGCGCCGTTGAACATCAGTCCAACGGCGGCCGGACCGGTCCCCGGGATGCCCCGGAGGGGGCTCTCGGAGAACTGGAGCATGGCTTTCGCCTACATCCGCTTCATGGTCGCGAGATCGATCTTGACCAGGTTCTCGATCTCCTCGCGCTCGTGGAACCAGATCGGCACGCCCGAGTTGCAGGGCAGGCAGCCCTTGAGCTTGCCGAGGATGTCGCTGATGGCGGGCTGCAGCTTCAGCGTGTCGCTGAGCTTGGTCCCCTTCGGCACGGTGACCTTGAGGACCGGCTGCACGCCGTCACGAACGAGCTGAATCTCGGCAACTTTCTGGTTAGGCATGTGACTCTCCTTGCTTGGGAAGGCGTTGAAGAAGTGTCGGCCGACGCTTGCCTTCTTAAGGAGAGTTCCCCGCGCGAGATGTGAGGATTCGCACGATTGCCAGATATGCGTTTGGGGCACGTGAAAGGTCCCTCGCAGCGCTCGGGATGACAGCCATTCCTCGTCATCCCGAGCGCAGCGAGGGACCTTTCCTCAGACGATCTTGCCGTCGACGACGTAGGTGCCCTTGCGGTCCTCGATCTCGACCACCCAGACATCGGGATCGCGGTCGACGTGGCGCGCGATGTAGGCGTCGGCCTCGGGCTCGGTCACCGGCTTCGGACCGGTGCCGCGGCTCCACGCCGGTTCGCCGTCGAGCGTGCTGGCCAGCGTGAACACCGTCACGCCGGCCTCGAAGCGGTTGACCTTGAGCAGCACCGTGCCGGCGTCGGGATCGCCGCGCCGCACCACCGTGGCCGGGATGAAGGCGCGATCGCACAGGCGCACCTGCGCGCTGACCCACAGTCCCGTCGTCAGTCCCATGACCATGGATCAACTATGCCAGAGCATCGTCCAGCCCGTCGAATACCGCGCGCGCGCCACGCCAGCGGAAGCGGACGCAGGTGAAGGGCAGGGACGACAGCGCCGCGTCGTCGCGATCGGGCAGGCCGGCCGGCGCCACCAGGATCGCGCGCACGCCGCGACCGACGCGCGCCGAGGCCAGCGACAGCGAGCCGACCGCCAGCGCCAGTTCCTCCGGCTTGCCGTCGGCGACCAGCGCGAACAGCGGCTGCGGCCGCGCGCCGCGCAGCGAGAACAGGTCCTGCGTGCCGCCGAACAGGCCGCGCTTGGCCAGTTCCTCGTGCAGCGCCACGTCGACCAGGCGGCGGTCGCAGGCCGAGGTCGCCGAATCGGGCACCGCCGGCTCGACGCACAGGCCGGGGCAGGCGGGCGGCGGTGCGCCGGTCTTGAAGCGGTGCACGGTCTCGACGAAGCGGCCGAGCAGGCGCGGCAGGCGCGGGCTGTCGAGCGGGGCGATCACCAGCGCCTCGCGCTCCACGCCGTCCGGCCACGCCACCGGGCGCCACACCGCGTCGCCGGCATAGGCGCGGAAGCCCGCCTTGCGCTGGCCGCTGCGCGCGCCGCCCATGCGGCCCGAATGGCAGAGGTAGAGCGTGCCGGCCTCGTCGGCGGCGACCAGGCCGGCAAGGTTCCGGTTGGCGCCGCCCAGCGCCAGGTTGATTTCGCAGGTGATGCTCTCGCGCCGTCCCGGCGGGTCGGGCGCGTGGCCCAGCACCAGCGCCAGCCGCGCCGTGGCGCCCTCGCCGCGCGGTTCCAGCGCGTACCAGAAGCCGTCGTCGCGGGCCCAGTGGATGGTGGTGCGCAGTTCGCCGCCGCGCCACGTCAGGCGGACCCCGCGCGCGGGTATGCCCCGCAGCGCCGCCTGCAGGCGGCGCACGGCGCGCTCTATCCGCCTCGGTTCCCCCACGGCCCGCAGCATGCGGGATTTTACCGTCGCGAGTTATCCTTGCCGATGTGGACAGGTTCGGTCATACGACCGCCTCGCGGCGAAAAAACGAACAATGGCAGAACCTCCCCTGCTGGCGCTGGCCGGCATCCGCTACCACCTGGGCGACCAGACGATCCTCGACGGGGTCGATCTCGGCGTCGCGCCGGGCGAGCGGCTGTGCCTGGTCGGCCGCAACGGGGCGGGCAAGTCGACCCTGCTGCGCATCCTGGCCGGCGCGCCGATCTTCGACGACGGCACCCGCTTCGTGCAGCCCGGCGCCACCGTGGCGACCCTGCCGCAGGAGCCTGACTTCTCGGGCTTCGCCACCGTGGCCGACTACGTCGCCTCGGCGCTGAGCGACGCGCTGGGACCCGACGACTGGCGGGTCGCCAGCCTGCTGACCGAGGTCAAGCTGGACGGCGGCCGCAATCCCGCCGAGCTGTCGGGCGGCGAGGCGCGCCGCACCGCGCTCGCCCGCGCGCTGGTCGCCGAGCCTGACGTGCTGCTGCTCGACGAGCCGACCAACCACCTCGACCTGCCGACCATCGAGTGGCTGGAGGAGAAGCTGTCGGGCTGGAAGGGCGCCTACGTCATGGTCAGCCACGACCGGCGCTTCCTCGCCAACCTGGCGCGCGCCGTGCTCTGGCTCGACCGCGGCATCGTGCGCCGCCTCGACCGCGGCTACGACGCGTTCGACGAGTGGTCGAACGGCATCCTCGAGCGCGAGGCGACCGAACGGCACAAGCTCGACCGGTTGATCGAGCGCGAGACCGAGTGGGCCGGCAAGAGCATCCGCGCCCGGCGCACGCGCAACGAGGGCCGCCTGCGCGCGCTCGGCGAGCTGCGCAAGCAGCGCCGCCAGCAAATCGGCCCCGTGGGCAAGGCGACCATCGAGGTCGGCCCGGCCGAACAGTCGGGCTCGCTGGCCATTACCGCGCGCAACATCTCCAAGCGCTGGGGCGAGCGCACGGTGGTCGGTGACTTCTCGACCCGCATCTTCCGCCGCGACCGGGTCGGCCTGATCGGTCCCAACGGCGCCGGCAAGACGACCCTGCTGCGCATGCTGATCGGTGAGCTCGAACCCGACACCGGCTCGGTGAAGCTCGGCGCCAACCTGGTGCCGGTGGTGATCGACCAGCGCCGCGCCGCGCTCGATCCCGACAAGACGCCGTGGGAGACCCTGGCCGACCGCAACGACCACCTCTCGGTGCGCGGCCGGCCGATGCACGTCATGAGCTACCTGCGCGAGTACCTGTTCCGCGACGAGCAGGCCCGCCAGCCGGTGCGCACCCTGTCGGGCGGCGAGCGCAACCGGCTGCTGCTCGCCAAGGCGCTGGCCGCGCCGTCCAACCTGCTGGTGCTCGACGAGCCGACCAACGATCTCGACGCCGACACGCTCGACCTCCTGCAGGAGGCGCTGTCGGACTACGACGGCACGGTGCTGCTGGTCAGCCACGACCGCGACTTCCTCGACCGGCTGGTGACCTCGACCATCGCGCTGGAGGGCGACGGCACGGCGATCGAGTATGCCGGCGGCTACTCGGACTACCTCGCCCAGCGTGGCCCGCGCCCGGCGGCGACGGCGGAACCGGCGGCCCGCAAGGACCGGCCGGCCGCGCCGAAGGAGGCCGCGGCGCCCCCGAAGCAGCGCCTGGGCTACAAGCGCGAACGGGCGCTGGTCGAGCTGCCGAAGAAGATCGAGGCGCTGCAGGCCGAGATGGCGGCGATCAACGAGGCGCTGGCCGACGCCGGCCTCTACGCCCGCGATCCCAAGGCCTTCCAGGCCAAGTCCAACCGGCTGGCCGCCGCCCAGGCCGAGATCGACGCCGCCGAAACCGAGTGGCTGGAACTGGAGATGCTGCGGGAAGAGCTGCAGGGGTAGGGAAGGGTCCCTCGCTTCGCTCGGGATGACAGGAAAGCCTGAGTTGACGCCTCCGGGCCCGTCCGTTACCCCCTCCGCCGTGCCCGATTCCGCTGCCATTCCCGCCTCCGACGCCCGCCTCGCCGGCCATCCCGCCGCGCTGCGGCGGACGTTCGCGATCATCTCGCACCCCGACGCCGGCAAGACCACGCTGACCGAGAAGCTCTTGCTGTTCGGCGGCGCCATCCACGTCGCGGGCGCGGTGAAGGCGCGTGGCGAGGCGCGGCGGGCGCGCTCGGACTGGATGAAGATCGAGCAGCAGCGCGGCATCTCGGTCACCACCTCGGTGAT
>Ga0102832_1001596_pt1 | contig 16491 bp, 15 predicted proteins | sample EBPBio282013_DNA_FD_88942 | JGI IMG/M metagenome (GOLD analysis project Ga0102832, IMG submission 88942) | Wastewater treatment Type I Accumulibacter community from EBPR Bioreactor in Madison, WI, USA - Reactor 2_5/28/2013_ DNA (Illumina Assembly) | ecosystem: Engineered > Bioreactor > EBPR >...
GCCGCCGCGAGTGTCGCGCCGGCACCCGCCTTCACATCGACGATGACCTGCTGGCCCCACTTGCGGCTGACCCGCTCGCCGAGGAAACGCAAGTGCACGTCGCACACACCGCCGGCCGCCAGCGGGTTGTAAATCGTGATCGGTTTGTCGGGTTTCCAGGATCCTTGGGCACGGACCAACGCCGGTGCAGCAAGCGCACTCCCCACCACGGACGCCAGAACGCGACGGCGGTTCAAGCCTGTCATCGTCATCCTCCCAGTGCTTCCGATCTGCGTCGGATGTCCCAGCATAGCACGGGATTTGGTCCGGGAATGGAGCTAGCATTCCGGACATGTCCATCCCCGTTTCCATCTCCGACTGGAAAGCCGCCCCGTTCGACGTCAAGGGCGAGACGGTGTTCGCCATTGGCGACGTCCATGGCTGCGCCGACGAGCTGGCGGGGGCGCTGGGCGCAATTGCCGGGCTGGCGCGCGATGCCACTGGAATGCGGCGCCTGATCTACCTCGGCGACATGATCAATCGCGGGCCGGACAGCGTCCGCGTCCTCAAGCTGTGGGCCCAAAACGATGAGGCGCACGGCGTCGACCATGTCGACCGGCTGATGGGCAATCACGAAATCATGATGATGCTGGCGGTCATCGGCGGGCCGCACGCCCACAAGGCCGAAACCATGTGGCTGTCCAAGCGCATGGGCGGCCATGTCCTGCTGGATCAAATGGCGGCCGAAGCCGGCCATCCCGCCGCTCACGCCAGCCAGGAGCTGCTGGCCGAGGCGCTGGGCGACGCCGTCGTGCATCGCCTGCAGGGCATGCGGTCCCATGTCCGGCTGGGCAATACGCTGTTCGTCCATGGCGGCCTCGATCCGCACGCCGAGCCGGACGAGTTCCTGACCCGACCCTGGACCCTCTTCACGGAGGCGCGCTGGGCCTGGATCAACCATGGCTTCCTCGACTGGAAGGGTGGATTCGGGGGTACCCTGGTAGTCCATGGCCACACCCCGCCCGACAAGCACCGCGCGATCAGTGGCCTCGAAGACCCGCACCTGTTCGAGGGCGACCGGCTCGGCCTCGACGGCGGCAGCGCCCGCACCGGCATCGTGACGGCAGCGGAAATCCAGGACGGCCGTTATCGGATTCTCAAGGCCGGCACGCCTTTCCCGAATCCCCTCCCCTCCGAGGGGTAAATTATTTGTGCCGAACTGTCGGCAGAGCCCCTATCTCTTCGTCCTGGGTAACAAGAGGGGCCTTTTGCATGCTCTACGCCATCCTTTGCTACAATTCCGAGGACGCCGTCGGCTCCTGGTCCAAGGAGTATCACGATCAAACGATGGCCCGGCTGCTTACGGTCCACGACAAGCTGGCCAAACAGGGCCGGATCGGCCCCGTGGCGCGATTGTTGCCGACCACCGCCGCGACCACCCTGCGCAAGGGCCGCGAGGAAATGGTGATCGACGGTCCCTTCGCCGAAACCAAGGAGCAGCTCCTCGGCTTCTACATCGTCGACTGCGAGTCGCTGGACGGCGCCATCGACGTCGCCAGGGACCTCGCCAAGGCCAATCCGGGCACCGGAAGCTACGAGATCCGGCCGGTGGCACAGATCCATGAGAGCCACCTGCCTGCCGAGAGGAAGCCCGCGGCATGAGCGATCTCGGCTGGATCGACGCGGTTGTCGGTGCGGCGCGCCCCCAGGTGATGGGGGCCCTGCTGCGCTACTTCCGCAATCTCGATACGGCCGAGGAAGCCTTCCAGGAAGCCTGCCTGCGGGCGCTGAAGACCTGGCCGCAGAACGGTCCACCACGCGACGCCGCCGCCTGGCTGATCCTGGTCGGACGCAACGCGGCGATGGACGATGTCCGCAAGCGCGCCAAGCAGACCGAACTGCCCGACGAGGCGGAACTCTCCGACCTCGACGACGCCGAAGCCTCGATGGCCGAACGGCTCGACGGCGATCACTACCGCGACGATATCCTGCGGCTGCTTTTCATCTGCTGCCATCCCGAGTTGCCGTCGACCCAGCAGATCGCGCTGGCCCTGCGCGTCGTCTGCGGCCTCTCCGTGACGCAGATCGCGCGCGCCTTCCTCGTCAGCGAAGCGGCCATGGAGCAGCGCATCACGCGCGCCAAGGCCCGCGTCGGCAACGCCAAGATGGCCTTCGAGACGCCCGGGGCGCCGGAACGGGCCGAACGGCTCGCCACCGTCGCCGCCATGGTCTACCTCACCTTCAACGAAGGCTATTCAGCCAGCCAGGCCGAAGCGCGCGCCCGCGCGCCGCTCGCAGAAGAGGCGATCCGACTGGTGCGCCTCCTCTTGCGCCTCTTCCCAACCGAGCCCGAAATCATGGGCCTGACGGCGTTGATGCAGTTGCAACAGTCACGAGCGCAGGCGCGTTTCGACGAGGACGGCAACATCGTCCTGCTCGAGGATCAGGACCGCAGCCTATGGAGCCAGGACCACATCGCCGAAGGCCTGGCCTTGATCGACAAGGCCATGCGCCATCGCCAACCCGGCCCCTATCAAATCCAGGCCGCGATCGCCGCGCTCCATGCCCGGGCCCGCCGCGCCGAAGACACGGACTGGCAGCAGATCGACCTGCTCTACGCCAATCTGGAGCGCCTGCAGCCCTCGCCCGTGGTGACGCTCAATCGCGCCGTCGCCGTGTCCAAGGTCAGCGGCCCGCAAGCCGCTCTGGAGATGATCGAACCTCTGGGCACCCGGCTGCAGGGCTACTTCTATTTCCACGGCGTCAAAGGGGCCCTGCTGCAGCAGCTCGAACGGGCCGACGAAGCACGCGAAGCCTTCGGCCGCGCAATCGCATTGGCCAACACACCGGCCGAAGCAGCGCACATCCGGCAGCATCTCGACCGGCTTTCCTCGTAACCACCTCCGCCGCGCAGCAATCATTCCTCCGTGGTTACCGCGTGGGGGATTGAGAAAACTTTCTCCGATCGCGATGTCGGATTGCGCCAGGCTCGTTCGTCCTTGGCGTGTGACAACAGCCAAGGAGACTGTCATGACCAACGTCCAACCGCCGGTTCTCGGCGGTCCCTGCCCCTATCTGTCAGTCGATGGTGCAGCGAAGGCTGCGGACTTCTACGTCAAGGCTCTCGGCGCCAAGGAAGTCATGCGCATGCCGCCCGACGACAAGGGCCGGCATCTGCACATTCATCTCGTGATCAACGGCGGCTCGCTGATGCTGGCCGATGCCTTTCCCGAGCATGGCCACCCATGGGAGAAGCCGGCGGGCTTCACTCTGCATCTCGCCGTCGACGACGTCGACGCCGCGTTCAATCACGCGATCAAGGCCGGCGCCGAAGTCGTGTTGCCGGTGCAGGACATGTTCTGGGGCGACCGCTACGGCCAGTTCCGTGACCCGTTCGGCGTCCTGTGGTCGATGGGTGCGCCGATCAAGAAGGCCTGAAAAGGGCCTGCGACCGCACGGCCAGCGGGTGCACAGGGTCCTGCCGCGTCTGCGGCGAGGCCGAGGCGCTAGCCGAGCAGAGCCTCGATCTGCTCGGCCAGCTCCGTCTGCTGATAGGGCTTGTTGAGCCGTGGCAGGTCGAGGTTGGCGCGTGCCGGCAGGTCCGCGTAGCCGGTCGCCAGCAGGATCGGCAACCCGGGGCGCAAGGAGCGTGCCTGCTCGGCAAGCTGCAGGCCGGTCATTCCCGGCATCGCATAGTCCGTGATCATCATGTCGATCGGCTTGCCCGTTCGCAGAACATCGAGTGCTTCCCCGCCCGACGACGCCGTCACCACCGTATGCCCTAGATCCTCCAGAAGCGCCGTCGTCGACAGGCTGATCAGAAAGTCGTCGTCGACGAAGAGCAGGGTTGCGTGCTTCTTCGCCGCGGGCGTCACCGATTCCGACCGGGCGACAGCCGCCGCCGGAGCGCCGTCTGCAACAGGCAGCCACAGTTCCGCACGCGTGCCGCGGCCGGGCGTGCTGAACAGGCGCAGGGCCCCTTTGAGCTGTTGGGCGAGGCCATGGATCATGGACAGGCCGAGGCCCGTGCCTTTGCCAACCTCCTTCGTGGAGAAGAAGGGCTCGATCGCTTTCTGCAAGGTCTGCCCATCCATGCCGACACCTGTGTCCGATACCGTGAGGCGGAGATACCGACCTGCATCCAGATCTCTCGTGTCTGCGCTCTCGACTTCATCGAGGGCAATCGTGAGACTTCCGCCGCCGGGCATCGCATCGCGGCTGTTCACCGCGAGATTGAGAAGTGCAAGCTCGACCTGGTTGGCGTCGACATAAGCCGACGGCAGTCCTGGCGGCAGGTCGAAGCGTATCTCCACCGAGGGGCCGATGGATCGCCGCAAGAGATCTCCCATTCCCAGAACGAGATCGGCCAGATCGACGGGCATCGGCTCCAGTGACTGGTGACGCGCGAAGGCCAGGAGCCGCTGCGTCAACGCGGCGCCCCGCTGGGCGCCTTGCATGGCGCCGTCGATGAGCTGGTCGCTCACCGGGTTGGCCGGCAAGCGCCTGCGGAGAAGCTCGAGGTTGCCGATCACCGCGGTCAGCAGGTTGTTGAAATCGTGCGCCACGCCGCCGGTCAGCTGGCCGATGGCTTCCATCTTCTGCACCTGGCGCAGCTTTGCCTCGGTCTGCTCGCGCTCGGCGATCTGCGACAGGAGTTCGTCGTGGGCGTACTGAAGCTGCGCCGTCCGCTCGGCAACACGTCGTTCGAGGATGTCGTTGGCTTGCTGCAGCCGGACCTCGCCTTCGCGCAGATCTTTCAGCAGCAACCGCGTCTCGTGTTGCCGGCAACGGCCCTTCACGGCGGCACGGGCGACACTGACCAGCGTGGTGGGATGGAAAGGCCGCTCGAGGAACGAGACGTTGCCCAACGTATCCAGCCAGTGCGATGCGATCGGATTGCGCTCCGGGCCGCCCCCATGATCCGTCACGAGCAACACCGGCAGGTCCGACCACGCCGGCTGACTGGCGAACCAGGCCGCGAGATGCTTCAAGTCGGCGCCGCGGATTGCCTCTTCGGTGATGAGGAAAAAGGCCACGTCGTCGTCGAGAGACTCGACCAGGACGTTGAGAGTTGGACAGATGACACATGACACATGTGTCTGCTCGATGAGCGAACAGGCCACCGCTGCGTCGCGACCGCGGGGGGCCAACACCAACGCGCGCAGCGACCGTTCGAGGGGCGCAGTCACTCGCCCTTCTCGGCACGGCGCGGCGAAGCGTTGTTCGGCAAGACAGGGGTACCGCGCAGCACACCGTGGAACTGCGTGAGAGGCTCGCCGATATTCAGGCCGCGTTCGATCCAGAATTCCCGAATCGTGTCCTCGTGCTCGCCGCCTCGCTTCTTGATGACCGAGAGCGCGCGGCGGACGGCCCCCTCGGCTTCGAAGTAGCGCAGCAGAATTACCGCATCGGCTAGATACGTTATGTCGACGGGTGATTTCATCTCGCCGACCAGCCCATGCTGCGCCACGGTCAGGAATGTCGAGACGCCGGTGCGGTTCAGATACTGGATAAGCTCGTGCATGTGCAGGATCAGAGAGTTCTCCTGCGGCATCGACGTCTGGTATCCGTTGAGACTGTCGATGACGACCGCCTTTACCTGCTGGTCTGCCGCTGCCGAACGAACGGCGTGGGCGAATTCACCGGGCGAAAGTTCTGCCGCATCGAGTTGCGCGATGCACAGTTTTCCGCTGGCCCGCATCGCCTCGAAGTCGAAGCCGAGCGGCTTGGCGCGATCGAACAGAAGGCCGAGTTCCTCGTCGAAGACGAACATTGCAGCCTTATCACCCTTGCGCACGGCTTCCGCCACGAACTGCCAGGAAAGCGTCGATTTGCCGGAACCCGAGGGGCCCAGGATGAGCGTGCTCGAGCCCTGCTCGATGCCGCCGCCGAGCAACCTGTCGAGGGGCGAGATACCGCTCGTGACCCGGCCGCGCTTGAAATTCAGTCGATGTTCGCTCGCGACAAGACGTGGAAAGACCTGCGCACCGCCGGTGCGAATGATGAAGTCGTGGTAGCCACCTCGAAAGGGTTGGGCGCGATACTTGACCACACGCAGACGGCGGCGCTCCGCACCGTAGTCCGGAGTGAGCTCCTCCAGCCGGATCACACCATGGGCAACCGAATGGACCGTCTTGTCGAGCGTATCGGTCGTAAGATCGTCGAGCATCAACACCGTCGCGCCATGCCGGGCGAAATAGTGCTTGAGCGCCAGGATCTGCCGTCGATAACGCAACGAACTTTGCGCCAGGAGGCGAATCTCCGACAGCGAGTCGAGGACGATGCGCTGGGCGTTGCTCCTTTCAACCGCCTGAAAGATGAGCTTGATCGTTTCGCCCAATTCGAGGTCGGAGGAGTAGAGAAGGCTCTGCTGCTGATCGGAGTCGAGCAGGCTTTCCGGCGGCACGACCTCGAAGATTTCGATCTTCTCGCCAAGCTCCCAGCCGTGGGCCGAGGCCGCACCGCGCAGCTCCTGCTCCGTCTCGGATAGCGTGACATAGAGGCCGCGCTCGCCCTGCCGGGCGCCCTCGACCAGGAATCGCAGGGCCATCGTCGTCTTGCCGGTGCCTGGGCTGCCTTCGAGGAGAAAGACCCTTCCGACGGCAAGGCCACCCAAGAGAATGTCGTCCAGTCCCGGAACCCCGGTCTGGGCTTTCGGCTTCTCCTTCTGGCGGTCCATCGTCCCTCTCCACCTCGCCTATGCTCTCGATGAGCAGCGAAAGGGTCGCAGCGAGGAGAGCGACTGGTTTAACGGTGCCGGGAGGCGGAAGTTCCGAAGACCGGCCTTTCTGCTACGCTGCGGCGCCCTGGATGACCTCCAGAAAGGCGGCGCCGTAGCGCTCCAGCTTGGCGTCGCCGACCCCGTGAATCTCCCGCATGGCCCGCTCGCTGGCCGGTCGATGGGTCGCCAGTTCCGCCAAAGTCCGATCCGAGAACACGACATAGGCCGGAACATTTTGCGCACGCGCGAGCTTGGTGCGCAGCGCCTTCAGCGCATCGAGCAGCACCGTGTCGCCGTCTCCGACGATCGTCGCTGCAGCGGCGCGTCGGTCGCGGCGCGAGCCCTTGCCGGCCGCGCCGGACGTCAGGTCCTTGCGCAGCTCGATCTTCTGCTCGCCTTTCAGGACGCGCCAGCCGTCGTCTGTCACCCACCACCGGCCGTGCTCCAGCAGGTCCTGCGCGATCAGGCCGACGGCCGAAAGCTGGCGGAAGATCGAGCGCCACTCGGCGGCCTTGCGGTCCTTGCCGACGCCGAAGGTCGGCAGCTTTTCGTGATTGAACTTCTGAACGTTGTCGGTGAGGTCGCCGATCAGGATGGCGACCAGATGCTCCATGCCGAATCGCTCGCCGGTACGGACAATGGCCGACATCGCCTTCTGCGCGTCGATCGTGCCGTCGAAGAGCTCGACGCCCTCCTGGCAGAGATCGCAGTTGCCGCACGTCTCCGACGGCTCGCCGAAATAGGCGAGCAGGGTCTGGCGACGGCAGCGCGGTGCTTCGGCGAGAGACAGCAGCGCCCCCAGCCGCTGACGCTCGATACGCTTGCGCTCGTCGGATGATTCACCCTGCTCGATCTGCAGGCGGCGAAGCTGCATGTCGCCCAGGCCATAGAGCGTCAAGGTATCGGCGGGCAGACCGTCGCGTCCGGCGCGGCCGATCTCCTGATAGTAGGCTTCGACATTGGCCGGCAGGTCGGCATGGCAGACGAAACGCACGTCGGGCTTGTCGATGCCCATGCCGAAGGCGACGGTCGCGGTCATCACCACGCCATCGTCCTGCTGGAACGCATCCTGGTTGGCGTCGCGTACCGCTTTGTCGAGGCCCGCGTGATAGGGCAGCGCGCGCACGCCCGCCGCCGCCAGGGCGGCCGCCAGCTCCTCGACCTTGCGGCGCGACGCGCAGTAGACGATGCCGCTCTCGCCCTGGTGGGCCTGCACGAACGACAGGACCTGCCGCGTCGAGCGCTCCTTCGGCTTGAAGGCCAGCTTGAGGTTGGGCCGGTCGAAGCTGCGGACGAAGATGCGCGGCGACGTGGCGAACAATTTCTCGACGATGTCGCCGCGCGTCGGCGCATCGGCCGTGGCGGTGAAGGCCAGCGTCTGCAGGCGACCGCCGATCTGGCGCGCCAGATTGCCCAAGGTCAGATACTCGGGGCGGAAATCGTGGCCCCATTGCGAGACGCAATGCGCTTCGTCGATCGCCATCATCGAGACATCGGCCTCGGCCAGCATCTCAACGGTGTCGGGCCGCGCCAGCCGTTCGGGGGCAACATAGAGCAGCCGCAACTCGCCGCGGCGCAGCAGACCCATGACCCTCGCATTCTCTGCAGGTTCGTTGCTCGAATTGAGACTGCCCGCCGCCACACCGGCTGCCGTCAGGGCGCGAACCTGGTCGCGCATCAGGGCAATCAACGGCGAGATCACCAGCGTGAGACCAGGACGCGCGATCGCCGGAAGCTGGTAGCACAGCGACTTGCCGCTGCCGGTGGGCATGACCGCCAGCACATTCTCGCCCGCCAGCACGGCACGCACGATTTCTTCCTGTCCGGGGCGAAACTCGCTGAACCCGAAGACCGAATGCAGAAGGTCGCGCGCGTGAGAGAGGGGGTCGTTCATCTTGGTTGGCGGCACTATTGCGCCAACACCTGCCCCCGTCATGTGGAAGAACGACGCCGCGCGGAAAGGCCGCCGCAGCCTAGTGTCGGGCCGCTTGGCCGCCGTCGAGGGTCATCACCACGCCGCTGATGTAGCTCGCGCGGTCGGAGGCCAGAAACACCGCAAGGTCGGCCACTTCGTCGGGCTCGGCGGCACGGCCGAACGGCATGTGCTTGGTAAGCTCGGGCCAGCGTTCAGGGTCGCCCCACTTCTGCTCCGCCTGGCCGCGCAGCAGAGTCAGCATGCGGTCCGTCCGCGTGGCCGGCGGGTTGATCGCCACGACCCGGACACCCTGGTCGACGCTGCGCGAGCCGACGGCGCGGGTGAAAGCCATGAGGCCGGCATTGCCCATCGTGCCGGCCACATAGTCGTAGTTGTAGCTTTCGCCCGCGAGGCCGATGACATTCACCACGACGCCCTTCTTGCGGGCATACATCTTCTCCAACATGGCGCGCGTGGCGTTCACGTAGCCGAACACCTTGAGTTCCCAGGCCTCGCGCCACTTCGGTTCGGTCATACCGAAGATGTCGCCGCGCGGGATGGCGCCGGCATTGTTCACCAGAATGTCGGCGTGCCCCACGGCGTCGACGACGCCGCGCGCCGTATCGCCCTTGGAAAAGTCGGCAGGATGAATCTCGACCGGCACATTGTGCCGCGCCCGGATCTTGTCGCGCGCCGCTTCCAGGGATTCCTTCGACCGCGAAGCGATGTGCACGGCGCAGCCCTCGGCCGCGAAGCCCATGGCGCAGGCAAAGCCGATACCGCGGCTGCCGCCGGTGATCAGGACGGTCTTGCCGCTCAACTTCAGGTCCATGGGATCAACTTCCTAGAGTCTGTAGGCCGAGTCGATGTCGGCGCGGCCGTCCTCGGTCTTCACGCGGCCGTCCTTCACCATCTGCACGAGATGGGCCAGCATCGACCGGCCCGCCGCCTTGTGCAGATGCACGGGCGTATCGGCGTAGTTCTTGGCGACCATCTGGGGAATGGTCTGCGGCCCGTCCTTGAGGCGCGCCAGGATCTGCGCCTCACGGCCCAGGCGATGCTCGATATAGGCCTGCACGAACGGATTGGGATCGCGGATCTCCGCCCCGTGCGTCGGGATGTAGAGCGTCTCGTCGCGCGGCAGGAGCTTGCGCAGGCTGGCGAAATAGTCGGCCATGTTGCCGTCGGGCGGCGAGATCACGGCCGTCGACCAGCCCATGACATGGTCGCCGGAGAGGAGCGCCTTGTCTTCCTTCACGGCGAAACAGAGATGGTTCGAGATATGGCCGGGCGTGTAGACGGCTTCGACGTTCCAGCCATCGCCCTGGATCACGTCGCCGTCGTTCAGTTTGATATCCGGCGCGAAGGACAGATCGCCGGGTTCCTCGGCGTGATCGCCTTCCGGCGGCTTGGGATGCGGCCCGTAGCTGTAGACCTTGGCGCCGGTTGCCTTGGCGAGCGCCGGCGTCGCCGGCACGTGATCGATATGCGTATGCGTGACGAAAATATGCGTCACCGTCTCGCCGCGCAGCGCGCGCAGCACGGCGTCGATATGGTCCTGCTGGTCGGGACCGGGATCGACCACGGCGACCTTGCCATGGCCGATGACGTAGGTGCCCGTACCCTTGAAGGTAAACGGATTGGGATTGTTGGCGACGACGCGACGGATCAGCGGCGTCACCTCCATGGCCGTACCGTAGTCGAACTTGAAATCCTTGATGAAGGGAATGCCGGGCATCGCGTACTCGCTAAGGGCTGGGCGGTGTCAATTTGTAGAGGCCATTGCGGATGTCGGCGCTGACATAGACGGCGCCGGAACGGCTCACCGCCACGCCGGTCGGCATCAGGGCCGGCGGTCCACCGGGGAACGGCGCCAGGCCGATATCGAGATTGGAGGCGATCACGACCTTTTGACCGTTGGCCGGATCGATGGCGACGACACGCTTCTGGCCGACTTCCGCGACATAGAGCTTGCCGTCCGGCCCGACATCGATGCCTTCCGGGCCGGTGAGATTGTCGGCCACGACCTTGCGTGCCCCCGAAGCCACGTCGATCTGGGTCACGGCGCCGGCCGCGATCTCGGTGACGTAGATCTGCGTGCCAGCTCCCTGCGCCAGCGCCACCGGGCCGCGCAGCTCCTTCACGATATTCGTGCGCGTCTTGCCGTCGGGGCTCACCTTCACGAGATTGCCCGTGGCGAGTTCGGCGACATAGATCGTGCCGTCGGCGGCCTCCAGCGCATCGACAGGCGCCGCGAACTCGCCGAGCGTGGCCGCCAGCTTGCCGGTCTTGCGGTCGATCTTTTGTACGGTGTTCGAGAACCAGCTCGAAAGCAGCGTGTGCTTGGGCCCGACCGAGATGCCTGTCGGATAGGAGTGCGTCTCGCCATGGACGCGCAGCATGTCAGTCACGGCACCCGTCGTGCCGTCGACATTGCGATAGCTGAACACGTCGGCGACATGCACCGTCTCCTTGGCCCCCTCCGTCGTCACGGCAAGATCGGCCGGGATGGCGAGCTTGCCTTCGACGATGGTGCGCCACGACCCGGTCTGCTTGTCGACCAGATAGATGCCGTTGTCGGTCATCGAGGTGACAAACAGTCGCCCGCGCGAATCGAAGGCGAGGTTGTCGAGGCCGGGCTTCATGGACGCGACCAGCTTCTTCGCCTTGCTGGTCAGGCTGATGCTCCAGATGCCGCCGGTGCCCGTGTCGACGACATAGAGGTTGTCGCGGTTCTGCGGATCGATGTTGGCGGCGGCCGGAATCTTGAAGCCGGATGCGATCACTTCGGATGCGCCGGTCTCCAGGTTCACCTTGACGATCTCGCCCTTGAACCAGATCGGCCCGTAGAGGAAGCCATCGTCCTTGTGGATCTCGAAACCGTTCAAGCCACCCATCTTCTCGGCGACGCGCCGCAGCTCGTTGCGGGCAAACGGCTTGAAGTCGGGTTTGTCGACGTTCTTGAGATCGACCTCGTAGAGCGCATCGCCCAGGAACACTTCGGTGACGAACAGACGGTTGTCCTTGCCGAAGGCGAGCGAGTTGGGACCGCTGAGGCCTTGTGCGACTTCGATGGTCTTGCCGTTGGGCTTGCGGATGTAAACCTTGCCCAAAAGGAAAGCCGTCCACGCCATCGTGCCGTCGTCGGCGAAGGCGATGTCGTCGGCCATGCCTGTCGGCGGATCGATGACGCGATCGACCTCGCCGGAATCCACCTGCACGCGATAGATCGTCTGGCCCACCACCGAGCCGGCGAAGAGCTGGTCGTCCTTGTTGAAGGCGAGCCCATGCACGCCATGGAACCACGAGCCCGGCACCAGGAACTGCTGATTGTATTCCTTGGCCACTGGGGCTGGCTTCGCCGACGGTGCAGCCTGCTGGGCCAGCGCCGATCCCGCCAGGCCAAATACCAGCGCTGCCGTCGTGACAATGCGGCCCAACTCCATCCCGATTCCTCCGACCGTCTTTATCGCGGCGCGAACTTTAGACCGGAGGACAGGTTTTGTAACGCCGAACCCTTCGGCTACCATTGGCGCATCAAGAATGGCGCATTCTGCAGGAGGGAATCATGGCGGGGCCGCTTTCGGGACTGACGATCGTCGAGCTGGCCGGCATCGGACCGGGCCCGATGTGCTCGATGATGCTGGGCGACATGGGCGCCGACGTGATCCGTGTCGATCGCACCAAGGCGCATGTCATGGACCGCCTCGCCGATCCCAAGTTCGCGGTGCATAACAGAAGTCGCCGCTCGGTCTCGGTCGATCTGCAGAAGAAAGAAGGCATCGAAGTCGTGCTGCGCCTGATCGAAAAGGCCGACGGCCTGACGGAGCCGTTCCGTCCCGGTGTCGCCGAGCGGCTCGGTCTCGGGCCGGACGTCTGCCTGAAGCGCAATCCGAAACTGGTCTATGGCCGCATGACCGGCTGGGGCCAGGAAGGCCCGCTCGCCAAGGCAGCCGGCCACGACATCAACTACATCGCCCTTACAGGCGCACTGCATGCGATTGGCGGCAAGGACCGACCGATGCCGCCGCTCAACCTGGTCGGCGATTTCGGCGGCGGCGGCATGCTGCTGGCCTTCGGCATGGTGTGCGGCCTGCTCGAAGCACAACGTTCGGGCAAGGGGCAGGTGGTCGATGCCGCCATGGTCGACGGCGCAGCCCTTCTGCTGGGCGGCATCTACGGCATGGCCGGCGCCGGTCTCTGGAACGATGCCGAGCGCGAAACCAACATGCTCGATGGCGGCGCGCACTTCTACGGCACCTACGCGACCAAGGACGGCAAGCATGTCTGCATCGGCTCGATCGAGCCGCAATTCTACGAGCTGCTCCTCGAAAAGACCGGGCTGAAGGGTGAATCGCTGCCGGCGCAGATGGATCGCAAGGCCTGGGGCCAGTTCAAGACCCGCCTCGAAGGCATCTTCAAGACCAAGACGCGCGACGAATGGTGCGCGATCATGGAAGGCACCGACATCTGCTTCGCCCCGGTGCTGACCATGAAGGAGGCGCCCAGCCACCCGCACGCTAAGGCCCGCAATGCCTATGTCGACGTCCAGGGCTTCCAGCAGCCCGCGGCAGCGCCGCGCTTCTCGCGCACCAAGGAAGGTGTCCGCGGGCCAGCCGCCAAGCGCGGCCAGCATACCGACGAGATCCTGGGCGAGCGCGGCTTCTCGGCCAAGGAGATCGGCGAGCTGAAGGCCGCGGGCGTCGTCGGCTCACAGGCCTAACGAAGGCGCATGATCCGCGCCTTCGAACTCGCGGTCCGGCAGCTCAGCGATCCCCGACTGCGCGGCATCATCTGGCAGTCACTGGCCTTGTCGCTGGTGCTGCAGGTGGGCATCGGCGTCCTGGCCTGGTGGGCGCTGCAGTCTTTCGCCACCTTCGAGTGGAGCTGGCTCAACGAGGGCATCCGCTGGCTGGGTGGCGGCGCTGTAATCGTGCTGGCGCTGATGCTCTTTCCCGCGAGCTTCGGCATCGTGATCTCGATCTTCATGGAGCGGATCGCCGACATCGTGGAAGCGAAGCACTATCCCCATCTCGGACCGGCGCGGGGCATCCCGCTCTGGACCGGCCTGTGGTCGGGCATCGTCTTCCTGGCCGCGCTGGTGGCGATCAACCTGGTGATGCTGCCCTTCTACCTGGTTGCCCTGTTCGTCGCCGGGCTGGGCGCGGCCCTGTTCTACGGCGTCAACGGCTGGCTGGCCGGCCGCGAGTACTACGAACAGGTCGCCCTGCGCCGCCGCGATCCCGCGGAGGTCAAGGCGTGGCGCAAGGCCAATGGCGGAACGCTCTGGCTGACCGGAGTCGTGATCGTCTTCCTGGGAACCATCCCGATCCTCAACCTGATCGTGCCGGTGCTGGGAGTCGCCATGATGGTTCATGTCGCTCAGGGCCTGAAGCCGCCCCTTAACCGGCCGGCCCCGTCGCGCTAAACTCGCGCCATGAAAGCTGCATACGGGGCGCTCGCCGTCACCCTACTGCTGGGAGGCTGTCAGACCGGCGGCCCCCAGGAATACTCGCTGGGTGCCGGTGAGACGGGTGTATTCAGTTCGCGGAACGCCGGCTCGCCGATCCCGGCGGATCGCATCAAGGGTTTGGACGAATCCCAGCTCGTCGCCCTGTTCGGCGCCCCCCAGCTCGACCGCAAGGACGGAACCGCGCGTGTCCTGCGCTACCATTCGGACGCCTGCACGCTGTTCGTGTCGATGTACCAGCGCAACGGCCAGCCGTTCAAAGCGGAGTTCGCCGACGCGTACGATACGCATCTGAGACCGCTGCCTCCCGATCAATGTGCCGGCTCCGTCGCCGCCCAGAAGAAGCGCGTCGCCTGAGACGGTTCCGTCCAAAGTAAAATTCCGGCCCGCCAGGACCGCAACTTTTGCCCTCCAAGTCTGTGGTACCGAGGCGTCGTCATTCACGGCTGGCGCTCGAAATCACAGGAGGGGCGGCATGGATAGTGCCCGCACGGAACTCAAGGACAACGTCGAGAAGCTGCGCAATGCCAAGAAAGTGGCGGCCGCACCCACGGCATCGGAGCGTGACGCTGCCGACCTGAAGATCCTCGAGCAGGAAGTCCAGGCCCAGCGGCTCCAGATGAAGCGCGAATCGGGCAAGGACTCCGAGCCGGCGGCTGCCGGCAAGCCTGGCGAACCGGCGGAGAAGGTTCTGGACCGCAAGCTCGACGAGGCGTTGAAGGAAAGCTTTCCGGGCAGCGATCCCGTGTCCTTCGTCCAGGCGGCGCCCGTGAAGCCCGAGGACGAACAGCTCACCTCGGTCAAGGGCGGCACCAACAAGGGCTGACCCTAACCAGCATTCTCCGGAACGCGCCGTCGCCCTGCCAGGCGACGGCGCTTTCTACTTACCGCCGCGATCCTCGCGCCAGAGGTCGAGTTTTTCCTGGATCGGGCGATCGGAGAAGGAGAACAGGACTGCGTCGCTGGCGGCGCGATGCTCGACCCTGGCCCAGCTCGGCACGACGAAATGGTCGCGCTTCTTCCAGCGCATCACCGTATCGCCGATCGTGCTCTCGCCCTCGCCTTCGACGACCGAGAAGACCGTTCCGTCGGTGCAGCGATACGGCGATGTCGTAAAGCCCTTCGGCAGGAGCTGCATGAAAGTGCCCATCGTGGCGATCGGCGCGCCGCCGCTTGCCGGATTGACGTAGCGCAGCTTGTAGCCGTGGCAGGCGTCAGGAGCGCCGGCCTTGACGAGCCCCTGCAACGCCTCGCGCGTGCGTGCATAGGGATAGTTGAAAATCGGCGAGGTCTGCTTCGCCGGCTTCCAGTCCACAGGCAGCAGGCCACTGGCATACTTCGCATCCGACGTGCCCTGCGGCGTCGTCACGACCTGCTCGTCGGTCTCGCCGTTCTCGGCGAAGCCCGCGTTGAACATCGCGACCAGCGGGATGTCGAGCCCGTCGAGCCACACCATCGGTTTCGACGAATCGTTGCCGTGATCGTGCCAGGTCCAGGTCGGCGTGATGACGAAGTCGCCCTCGTGCATGATCGTGCGCTCGCCGTCGACCGCGGTGTAGGCGCCCTGGCCCTCGACGATGAAGCGCAGCGCCGACTGGGTGTGGCGATGGCTGGGCGCGACCTCGCCCGGCAGGATGAGCTGCAGCCCGGCATAGAGCGTCGGCGTGATGCAGGCGCTGCCCGTCATCGCGGGATTTTCGAGGATCAGCACGCGCCGCACGGCTTCCTTCGCCGTGATCAGCGAGCCCGATTCCATCAGGAACGGCCGCACCTTGTCGTAATCCCAGTGCGCGGCCTGGTACCTGGGCGCGGGTTGGGGCGGCACGAGCTGGTGCAGCGATTCCCACAGCGGCGCCATCGAAAGGCCGCCGATACGCTCGTAGAAATCACGCCGCGCGTTGTTGCCCGTCGTCGGCGCGGACATGCTGCTACTCGGCGGCGCGCAGCAATGGAGCCGAGCGCGCCATCATGCGGGCGCGGCAGGCGGCGGCGAAGGCGTCGAACAGCTTCATCGAGACCGGGCTTTCGAGCGCCTTGTATTCGGGGTGCCATTGCAGCGCGAGCACGAAACCCGGCGCATCGGGCACGCTCAGCGCCTCGACCTGTCCGTCGTCGCAGCAGGTCGCTTCGAGCCGCGCGCGCGGCGCCAGCACGTCGACGCCCTGCGCGTGCAGCGAATTCACGCGCACGCGCTTCTCGCCCAGCAGACGCTGCAGCATCCCGCCTTCGGCCACGTCGATGTCGTGGGTCGGCGCATAGTTCACGTCCATGTCGGGCGACTTGGGCGAGCGATGATCGCGCCGTCCCTCGACCTCATGCACGTGCTGGTGCAGGGACCCACCCAGCGCGACGTTCACTTCCTGAAGGCCGCGGCAGATCGCGAACAGCGGGACGCCGCGGTCGATC
>Ga0102832_1001598_pt1 | contig 16468 bp, 16 predicted proteins | sample EBPBio282013_DNA_FD_88942 | JGI IMG/M metagenome (GOLD analysis project Ga0102832, IMG submission 88942) | Wastewater treatment Type I Accumulibacter community from EBPR Bioreactor in Madison, WI, USA - Reactor 2_5/28/2013_ DNA (Illumina Assembly) | ecosystem: Engineered > Bioreactor > EBPR >...
TCCCATGTCGCTGGCTCGGGCACGCTCGACCGCCTGGTCGAAACGGCGCGTGACTATGCGCGTCAGGCGGCGTCGGAAAACACGCTGAAGGCCTACACCAAGGATTGGGCCCATTTCGCCCGCTGGTGCCGGATGCGCGGCGCGGACCCTCTCCCCTCGTCGCCCCAGCTGATCGGGCTCTACATCGCCGATCTGGCAGCGCCGGGCGGCAAGTCCCCCGCCCTCTCGGTCTCCTCAATAGAGCGGCGGCTGTCCGGCCTGACCTGGGGCTATGCGCAGCGCGGAGAACGGCTGGACCGCAAGGACCGCCACATTGCCAGCGTCCTGGCTGGCATTCGCCGCAAGCACGCACGACCACCGGCACAGAAAGAGGCCATCCTGCCGGAAGACCTGCGCGACATGCTGGCCACACTGCCCCACGATCTGCGCGGCCTGCGCGACCGAGCCATTCTTCTCCTTGGTTTTGCCGGCGGCCTGCGCCGCTCCGAGATCGTCGGCCTGGACCACGGCAAGGATGACACGCCAGATAGCGGCGGTTGGGTCGAGGTGCTGGAGGACGGGGTCCTAATCACCATGCGCGGCAAGACCGGCTGGCGCGAAGTGGAAATCGGGCGCGGCTCTGGCGACCAGACGTGCCCGGTACATGCCCTCACCCAATGGCTGCATTACGCCAAGATCGACTTCGGCCCCCTCTTCGTGGCGGTCAGCCGTAACGGGCTGAGGGCTTCGAGCGAACGCCTGTCCGACAAGCACGTGGCGCGACTGATCAAGCAGGCTGTTGAGGATGCGGGCTTGCGGCCTGACCTTTCCAAGACAGAGCGACTGGCCCTCTACTCTGGTCATTCCCTGCGCGCGGGGCTGGCAAGCAGCGCCGAAGTGGACGAACGCTATGTCCAGAAGCAGCTTGGCCATGCGAGTGCAGAGATGACCCGCAGATACCAGCGACGCCGCGACAGGTTCCGGGTGAACCTGACCAAGGCCGCAGGCCTGTAACCCCCCTGCCCTTCCGTCGAGCCTTTGCTGAAATGCCAAGCTCCAACCTGACCACTCAGGTTTCAGCTAACCGCTCCTATTGAAATCGGGAACCAAACGCGACACAGGTTTCACGTAACCGCTTCAATTGAAATCGGGAACCAAACGCGACAGGGGGTCATTGAAATCATCAGTCAAAGCGGATGCTTGGGTCTTCATATGTGCAAAATACTGTTTTTTTGCACATTACCCAAGTGGTTTTGTGGCGGTTGCCTTCGCTCTTTATATAGTATGCGCGCGCGACTGCCGGTAAACCTCTCAGATCGCGCTCAGCGCAAGGAAACCAAGGGTTTTTGGACGAGCGCGACGAGAGAGCACCTACTTGCATTCGTTTACAAACGGTCATTTACTCCTGACATCCGCAATTGCAAAAGAGGCCCCCTGCCCCGTGCCACTCATCGGATACGCGCGTGTTTCCACCGAAGACCAAACCGCCCTGCCCCAAGTTCAGGAGCTGCGCTCCGCAGGCTGCCTGGAAATAGTGGAGGAACAAGCATCTGGCGGCAGTCGCACGCGGCCAGTTCTGGCGCGCGTGCTGGATCAGCTGCGCATCGGCGATACGCTCGTCGTGGTTCGGATCGACCGCCTTGCCCGCTCGCTTTCTCACCTCTTGGAAATCATCGAGCGGCTGGAGGCGAAAGGCGCACATTTCCGGTCCTTGCAGGATCCAATCGACACGGCGTCGCCTCAGGGCAAGTTCACCTTGCAGGTTCTGGGCGCAGCCGCCGAGTTTGAACGGGCCTTGATACGCGAGCGCACCAAGGCCGGGTTGCGATCTGCCAAGGCAGAAGGGCGGGTTGGCGGCAACCCAGGCCTAAAGGCTGGCGACCCCGTGGCAATCCGCAAGGCAAGGGCCGCGCGAGTGGAAAGCCATTTCCATAAACTGAACGCCAATGCCGACCAGTGGGTGCCGGAGGTGCGCCGTCTGAGGCCGGGCCTGCCTTGGGAAGACGTGCTGCGCATCGTCAATTCAGGTCTGCCGAACGAGGCGCAGCCTTGGTCCCTGCCCCGCCTGATCCGTGCTGCCAAAACCTTCGTTCGCGAAGGCCTGCTGCCAGTCACTATCCTTTCCCGTGCCACCGCATCCGACAAGGATGATCGCCTGCCCGCCATCGTCGCGGGCATCAAAGGCGCAGATCCCAAGATGACTCTTCAAGGCATCTGCGACCGGCTAGAGACCATGCGCGAACGGACACCTAGGGGCCGCAGCAAGTGGGAGCCGTCATCGGTCAAGATGATCTTGGAGCGGGCGAAGAAGTTGGGACTGTTGTAGTAGGTAACGCTTTTCGGTGCCCATTAGGCCAAAAGGCATTCTACTGACAGGCTCAGACGAAGAATCGCTTGCGATGCTCACTCGAACACGATTGCCGTGGTCAGGTCTGCTACAGCGTTACTGAGCCTTGTCAAAGATTTTCCAAGCATCACGCGTGGGTTCAAGGGCGTCGGGTCCTGTGGATAAGTCTCGCAACATTTTCTGCAATACTTACAATACCCTACACCCAACCTTTAACAGGTCACTTTAGCCTTTTCGCATCATATGGTGCCATGGTCGGCAGAAAGCACAAGATAGCTGCACAAGATTTGCCTTGAGTTTCTTCCCGACGGGCGTCATATCTGTAACGCGAAAACTAAGAAAACGACGTCCACTGCGTTCCTGCTGGCACCGATAGACTGCAGATCACGGGTAACGCTTAAGAGATGTCTCGAGACAGGCGAATGATGATGCACCAAGTGCTGCATGACAAGCTCAAGGCAGACGCAGAGCGGCTTTCTGAAGCCCTTGAACATATGTCGAAGCTTTTTCTGGCACCGAAGGAAGAAAAGACACTCCGCGCCTTCACAAGTGCAGAAGTCGGAGAGTTGTTGCGGGTGAGCGACGGCTATCTGCGCAAGGCGCATTTCGACGGCAGAATTCCAGAAGTCGAACAGGGACCGGGTAACAAGCGCCTTTATTCCGCCGAGAACATCCTCCAGATCCGCAATATTCTGGCTCAGAATGCAAAGGATCCGTTTCAGTTCCTTCCCGGTCGGCGACAAGGTGACAAGCTTCAAATCTGGTCAACCGTCAACTTCAAGGGCGGATCCAGCAAAACTACGACCACCGTGACTCTCGGGATGCGGCTCGCCCTGCGTGGATACCGTGTGTGTTTGGTGGATGCAGACCCTCAGGCCTCACTGACGACCTTCTTTGGATACCAGCCAGAGATCGACTTCCGCCACGGCGGTACGCTGTATGATGCAATTCGCTACAACGATGGCGAAACGTCCCGGGTGCCAATCGTGGACGTTTTGCGCAAGACCTACTTCCCGAACCTGGATCTAGTGCCCGGTGGGATCATGCTCTCGGAATTCGAAACCGAAACTCCAACCGCGCTGAGCCGTGGCGAACAACCCGTCTTCTTCAATCGGATCCGCGACTCGCTACGACAGGTTGAAGACGATTATGACATCGTTTTAATCGACTGCCCGCCTCAGCTTGGCTATCTGACGATGGCGGCGGTCTGTGCATCGACGTCGCTTCTCATGACCATCATCCCTGAGCGTGTCGACCTTGCCTCGGCCAGCCAGTTCCTGACGATGGCGTCGGGCGTGTTGGAAGTCCTGTACTCGAACGGTGGCATCGGCGCGTATGACAATTTCGCCTACCTCCTGACGCGCTTCGACACCGCTATCAGCACGCAGCAGGACTTGTCTGAATGGCTCAGGCAATTGCTAGGCGACAGTGTGATCAAGACGCCCTTCGTGAAGTCTTCGGCGGTTAGCGAGGCCGGCCTTTCGCAGAAGACAATCTTCGAAGTGGACCTCGCTACGACCAAGAACCGAAAGACTTATGAGCGAGCCCTAGAGTCGGTGATGAGCTTTTCAAATGACATTGAAAAGATGATCCAGTCAGCATGGGGTCGAGGGGGCACAAATGAAGCGTGATCTTCTTGCCAAGAGCCTAGCACAAATGGGCTCAAAGCCTTTGATTGCTGCCGAGGCAGGGTCGAAGGTGGACGAAAACTCGCCTCGTTCCCTGAAGAGCATGTCAGACGTCCTTTCTCAGGTCTCGGCACAGGCGGCCCAGGACGTGGATGTCAATGAGATCGGCGATTCTGAAATCGCGGATCGTTTTGACGTATCAGAAGGGCTCGATGATCTGATCGAGTCCATCAGGACATCAGGACAACAGCTCCCTGCCCTACTCCGCTATCGCCGCGGACCTGGCCCTCGCTATGAGGTGGTTTACGGACGCCGCAGAATTGCCGCGTGCCGAGTGCTTGGAATCAAGGTCAAGGCTTATGTCAAGGAAATGGACCACCGCGAGGCTCTTGTCTCGCAGGCCCTGGAAAACTCTGCGCGCCTAGAGCGCAGCTTCATCGAACAAGCCATTTTTGCCACCAAGCTGGAGGACCAGGGCTTCACCCGGGCCGAGATCGGCGATGTGCTAGCTGTCGACAAGGGAACGCTAAGCAAGCTGATTGGCGTTGCCCGAGACGTGCCCGACGCAGTGATCTACAAAATTGGCGCCGCGCATGAAGCAGGCCGTCGCCCATGGCTGGAACTGCGTCGTCTGGTCAAAACGGAAAACGCCCCTTCCGACAGGTCTGTCCTCTTGCTTGTTCCTGAAGAAGGCACTGCGGCCGAGAAGCTCAGCGCTGTCATCGATGCGCTGCAGAAGGTCGCGGATGCACAGCAGAACGCAGCGGAGTCCGCCGCCAAGGGCCCCTCTCCTGCCCCCCTCAAACAAATGCCCGCAACTTCGGTGGCTTTCAGGTCCAAAGGCCAGCGTCTTTTGATCGAGGTTTCCGACAGAAAGGAGCGAGGGTTCATCAACTTCGTGGAGACGCAGCTTGAGCGCCTCTACAAGGAGTGGAAAGAAAAATCATGACGCCGAAACGGTTAAGTGATTGATCTTTATAGGGTTGGCCATGGTCAACCCTGATCAAACAGGCAAGAAACAATCAAAAAGGAGGCAGACGTAGCGCAAAAAGAAACCCCCCGAAGGCGGTGAAGCACTCCAGAGGGTCCCGATTTACTCGCAATCTATTGGTACCCAAAAAATCGAATCACTGCAACACCGATTTCGGTGACGGGTATCCTTTTGCTGTCTGAAAACAGATGGAACAAGAAGCAGTCACGACCATCGAGGTCGAGGCACAGTTGAGTTGTGCGCCTTCAATCTTCGATTCTTTCGCCGGTATTGGCACGATCGAACACCAGCCACACTTCTTACCTGTAACGCGGCGCGCGCTTATGGCGGCGGTCAACACCACAAGTCGCGCACTGGGCCTGCGGCCGCCTTCAGTCGTTGTGCTTGACGCACTCTTGAGCTGCCTTCCCTGCAACGATCCGAAAACAGGGAATGACAGCCCAATCACGCCACTCACCCTGCTGACCGTGTTCGCTTGCAACGACACTTTATGTTTCCGCGCGAAAGGCATAACGGACAGGCAACTTCGGCGACACCTTGAGAAACTTGAAGCCGCGAATCTAATCCAACGGCGTGACAGCGCCAACGGCAAACGATTCCCAATTATGCGCAACGGTAAAGTCATCGGCGCGTTCGGCATCGACTTGTCGCCCCTGCTCGCACGGTCTGACGAAATCCTTGCACTGTCTCAGAAACATCGTCAGGAAGCCGACGAACTTCGAGGCATGAAAGCCTACATCCAAAAACTGCGTGGTGAATGCTTCTCCCTCTGCCTGCAAGGCGAGGCCCTTGAGTTCGTCGAAGCCGCCCGCAACTTTATGCGTCGAACCGGAGTCACTGTACTTCAAGCAAGCAGCGTTATCAGCAGACTTAAACGCATCCTGCAAAGTAAGGTAGTCACTCCAAGCGTACGGCATCTCGAAGAGTTGGCCGCGGCCAACAATCCAGAACACGAACAACGCCAAGAACAAGCACCGTCTTCTAACTCGAGCAAACCGACCGCCTCAGACGGACAAAATGTCCGGCACAAAGAGACTCAAAAATCATATACAAAAAAAACCTTCCCGCGCACGATGACCGAGCTGTGGGCTTGCTTGACCGAAATCCCGGCCTTTTATCCAGACTACCCCACCACAGAACACGGCCTCCTACAGCTGTTATTTGAGTTTGGTAAGATGCTCAGAATAGACAGCGCTCTGTTGGGTAGGGCGGTGTCTGTGCTTGGCCTAGCAGAAGCAATTCAAGTGGCAGATCAAATGGCCTGCAAGATCGACCAGCTCAAAAGCCCTGACAACTACCTATCGAGAATCTTAGCCGGTTGCGCCAAGACAAGAGTTGGCCATGGCCAACTTTGCGTTGGTACGTAGATTATCCAAATGAAACGCGCCGCCCTGCCGGGCTCTCGTTCGCACCCATGTCCAGTACGAAAGTGAGAGAATGGTTGGTTTGAGGGTGGCGGGAAGTGAGATCGGGAGAGTGGCTCCCGGCGCCCGTCGTGGAGAAGACCTGATGGCCCAAGCTGCCCAGAAGATTACCCTGTCGTCCTCGCGGGACATCCCCTTTGACAAGCTGGTGCTGAGCCAGTCCAACGTCCGGCGTATCAAGGCCGGTGTGTCAGTTGAAGAGTTGGCCGAGGACATCGCCCGCCGTGGCCTGTTGCAAGGCCTGAGCGTGCGGCCAGTGCTGGATGCAGATGGCGTCGAGACCGGCAAATTCGAGATCCCGGCTGGCGGTCGACGCTTTCAGGCGCTGTCGCTGCTGGTGAAGCAGAAACGGCTCGCGAAGACCGCGCCTGTGCCTTGTGTGTTGCGTGATGTGACATCAGATATTCTGGCCGAGGACGACTCCTTGGCTGAGAACATGCAGCGCGTTGCCTTGCATCCGCTCGATCAGTTCCGTGCCTTTGCTGCCTTGCGGGAGAAGGGTCAGGGCGAGGAGGCGATCGCTGCGGCCTTCTTTGTCACCCCGCAGATCGTGAAGCAGCGGTTGAAACTCGCGTCCGTGGCCCCTGCCCTGCTCGAGGTCTATGCTGAGGATGGCATGACGCTGGAACAGCTCATGGCCTTCACAGTGAACCCCGATCACGAGCGTCAGGCGCAGATCTGGGATGCGGTGAAGAACTCCTGGAACAAGGAGCCCTATTCGATCCGGCGCATGCTCACGGAAACCTCTGTGCGGGCCTCGGACCGGCGCGCGGTGTTTGTCGGTGTTGACGTCTATGAGGCGGCGGGTGGCGTTGTCCTGCGCGACCTCTTCCAAGGCGATGATGGCGGCTGGTTGGATGACCCTGCCCTGCTTGACCGTTTGGTCGCGGACAAGCTGCGAGTCGAGGCGCAGGCAATCGCCGCGGAAGGTTGGAAGTGGATCGAGGTGTCAACTGATCTGCCCTATGGCTATAGCCACGGTCTGCGGCGTCTGGTTGGCGATCCATCGCCGCTCAGCGCGGATGAAGCCGCAGAGCACGCCAAGCTGCTCGCGGAGTATCGCACGCTTGAAGAGGAATACTCTGGCCAGGACGAATACCCTGAAGAGATCGACACGCGGCTTGGCGAGCTGGAAGGTGCGATGGAAGCCTTGGAGCAGCGCCCGCTGATCTTCGATGTAACCGAAGTTGTCCGCGCAGGCGTCTTCGTGACGTTGAATCGGGATGGCAACCTGGCTGCCCATCGCGGCTATGTCCGGCCGGAGGATGAGCCTCGCGAAGAGACCGTGGCCAACTTTGGCGATGATCTGGATGCGGAAGGGCAGGGGGCTGATGGCATTGTTTCCGCCTATCAGCTTCCGGCTGGCACGTCTGCGGCCACCGTCATCACTTCCGGGGGTGAACCGTTCAGTGCCGGTCTGCCAGACGATGAGGATGATGGTGCGTTGAAGCCTTTGCCGGAGCGTCTGGTCATGGAGCTGACCGCACATCGCACCCTCGCCTTGCGCGAGGCGATTGGGCGTTCGCCCGACGTGGCCTTGACGCTGCTGCTGATGAAGCTGGTCAATGACACCTTCCGCAGTTCCGGGGCTACGGGCAGTTGCTTGGAGGCTTCTGTGCGCACCGTGTACATGTCGGCACAGGCCCCCGATCTGAAGGACAGTCCGGTGGCCAAGGCCGTGGACGATCGTCATGCTGCCTGGGAGGCCGATCTGCCGCTTGGCGACGATGCCGTGCTCTGGGATTATCTCTCGGCCCTCGATCAGGCCAGCCGTCTAGCTCTGCTGGCGCATTGCCTGAGCTTCGGGATCAACGCGCTGCATGAGAAGGTCAACCCTTACGGTGCGGGCATCTCGGCCAGCGGGTTGACCCGGCGCATGGCGCAGTCCGAGATCGTGGCCCAAGCAGTCGATCTCGACATGGTCGCTGCTGGCTGGGAGCCGACGGCGGACAATTACCTGAACCGGGTTCCCAAGGCGCGCATTCTCGACGCCGTTCGTGAGGCGAAGGGGGATGGCACTGCGCAGTTGCTCGACCATCTGAAGAAAGGCGAGATGGCCACGGAAGCGGAGCGCTTGCTCAAGGGCAGTGGTTGGTTGCCGGAGGTTCTTCGGCGCAGTGATCTTGCCGCTCTGGACGGCGATGGCGCTGCAGAAGGGCAGGGGGCTTCGAGCGAAGAAGTCTTGGGCGATCAGGACAACGTCGAGGAAATCGACTTGCCCGCCTTCCTGATGGCCGATTTGCCCGTGGAAAGTACGGCAATGATGGCTGCGGAGTGATCTGAGCCCCCGAGGGCGGGGAAACCCGCCCTCATTCACCACAAATATCAACAATAACAATATGATGAGTGCGAATGCTCGCATTCAAGATGAGGAATCATGTCTGCAAACACAATCATCGACCAAGCGCCCTTGGGCGCGCTCATTCGCTACACTGACGGCAGTCCCAAACCGCCTGCGCGCTTCGCCAAAAAGTTGGCAGCCTGGGAACGGTCCAACGGTGTTGGCCGTCTCGTGAAGAAAGAGCCGCCGCGGCCTTATCCGACCTGGACGGCTCCGGCGTCCTTTACACTGCATGAGGGCAACTTCTCCTCAGAGGGGGTGATCCTCGTCACGATCATGCGCAGCCACTCGGCCGACAGCCAGCTGAGCTTTGAGGCGGTCGAGGAGCCCAAGGTGGGGCAGGTCCGCGTGCTTCTGGATTTTGGCGGCAACACTGAGCTGTTGCATCTGGCGGCGTCTGTCACAGCGGCAGACCTTTGGATCGCCAAGGAGGGCTATCGCAACGCGCGGCTGCAGATCGTCGGAGCTGAAAACGACGATGGGGCAGGGGAGGCGGCTATCGCCGCCTGAGGGGATTAATTTCTGGCTCGGCCACTGCCGTCTTGCGGTTTGGCCGAGCCTCTCTCGACAGACAGGCGCTATTGGCATATATTGCCAATCAAACGGAGATCACGGCATGGCCACCCGCAACGTTGTTCTGACCGAACCCCAGTCAAAGCTGATCGACGATCTGGTTGCCTCGGGCCGCTACCAGAACGCCTCCGAGGCGCTGCGGGCCGGTTTGCGCTTGCTGGAGCGCGAAGAGGCCGAGTTCCGTGACCTGCGCTCACGGCTGACACGTGGCGTGCTTGAAGTCCGGGAGGGGGCTTTCGCGCGTGGATCGGGTGAAGAAGCAATCCGGCGGGTCTTTGCAACGGCGCAAAAGTCCGCATCCTGATGCCAAAACCATGGGTGTTGACGCGGCAAGCAGAGGCCGCACTGAAAGATATCGCGGTCTGGACTGTTGAAACTTTTGGCAGGCAGCAGGCGGACGCTTACCCTGAAGACCTCATCGAAAAGTGCCAGGCACTGGCGGACGGTGCTGCACCTTCCAAAGACTGCCGTCGACTGGTTGATCCTGCGCTGCCCGAAAACCTACGTTATGCCCGGTCGGGGCAGCACTACGTGGTCTTTATTGCCGCGCCAGACCGGATGATTGTCGTCGACTTCCTGCATGTCAGGATGGACCTGCCCGCTCGGCTTGCCGCCTTGGGCGAAGGGGACAGCGGCGAATAGCCGGTTCCTAAGCTCAGAACGCACAGGAAGAGGGCAGGGGAGGCGGGTATCGTCGCCTGAGCCTTTCCAGAGCCCAATAGGCCAGCCGTACCCGGGCCTCTCATCCAGCACCAACCTGTCCCGCGCATCTGCGCGGGGCACCAAAGGCTCCATCCCCAGTAAGGCCTCGGTCAACTAAGAGCATGTCTGCAAGGCTGGCGCGGTGAGCATCGGCGGGACAATTAGGCTCCTTGTGTCAAAGTACCATCCCCCGCTTGCCAGTTCCTTCCTTGGCCCAATTCCAGTCTTCGAGATCAAGCCACAAGGGCTCGGACTACGGGGCAAGCCCGTGCCGCCGGCCGGATTCGGGGCAAGCCCGAACGCACCCGGTGATGTCAGCCCGTCTTTGGTCCTGCGGGTTCCTGTCAGCGCGGGGGATGGTCCCTCGCCTCCAAACAGGAGCCAAAACAGATGTCCCGCAAAGATGCACACGCCTTCGCCGCCTCCCTCGCCGCCACGCTCATGGTTTCGATCGTCGTCTTTCAGGCAGGGGATGGAACCTTTGGTGCCGTCCCCGCCGATGAGATCGACGGCGACGAGGTTCAGGTGCTTGTTGAGATCGACCCGTGGGCGTAAAGCCCACGGTCGTTAAGAAGGCCCGGGCACGGCGCGAACGCGCCTCCGGGCTTTTCGCCTGTCTGCCCCCAAGAGCCTGACAGGCCCATTGCGCCGACGTCTTGTCGGCATTCCGAAATCCAAAGAAGGCGGTGGCAAGAAACTGAAGCAGATAGGGCAGGGGGCTTTCTCATTTTGGGAGAACTACGCTCTGTAAACATGACCGAGGCGACGTGCTCACAAAAGTGGATTTCTATAACGCGAACGTCCTACTGCTCGGTCACGCACAGGCGGTCAGTTGACTGCCATGTCCTCGGGCGATTTGCCTGCTTCTAGGGCTGCGACAAACCACAGCGGTTTGCGCCCCCGGCCTGACCAAGTGAGAGCCGCGTTTTCTGGGTGGCGGTATTTCGCGGCGGCGGGCGCACGGCTGGGTTTCACCTCGGCGCCAATCAGGTCGGCAAGGGAATAGCCCATCTCTTTGGCAATGATCTCGAGCTTGCTGCGGGCATCGCTTTTCTTCCGGTCTTCAAAGTTGGAAATGGCCTTGGCCAGATCCTTCTGCAGGCTTTTGAGCTCCTTGAGTGACATTGCCTCGATGTTGAATTCAGCCATGGGTGCCTCGTGTCCAAAATGATGCCCTCGGGATAGCCGTCACGGCGCGGGCTCGCAACTCCGATCAGGCTGGGGCGCGAATGGCAAGCAAAGGGGCTCTGAGGTGATCCGCCGCAATGTGGGTAAGGACTTTGGGTTTACCGTCTTAGCAGGGCGAGGGAAGACATGTTCTGCAAGAGCCCCCGATCTCTCCTGTCCCCGGCGCCATCCCTTCGACTGACAATCCCCTAAGCCTGTTCGGGTTCATGCGCGCAACCCCGCGTCAGTCCGGGCCGTGTTGGCTAGCGTTTCTTTGGAAACGCGGCACCTGCCCGCTCCACCCCGAACCTTTGGGGGTTTCCGTCTGGTCTGATGGCCCAGCCGTGCACGCCTCACCCGACAGGCTTCTTTCGGGTCTTGTCGAAGGGACGGTCCCAGGGACAGGAAAAACAGGAGCTACCAAATGCAGAACATCGTCATCCTCGCCGGCAACATCGGTCAGAAGCCCGAAGTGCGCTCGACCCAAAGCGGTACCAAGATCACCAACTTCACCCTGGCCACCTCGCGGCCGCGCCTCTCGGAAGGTCGCGTGATGCGCGACGAGAACGGCTATCGGGTCATGGACACCGAGTGGCACCGCATCACCTGCTTCAATGGTCTCGGCAAGACCGTCGCAGAGCACTGCGAGAAGGGCATGAAGGTCATGGTCCACGGCCGTATCCACTACACAAAGTGGACCGACGCAACCGGCACCGACCGCTACGGCTGTGAGATCATCGCTGAGAAGGTTGATTTCCTCAGCCGCCCGAAGGCGACCGAGAACGAAAACCCCGAGTTGGTCGACCGCGACGATGAGATCCCGTTCTGAAAGGAACTGGGTCTCTCCGAAAGGGCTCGGCGGGGAAACCCGCCGGGTTCCGTCGATGTCGGCCCGAAGCGGACATCCCCGATTGCGCCTTCATGGCCTTGGACTTGCCCAGTCGGTGAACACGCTTTTCACTGGGCCCGTGTCGTCGCGCAGGGATTCGAAAGCGACGCGGTCAGGATGGTTCCACGAAATCAGGAACTCGGCCGGTCTTCCGTCACGATCATAGACCGTTGAGCGCATAGCCAGCGCACCTGCCCCCGGGGCAAGGCCAAGCAGGTCGGCTTCAGTGTCCGGGGCAATGTCCACGCTGACATGGAAGTCCGATGTTGCGAAGGTCATGCCGAAGCGTTCGCGCAAAAGGGCGTAAAGCGATGGCGCGGCGAATACATCGGCGGCGACCAGTCCGGGAACTCGGTGGTGCGGCAGGTAGCTGGTTTCGACGCAGAAGGGCACCGCGTCCGACAAGCGAAGACGTTTGATCACGATGACCGGGGCGCCTTCGTCCAGCTGCAGCCGCCGCGCGATATTGGCATCGGCCTGCGCCTGTTCAAAGAACAGAAGGCGCGCGCCGGGTTTGTGACCGGCCTGTCCCACCACTTCCGAAATCGCGGTCGATACCCGCTTGGACAAGGGCCTCACGACGGCGGGTTCGGGCAGGAACGTGCCCGCTGTGCCCCGTCGTTCCAGATGTCCCGCGTCAACAAGCTGGTTCAGAGCCTTGCGCACGGTCATGCGCGAAATCCCGAATCGCTCTGCCAGTTCACGTTCTGACGGAATGCGGTCGCCATGCGACATGCCGGTTTCCAGCATGAGATTGCGCAAGAGCAGATGCACCCGGGCCAGGGCCGACCCGGGGCGATGATCCTGACTGATGAAAGATGGGATGGGCATTTGGTATACACCGACAGCAGGACATGCGTTGAAATCGCCCCGATTTTCCAGAAGTAGCAGGGGCCATCAGTCCCAATGACTATACCAACAACACGAAAGAAGCAACTGAAAAGCCGATTGCAGCGCTGCTATGCCGCTGTGCAGCATCAAAAATTGCAGATTCAAGAAAGAAAACCGTTGCTTTGGTCCGCTTGGTATGAATACCAATATACCAATGCTAACCAAGCCGGGCAAATTGGTATAGTTCGGCCAACCAACAAGGGAGAGTTCGATGAAGCATCTTCTTGCCATGACCGCTCTGGCGACTGGTATCCTGGCATCGCTGCCGGGGCTGGCGCAGGACAAAACCGTGGTCAGTTTCCTGCACAAGTTCCCCGAGCCCGAGAACATGGCCTACTTCGACGCCGCCGTGGCCGAGTTCGAGGCCGCCAACCCCGCCATCGACATCGTGATGGAGTCGGTTGCGGATGAGCCCTACAAGGACAAGATCCGCGTCCTGATGGCCTCGGACCAGGTGCCGGACATCTATTTCTCGTGGTCGGGCGAGTTTGGCCGCAAGTTCGCCCGCGAAGGCCGCACGCTGGACCTGACCGAGGCACTGGCCGGGCCGGAATGGCAAGGCCGGTTCGCTGCCGCCTCGCTGGAACCGTTCCAGTTCGAGGGCAAGCAGTTCGGCATTCCGGTGAACGTCGACAGCAAATACATGATCTACAACAAGGCGATCTTCGAAAAGCACGGGCTGGCTGTGCCGACGACCTTCGCCGATTTCATCGCGCTGAACGACGCACTCTTGGCTGCGGGTGAGGTTCCGATCGCCTATGGCAACCAGTCACCCTGGGCCGCGACGCACTACATCGGCGACCTTTTCGCCAAGATGGTCCCTGATGACGTGCGTCAGGCCGACTATCAACTGCTCGCTCCGGCCGACCAGCTATATACCCACCCGGGCTATGTCGAGGCTTTGGCGCTGTACAAATCCTTCGGCGACAAGGGTTATTTCAACAACGGAGCCAACGCGATCTCGCATCAGCAAGCGCGGGGCGCGTTCATCGCCGGCCGGTCGGCGATGGTCTACCTGGAACTGGTCGAGTTCTACATGCTGGCCGACACGCCGGTGGCCGAACAGGGCTGGGGCTTCTTCCCGCTGCCGCCGATGGAAGGCGCCGCTGGCCGCAACGACCTGCTGACGGGCGCGCCGGACGGGTTCCTGATCTCGGCCAAGACGGAACACCCGCAAGAGGCGCTGGCGTTCCTGAACTTCATCACGTCACCCGAACAAGCGGCCAAGTATGTCTCGACAACCGGCATGACCTCGGCGGTGATCGGTTCGGTTACCGAAGAGACCACCACGCCCGAAACGCTGGCCGGGCTGAAGGCGCTGGAAGATGCTGCAGGCATGGCGCTGTGGCTGGATACTGACATGGACACGGCTTCGGCCAACGTGATCCTGGCCGCCGGGCAAGGCCTGTTGTCGGGCGATGAGACGCCCGAGGCGGTCATGGAAAAGGTCCGTGCCGCCGCCAAGGAAACACTGGCCCAGCGGTAAGCTCCCCCGCTGGACCAACGCCGGGCGGCCTGAAGGTCGCCCGGCCATTTCCCCCCCCCGACAGGACAGACAGACCGATGCCCGACAGGTCCGACCATACCCAAGCGACGTGGCGGCAAAGCCTGCAAGGCTGGCTCTGGGTCGCGCCGGCGCTCCTGTTCCTGGTGGTCTTCGTCTATGGACCGGCGCTGACGAACATCCGCTTCAGCATGTTCTCGTTCTCGGCCATGTCGCTGGATTGGGACTTTGTCGGCTTGGACAACTACCTGCGGCTCTGGAACGACCCCAAGTTCACGACCGCTCTGACCAACAACGCGATCTACGCAGCGATTTCGGTCACTTGCCAGGTCGGCGTCGCACTGGTGCTGGCGGCAGTGCTGGAGGCGCGGGTCTTTCCGAACTTCTCGGCCAACCTCTTTCGCACCGCGCTGTTCCTGCCGTCGATCCTTCCCGTGGTCGTGGTTGGTCTGGTCTGGCAGCTATTGCTGACACCGACCACCGGCCTGATCGACCAGATCCTGTGGGAAACCGGGCTGGCCAACTGGTCCAAGGCCTGGCTGGGCGAGCCGGACACCGCCATCTTTGCGGTGATCTTCGTCAGCCAGTGGCAGTGGACCGGCTACATCATGGCCCTCTTCATGGTCGCCATTCGGGCCGTGCCGCGCGATCTTTACGAGGCGATGGAGATCGACGGCGCCTCGGGCGTGCAGCAGTTCTGGCACATCACCGTGCCCGGTGTGCGCGAGACGATCCTGATTGTCACCATCATCACCATCCTTGGCTCGCTGAAGGTCTTCGACATCGTCTGGGTGATGACGGCGGGCGGGCCGAACCATTCGTCCGAGGTTTTGGGCACCATGATGTATCGCGCCGCCTTCCGCGACGACATGATCGGTTACTCCTCGACCATCGCCACGGTGATCTTCTTCATCGCGCTTACCATCGGTCTGGTGCAGATCAAGCTGCAGAAGGACCGCTGACATGGCCGCCGCGCGTTCCTTCCCCGCCCTTGCCGTGCTGAATCGCGTCATTCTCTGGGCCATCTTCCTGACGCTGGCGGTGATCTGCGTCTACCCGATGATCTGGCTGTTTCTGAACGCCTTCAAGACGACGAACGACATGTTCGCCGCCACTTGGGGCCTGCCGAAAGTCTGGCACTGGGAGAACTTCTCGACCGCCTGGAACTACGGCATCTCGCGCTACTTGCTGAACTCGCTGGTCGTCACCACGGCGACGGTGGTGATCGAATTGTCGCTGGCCACGATGGCCGCCTATGCGCTGGTGGTGCTGAACTTCCGCGCCAAGGCTGCGATCTATACGCTGATCCTTGGCGGCGCGATCCTGCCGCCCGAGGTCAGCCTGATCCCGCTCTTCCGCGTCATGGCCGAGACCGGGCTTTACAACACCTACTTCGCGCTGATACTGCCGAACGTGGCTTTCGGGCTGCCCTTCACCACCTTCCTGATCCGCGCCTACATGACCGGCATTCCGGGCGAGCTGCGCGAGGCCGCCCTGATGGACGGCGCGGGCGAGGCGCGTATCTTCCGCGAGGTCTACCTGCCGCTCTGCCGCCCGATCCTGGCATCGGCCGGCCTGATCTCGGCGATGCGGGTCTGGAACGAGTTCATCTTTGCCCTGACCTTCGTCGAAAGCGAATCCGTCAAGACCGTAACAATCGGCGTGATGAGCTTTGCCGTCGCCCTGCGGGCCGACTGGGGCGTTCTCATGGCCGGACTGGCCCTTTCCATCCTTCCCATCCTTGCGACCTTCCTGGTCATGCAGCGCCAGTTTGTCGGCGGTCTGACCAGCGGCGCCGTCAAATGAGTTCGCCCATGGCCTACATGCAGATCAAGGGTATCGCCAAGCGATACGGAACCTATGAGGCCGTGCGCGGCATCGATATCGACATCGCCGAGCGCGAGTTCGTGGTGATCGTCGGGCCGTCGGGCTGCGGCAAGTCCACGCTTCTGCGCATGATCGCGGGGCTGGAGACGATCAGCCGGGGCGATCTGGTGATCGACGGCCAGCGGATGAACGACGTGCGCCCGGC
>Ga0102832_1001599_pt1 | contig 16459 bp, 11 predicted proteins | sample EBPBio282013_DNA_FD_88942 | JGI IMG/M metagenome (GOLD analysis project Ga0102832, IMG submission 88942) | Wastewater treatment Type I Accumulibacter community from EBPR Bioreactor in Madison, WI, USA - Reactor 2_5/28/2013_ DNA (Illumina Assembly) | ecosystem: Engineered > Bioreactor > EBPR >...
TCCAAAGTAAATGATTTATTTAAATAATTTGCCATCATATTTAATAAATTTTAATTTTTTATCTTTGGACGCATTAGTCATGCACAAAATCAAGTCCGCAGATTATAAAAAAATACTTATGAAATTCAGTAAATTAGAAAACAAAAATAACTTATTTTAAGAAGTATCTAACTTTTACACAATGAAATCATTGCTTTTTAATTTTTTTCTTCACTTCTTAGAACTTTTATTCCCCTTGCTGAACTAAATTATCAAGCTATCCTGTCACTGCTCTTGTGCTTTAGTTCTCAAGGAAAGGCTTTAGCACTGACTCGAAAAATCTATTTGAAAAATCTATTTGGGGACTAAGAAATAAAGCTGTCCATATTACTCTCAATAAATTGTATATTGTTCGATTGAAGAACATTCTAATGATTGGTTATGATTGCAAAACTAAAGGATAAAGTACCCAGTAAACCAAATACTTTGTATAGACTTATTTATTCTTGTCTCTCAAGGCGATAAGGGTGAAATAAGCAGGGAAGAAGTAGCAAAATAGCCATACGAAAATATGTGAGATTTTGATGAAGAATGATGCACCATACAGTATCAGGCATACAGAAAGTAGAACAACAATTTGACTGGGTTTTGCTTGAAGTTTTTATTCTACAATCTTAAGATTTGGGATTGAGTCAATTTTGTTTATTTTGGTGATGTTAGCGATAGGATTGAGTAATTGTAAAATATCCCTTACTTGCTACATTTTTGTTAACGATAAATTATAAGCTCTTAAAAAAGTTAATAATTTTTTATCATTTTCTATAACTTATGCCTAAAGAAACAAAAAAATAACCTAAAAAAGTCTTCCAACTATTAACTACTCCACAAAGTAACGCTTATAAAGAACAAGTTAAAGTAAAGATTTTATTAAAGTAGAAATAATTTCAAGTTTTAAACACAGGAGTTGATCAGAAATATGATCAAATGATGCAAACTAATCCTGATCCTAATTATCTTTCAATTTTCAAAAAATCATATGACAAGGATCTTTCTAAGCATCCTCTTGATGTCATGCTATAAGATTAGTACACTTATGACCAAAAGGCTAAAAGAGATCGTCATTTCAATATAAAAAAGTAAGCAGAAGTTAAAGAATCTTATGAGTTTCCTTTGACTGCAAATCAATAGTATGGATGGAGACAACCAATCGATACGTTTCCCACTGGTTATGGAATGAAGCATACTTTTGATTAAAAGTTATCAACTACTCTTCATGGCTTGAACAAAGCTAAGAAAGCTCCTCCACAATGATTTTTTTAGTTTCATACTCTATTGATAGAATATTCCTATAAAAATTGTTAAAAATAGCCTCATTTAAGTTGCCTAAAAGTCCATAAAAAAATCAAGCAATTTAACCCACCAAAAAATGATAAAGAAGTTTCTTAAACTGAAATTACACATCATTTTTTTATTTTTACAAAGATTTTTTATCCCAAATTTTAGTTTTTTAATAATACAAATTCTTAATTTTAGCCTCTCGCGCAATATTATAAACAAAGACCCGCATGAATACAAACGAAATAGAAGAAGAGTCAAATTCAATCTCGATAGGATTTGCTCCACTGTAAAAAAGGCAAATTAAATCCTAATATGTGATAAAGAAGTAAAGTGGAGCTAATTAAGAAAAAATAAACTAACTTGATCATCGCCTTATTGTTAATGTTTAAATTATCACACCAATACAGCTTCAAAGTAACTCGTTGAGGAAATAACTGAAAACATATCGTTTCGAAAGAAAACCAAAGGTTGTTGAAATATTTTCAGATGCTCCAACTTCTTAAGAAAGAGAAATTCAGCAAATGTTCAGTACTTTCAAAGATATTTTCTCTGAATGGAGAAACAATATAAGCAATAGATTTTATATCGTTTTCAATAACAGAGATCTTTTTTACTTCTTTCATAAAGTTCAATAGGAAGATGTTAAAAATAACACAAAAAAAGGAGGCTCTTTTTTGGTTCTTAGCTGTCGTAAAACTAATTATGCCAGAATTCTTTAAAGTTATGGTATCAAGTATTAATATATTGTGGATTCTGAGTATGAAAGTCAAAGTCTCTTATTGAGAAACAACGACGTTCAATTATTTTGGAGGTACCTTACGAATAGTTTCATGCAAAAGCCTTTACAAGTGGAGTTGGTAAGCAATTTTTATTACATGAACTCTTCTGAAGTTCTTCCTTTGTAAATTTACAATGGCAAGTAGCAAAGACCTGAATTCTAATACATAGCTCACAAAAAGATAAATATTTTAGAGTAAATATAGAATTAAATGTATTCAATAAAGATTGAAGGATATTGGCTAAAGTAAAACCTTCAAAATTTATACAAAAAAGTTGAATAATTATGTAAAGGAAAACCATTTGAGTTGAATTTTCAGTGTCATTATGGAAGTACAGACATTAAGAAGGAATTTTTCTAAAAGTTATGATATTTCGATACAGAAATTTTTTGAATTATCTTATATCTTGCTATTTTTGTTGAATTTTTTGAAACAAATTTAGAAGTGAATACTTTTGATATAGTTTAAAGTTTATAATAATAGATAAATAATCGTAAAAATAAATGATAGATAAAATGAGCAAAAGATCATTTTTCATATTGAAGTTGCTTGTCATATGTCTTGCTATTGTTACCATCTCTTCAATGGAAGCTGAGAATCAAAATTACATACTTAATATAGATCAACGCAATACATAACAAATCATCGGAAATGGCTCATCCAAATTACCCTCCACATCAAGCTAAAAAGTTTGTGACGGCAACAGATTTTAGTTCATGTCATCATTTGTGCTTGGGAAACAAAATGATCTTGCCAAGGCATTCGCTCAAATAGAAAAAACAATCAATGTTAAAAATATCACTTATAGTGACAAAATAGGAAGAGTCTATAAAATATTCAATTTTAAGCCTCATTTGGTTTACTTATAGTCGAAACAAATTGCGTAAATAAAGACAATGAATGTGCTTAACATATCAGGTGGTCCTGTAAGGCTTAATTATACATTTGATTGGCAAAAGGAACAGTTGGGATCTTTTATCAATGGTACAGGTTCAGGTAAAATATTTTATTAAAAAAAGGTGTTGTATCAAGCGATCCTGTCACATTTTAGAAACAATTGTAAACCAATGAAACTCATGAGCTTGAATGGAGTTTCAAAAAAGCCAACAACATAACAATAACAAACAGTCTCACATTGGCCAAAATCACCCCATATAAAGAAGCAGATTATGAGATTATCAACCAAATGTTAAATGAATTAAAAAATAATGATACGACTGTCAAGATGTAACTTGTGAAAGCATTGAATGCTAATTTTATTGCTATTTTGAAAAATATTGTCAAAGACGATGAGACAATCCAAATTCCTAAAGAAATTGAATACAGTTATAATGATTATCGAGGGCCATTTAATGTTACTTTTGATAATGTGCTCCTTTAAAACTACCTGACAAAAGATGGGCTTTCGTTAATTCTCAGTCAAGTGATAAAAAATGAGACAAACTTTTAATGTGGTAAAAAAGTGCCTACTGACCCATAAAGTATATCCAAGTATGGTGGCAACCAAGAGTATATTAGTAACACTTTTTTCAACTCTACACTTAAATATGCATTGTAAAAGAAATAACTCGATGTTACATTAAGTCAATAAAATTGGCAATCTCGAGCCTTCCAATTCTTTTTAGGAGACCTTCACGACGTCATAACCTCTACAAGAAACATATCATCTTTGAAAGAAATAAAAGGCAATTGTAATGCTTTATCTGACAAAAACCTTGGATTAAAGAAAAAGTCAATATCTTCTTATACAATGAAAGCCAATTTCACATGTTTTTTGTACCTTAATACTACCAAAATAGTTGACATTAACATTCCTGTTGAGTATGAAATCGCACCAAAACTAACATCAAGAGAACTAAATTTTGTCATTGAGGGTATAAAAGGCACTCCTTCTTTTGTATAGAACCAAAAATACAAGATCGTCAACCCATAATTAGCATCATTTATGCTACTTGAGACACTGAATACAGCAGTAAAATCTAAAGTAATAGGATCAGGATATCGTGTTAAAGCTAGAAAAAATCCACAACTTTAAGTAAGAGATGATTATCTCTTTCTATACGACAAGTCAAGTATAAAGCAGTAGAAAACTTATTGATATTTTTTTATTCCAAAAAAATTTATTTTTTTTATTATCTTATCTTTAACCTCTTTTAAACCTTTTTAAAAATTATCTGAATTAATTAATTTTTTATTGAGTATATATGCTCCATTAAAAAAATTAATAATGTTAGATTAGTAATCTATTTTAAAATACCAAAAATCCGTCAGATTTATTTCATCACAAAAAAAATATTCTATATATACGTATTGACTCGAATGAAGCATCAAACTTTTTTTTTTATCTTTGATGGACAATTTATAAATTTGGACAGTGTTTGATGGACAATTTATTATAGATTGTTGAAGCTTAACGTTAATTTATTCTTTTACTAAAGTTTTCTGGTCTTAATTTTATTTGTTTTTCTGGAATGTGAATGTAAATGAATACGTGTAAAAAAATGAGTGTTTAAGAACGAATTGATATAATATGAGTATAGTATGGTATCAAGAATGATTTTTTTCCTCAAGTGAGAGGAATTGATCAATATCGGTGATGTCATTATTTTTTTCCATTTTTTTCTCTTCTTCTAACCGTTGGTAGTAATAGTAGGCCTCATCATCCATGTAGTCATCGTAATCGTTGGTTCTAGATCGGTTCTAATCTCCTGATTTCTCGGGTTGTGTAAGTTGAAATAGTATCTGATTTATCTCATCTTTGATGTCTTGAGGGATACATTAATGTGTTGTAAATTCATTCTATTTTAGTTTCATTGCTTTCTCTTTATCTCTTTTTGCCTTACCCACTATGCTGCGATACTCTTTAATTATGAAAAATGGTCCTTCTTCTAACTACATTGCAATAAATTTTGATTATATAAATTCACATCATGGCATTAATATTTCAAATTAAAAATCATTCCGAACCCGCTGCCTTCCAAAGGCCGCCCTCTCAATTCAAGTTATGCTTTTACAAAAAATTTTTCACCTCATTCTGGAAATACATAAACAATTGTGGATTTTTTTCAACATTTTTCTCCCATTTCGAACCTTTAAAATTCTTGCTTATTCTGACGATATTCTTGAAAAACTTCTCACCAAACTATTTTGCTACTTTTTCCATCAACCATGTAGGAATATAGTCCATTTTGGCATCAACATTCATACCAATATCAACAATTCCGACATTTTTTTTAATCGGTCGATATCTCACAACAAAATATTTGTAATCAAGTTGAATGTAATCGGGATGAATATTGACTGGGAACTGAAGCTGGTCCTGAAGTTATTTTCTGTCATGAATCGATCTTGTAAAAAGAAACAGTTCTTTGTTGGGATGATTGAGCCTGCTATAACCGATTCCTTGAAAGAATGATTCTCTTCTTGTGAAGAGAGGAATATGGTTCAAAGTGTAACCAATTCTACAGTTTCTTGCCACTTATTTTTCCTGTCTAGAAACTTCTAAAAATGGAGTAAAATCTTTGAAAAATTAGACTTATATCATTATTGAAATTAAAATCTAAAATGGAACATCTGACAAAGCTTAGATTCTACAGCCTACAGTTCCATCCTATTCTCTTCTACAGCTGATCTTTATTCCGTTTTTATCAGATTTCAAGTCCCATCCTGACCTATCAATTTATTTTTAAAAGAAGATAATATCCTTGTATTAATTATGAATTTTGTGAAGCAATATTTACTGCTAAGTAGTAATTTTATAAAATAGTTTTTTATTATTGAGAGTATTAACAAGATGCTCGAACTATTCTGCGTTTTAGTAAGCTTCGTCTATGTAATGCTACTCATAAGATTTTAGCATTCTATGATATTGTTACTCTATCATTTTCTTGTAGTTTGAATTGTTCGCTTATAAATATTGTTTTTATCTAAGTTTCCGAGCAATGGATTTTTTCGGTTTCTCTTAAATAGGGATGGCCTCAGGGTTGCCTTCGAAAGCATTTTATTGATTGGTTTGTATTTAATCAGCAGTTTTGAATTGTTAATTTGGTACTTCTCCAGGTTCTAAAGATAAAGCATTAGGATTAATGTTATAGCAAGTATTTCCCATTTTTCTCGAATAATATTTGCTTTATTTAGATAGTATGAATGTTTTAATATTAATGTTTTAAAATAAAATAAACTTTACTCTCGTTATTAGTTATATTTATCATTAATAATTGACAGTTTGAAATGACTTCTTTACATTGTTCTCAATCTATCAATGATTTAAATACTTTTGGTTTGAGAAGAAGTGATAGGAAAAGAACTAAAAAGATTATTAAGGATGATTTCATGCTACCCAACCCTTTCAAGGGCAAACTTAAGAGGCACAGGGGTTTGCGCCTTCCATAGAATTTAGGTTCCCAAATAAGAAAAATATAATTCTTAACCTAAAGAACGTTATCAACCTTAAACTATGGCAAGGAGGGATTCAGCATATAAATGTTAAACTCAATGAAATAAGCTGTCAATCAACAGCAGAATAAACTTTAAGAGTTCCTTTAAATAAAATTAACTGAGAACAAAACAGTTCATTAAAACCAAATCCATCCTAATCCAATAAAGAATCATAAAACAATCTAATAAAAATAAAACACTCCAAATTTTTAGCAAAATCATCCTACTTCTGATGAATACCATTTTCATTAATTTCATAAATAGGTTTTAGGAATCTCAAGTACTAGTCAATAAATTTATAAACAACTCTAATAATAATAAGGCTATTCTCTAAATTAAAAGTAGTCTCCATTTCATTAAGAGAGCGAATTCTAATTTGTAGAAAAACCCAAGTTCAGGAAGGAAAGTTCTAAATTGTTGTCGGATAATTATTAAAATCATTAATTGATGTATACGATTTAACATATGATGCCTAACTGGCATCGATAAGAAATCGGTATGAACTCCTAGTCCGAATTCTCAGATTGATAAAACAGTAAAGAAAACATTTTTTTTCTCCTGATTTTTTTTAATAATTGTTGTTTCCATTTCATATTTTATTAATTAAAACTATTTTTATCGAATTACATGTCAATATAACAGAACCACTTTATAATTTGAACACATTTTGTTTATATTCTTACACATCAAAAAATTCTTAAAATAAATACATTCTCATGGACGACGCATTTTCTGATTTTAAATCATGGTATCTTAGTAAACCACTTGTCACAAGATCATACTTAACTGGCGTTTTCATCCTGGCCGCTATCGTATCCTTGGGCATTGTCAGTCCCTATGCATTGACATACTCATTTAAAGAAACCATTTTTAGCCTTCAACTTTGGAGACCAATAACAGCAGGATTCTTCATGGGTAAATTCTCATTCTCAATTCTGTTCCAAATGTATTTTGCATACATGTTCTTGAGTAAAACATAAACTGAAATTTTCACAAAATAAACCTTTGCTGACTTTTTATGGTTAATTTGTTATTTGGCAATATCTTTGGTCACCTTATCAAGCATTTACCCAATTTACGTTTACTCAGTAGCTTTCTTAATGGGAATCACTTACATTTATTGTAAAAGAAGACCTCATGAAGAGTTCAGACTTATGTTTGGATTTACAGTCAAAAGTACTTTTTTCCTTTAATTTCAGGTGGCTATTTCCCATTCGTATGGACAGCTGTCAAAGTCTTTTTGTTCCAGGATTCTCTCATTCCTAATTTGATGGGTATTGGTTTGGGTCATTTATATATTTTCTTAAAAGATATTTATGCAGTTCAGTATCATAAAGATTTCCTTGCAACCCCAGAATTTTTCAAAAGATGGTGGTACAGAAGAAACTCCCAAAGAGTCCCATATTAACCAAATCAACCTCGTAGAAATGCTTTTGAAGGAGTTGGTGTTCGTATTGGTTGAAAAAACTTTTGATTTTGGTACTTTTTGTATTTTTAAACTTTTAATATGCAGTATTTTTTGACAATTCAATGAGTAAGAAAGTAAATTTTAACAGTATTTATTTTTTAATAAAATCAAATAAAAAAGAGTCACTTTAATAAAGTGTTCAAAGATCAGCTTTGTGTTAAATTAATTCTTCAATTCCCTCATCCAATTTAGTTTCGGTTTGTACAGCTTAAGCAATGGTTAAAGCTGTATGATCATCAAGCTCCTCAGCAAGATACATGAGTAAATTGTAGTCACCATATTTGATATGAGTAGGTTTGAGCTTATTAGTTTTGAGATATTCTTTTAGATCCCTTCTTGTAGGTTTGTCTCTGTTGATAGCAGGAAAATCTGATTTTTTGAGAATGGCAAACTTGTTCGATTTTGATGAACCATGAGCAATCTTGACAAGTAAGAATTATGTTTCAAATTATGATGCATTTTTACCTCCAACAATAAAAGAAGGATAGGCTTATTTGTTACTAAATATATAATTGAAATATACCTTTGAGGAGTTTTGACTTTGACGAGTTTTCTATTGTTTGAATCAATAAGAAGGTTGTGCCTTTCAAGAGCTTGACCTTGATCACTGATCATATAAACTTCAGGCTTGACGTCACCAGTGTTCTTTTCATCGGTTCTCAAAATAACAGTGATAAAGTTTGAAATTTAATAACCTGATGAGTGCATAACTCTGTACTCTTATTGCATTTTGGCAGCCATTCTGAGCTTCTTTTCATCCATTACTGTATCGTGGTTGGTTTCAGTATAAATCCAACCGACTCTTTCTAAGGAAAGTCCATTAGCAATGAAATCAGCTCTGTTTAATTTTGCAGGGGTATCTTTGATTGTGAAATCACTGTATGTGCCGACTTGGTCAGGTTCATAAATGGCCTCAACAATGACTCTGATACCTCCCTTATAATGTGGATCTTCAGCATAATATCCGTACAAGTATCCAACTCTTTGTTAAGCAGTGTGTTTTTTCTGAACCCAATATTTAACAAATCCTTGAATTTGATCAATATTCATAAACTGAACATAATCAACGTGCCTGTATTACTGTCTTTTAATAATAACATTGGGAGGAATACATTTGTTACACATGGCTTTTGGGTAAGGTTCATGATATTTGCATCTTGTGTCGACCTCGTATCTGATTTGTGATGGAGGTAAACAGTTATTACACTTAACATCGCTGGGATGAACTCCTTTACATTTGAGTTTCTTTTATTACAAAAAGTTATCGAATGAAACGTGAGCTGCGTCTGAAATAAATTGAGCATCCAAGCAATGTACACATTTCGCGTTGGGTCCATGTTGGCATAACCATTTCATTTCTTATTTTTTGTCTTTTACTTCAACTGTTGTACAGTTAAGACATTTTCCTGTTGGACCATGGTTACATTTATTTCCTGACTTTTCTTACTTTGTTTCTTCTTTTTTCTTTTATTAACCACCAGAAAGACAGTTAAGACACTTTCCTCCAGGAGGATGGTTACATCTTGAGGTGATTCCTTATTTTCTTGAATGAATAAAAACGTTACTTAAGCTCTTCGACACCGACTCCAAGTTGGGATTATTTCTTTTTGAGTCCTTTATACTCTACTTTAAGAATGGCTCCATCAACAAAATAAGGGATATCACCAAGCTTTTTACCCTCAGCAATATTCATAAGCTTTCCATCTTCAGTAAGTACGACAATGTCCCTAATAAGATAGTTAAGTTTTTTAGATAGCTTGAATAAGAAAATTTATTACAGCGAGAAGGAGTTATCCAAAAGTATCTCTTCTATTGATGGTGATTCTGTTCTGACCTTATGCTGAACGAATACGTAAGATTATTTCTTGATTCATTGCTGTTCAAAGTTATTATATCCAATTCAAAAAAAATTTAATTTGCCCATTATATTACTTTGACTATTAAGAATTCAACAGAATCTTTTTATTTTTTTATTAAAATTCTTAATCTTTATTTTTTACAAAACTTTTACTTTTTAGTCAAAATATTTTAATCTTTAAGTCAGATGAGTCAATTTTTGAACAAGTTAGAAAAGAGTAAGTAAAAATATCATTTGATTTCTAAATTAGTTGTCCGAATCAGGCTACTTTCTTTTTGAGAGAGTTTCATCAAATTTACACTTGGTTTCAAAGACTCAAGCCCTTTAACCTATCTCAGTAAGTATTCTGTGTAAGCATTATTAGTATTAATGGGTTTGACATTAGTATAACGATTCCTTTTCATCCTTAGGTTGGGATTAGACCCTTTTACTGATTCACTCGGATTTATTTTGCTTACACTAAACAAAGGAGCAGGAGGGTTGACCTCTGGATGAATGATGGCGGGTCTTAAAATTCTAGGAAAAAGTGAAGAATTATTTGACTCTATAAATCTTCTGTACAGTTTTTATTTTTATTTCGCAGGGATGTCTTCTGACTCGCTTTATCCGTCAGAATCTTATTCAGAACTATCATAATCATTTATTGAAGCTTTTCTTTTCTTAGCCCTTCTACGGTTTGTTATTTTGGTTTAATGAATCAATTATTTCTTAATCTTTTTTATTATTAGGCTTTACTCAGCTAAAGATTTTTCAACTTATTGTCGTTATTAACAATTTTCTTATTCATGGTCAATTTTTTAATGATTTAAACCTTCATTATTCCATAAACCCAATGCTTTGATAACATTATGTCCGAAATTAAGAAGTCTTTCACTATCAAGATCCTGATTTTTTAATGTCTCCTACTTATTGCTATCAAACAATGCATATGATGATTAAATAGTAAATGCCATTACGTTCAATTTCCGTAGAAAGAAACCTCTTGCAGTATTAGACTTACATTCTTCTAATACAAAGGTACATTTGTCATAATCAAATTCATTCGTTATTAAACTCAAAGCTTTGGGTAAAAATCGAGAATTGAAGTAATTTTTGTTTCTTTCATCATAATTCGGTCCATAAGTAAAAATATTTTTTTGAGATGAGTGACCATGAAAGTCAAGAAAACATAAAAATTTGTCCTTATGTTATTCTTTTAATCTTTTGCCTAAATGTTTCAAAGCTACAACTTCCGGAAATGTAACTTAGTTTTCCTCATGAAAAGATCTGTTTAAATCGCTTCCTAAGTAATCTGAATGTTATAACGAAATTTACTTGTACGAAAGTTTCCTAAAACAACTCCATCAGGATTGAGTATTGGGATGATTTTAATGATGTAATTTTCAAGGATTTTATTAGTTTCTTAAGATTCATCACTAAGTTTTTAAAAAATTCCTTTTATTACAAAAGAGGCACAAGTCTCTCCAGGATGGGTTCTTCCAGAAATCAGAATAACTTTTTTATTCTGATTAATAGAATCCCTGTTTGTAAAAGTCAAAAGAGGAATACATAATCCTAAATGCGAGTAGGTCAACGTTTAAATGGTCAAGTTTTTACATTTTTTTTACATTCCTTATATTTTTTGAAGCATTGAACTATATGTAAATGGAGGTAAAAGGCTGAATTCATACTCTGTTTATGGCAATAAGGTTGAAGAAAAAGAAAGTTTATATGCCCTTTTCTTTGAGTTGTTTGAATTTTTGAAATTTGGGCTTATTGTGACTTATTACTCAAGTTTGGTCCATTCAGTCCATTATTGATCTTCAGTCTAAATAGATGTTTTTAAAGATGATTTTACAATTTTTTTAAATCGATAATAAATTTTCTGTCCTTTCTTAATCATCTTAAATGCTCTCTTCAAATTGCAAACATTCATAAAAATTACTTTCTTTTCTTACGTGTGGTTTAATAACTTGAAATAAAACCAATTTTGATGTCCCATTGTATTTGTATCTGCCTTGATATACAGGTCATATTAGAAAGGATTAATTTGTGTAACAAAGTCCAAATTAGAACTTTCAAAGTCACTAAGAAATTAAAGTTGTTTTCTTCCAGAGTTAAAGTGGCTCAGTTTATCAGTTAACTAATGTTTTGGATTCACATATGATGTACTGATTTTATGCAAAAGTGCAGAATTGTACTTGCTTTTTAAAAAGTTGTAACCTTTTACCTTCAAATACTTTTTAAACAATCCATGGCTGTTGGTCTCGGATTTTTACTAAAATATGATTGAGGCTCCATTGTTGATAATATTTTCCTTTAAGGTTTTGATTTAATTAGAATTGAACTGAATAAATTCTAAGTTTTCACCAATTTAGGATCTGGCTTGAATAAATGAAAAGTTTACCTTTTGAGTTTAATAACAGAGTTATTGAAATTTTACATGGGTGGTAGTTTATTGAGTGGTTTGGATATTTTGTTTTTCTTTTTAGTGCTGAAGAAAGATTATTCTTCTTTATTTAAAGTGAGAGATTTATGAATATTTTTTTAGTGTTCTTTTTTCAAATACTAATAATGTGAAGATTGTGATTTTTCTCTTTAGATTGATATGAATCCTTTATGATAGAGATAGAGTACTTATTTTAGCTTATTATTTTTTACTAAGAGAACGAGATTTAGATTGATTTTTAGAGATTGGAAAGAGAAATCCTGGACTTGAACTTTTATCAATTTCAAATACAGGTTCAGATTGAGTTTGATGCTATTAAAATCCTTAATCTACATCATATCGTGATAAAGATGGTCGAATTTTCATCAGTTATTTTTACTTAATGTACCTTTAAATACGTTTATAGTTATTCTAAAATTATTTTATTTCTTACTTATTTTTATTAACCCTTCAAAGTTTACATGTGTTTTTCATTTTATTTTCTCATTAAAAATTAAGATGCTGGATTGTAAAAAAAATTTAATCAAATTTATAGATTGATTGATTGATTGATTGATCAATAAATTAAAAAAGAAATCCATTTCATAAAAAGAACAAATAACATACATTCCATCAATTGTAGAACTTTCAATCTTTCTTTGATACTTCATTTAAGTAAAATTCAATTCTTTCTTGAGAAAGCTTTCCGAATCTTGGATTTTTGACTGAAACAACACCGATTTAAATGTCGTTGCTCTTGAACTCTTGACCGATAACTGTTTGGAGGGTTAAAATGGCCAATTTAATAGCTTCATCTTACTCAAGTTCCCATCCTTTCTTTTTTTGTTCTTTTTCCATAAAGTTAATAGCATCTTGTTATTTAACTCCTGAAGCAACTCCTTTGTATCCGAAATAATATCCAGCAGGATCAATTTTGTAAAGAGAAGGTCCCTTTTCAAGATCAATACCGGCAACGATAGTTTAGACACCAAAGACTCTTTGCATGGCCTTTTGAGTGGTAGTTTGATTGTAATCAGCAAGTCTTGAAGCAAGATAATCGACTGGGATGTCGTGTCCGAGTTCAGTTTTATAATGAGCTGCTTCCATTTGAAGTCTGGTTACGATGTTTTTACAATCAGCTAAAAATTATTATGTTTTTTACGTTTGATACCGATGGTCAAAGCACCGACTTTAGGAGTGATATTGTGAATGCTGGTAACAGTTTCTGCGTCAATGAAACGATCCTTGAATAAATGTTAAGATTTACTTGAACTTTTTTTTCACTGAGTAAAACGATAGAGTCTTTTCCTCTGATGGCGACGGCTGTAAGTCCACAAGTTTTAACAGCCTTGAAGGCATATTCAACTTGATAGAGTCTTCCATCAGGTGAGAAAACGGTAATGAAATATTCGTGTCCTGTGCTTCCCTTGCTCATTTATCAAATGAAGATTTGAAATATTTTTAAAATTTATATGTATTTAATATGTCTGAATCTTTTTTTATTTAACTTATCTTAATAATCGAGTAAAATAATTTATTTGAATAACTTTAGTTATTTAAAACTAAAACTAATTTTATCCTAAAAATTTGCTTTTTGCTTATTTTCTTACCAAATAAAATAGTTAAATTTTGGTTAATTAAATTAAATTGATAACCATATTTTTATTTTTTAAAAGGTTTAAAAAAATGATAACTGAAATCCTAAAGATGTTTTCTAATAAGATATTAAAGCTTTTTAAAATTTTTATTGATTTGCTATATGTATTATGCCTACCAATACAAAAAGATAAAAAAATTACATTAAAAATGCCACTTAATTTATCATTATTTAAGCTGAAAATACTAACATTTTAACTCAAAAGGATATTAGAATGTACAAACATGAAACTATTTAAAATGAAAGAAATTTGAAATCATTTTTTATTGAGCATAGGCACTGATATTTGTAAATTATTAGAGTTCCATGTAATCTCTATAAACGTTAGCTACAACAATATCAAAATGAACGACAAGAGTATGAGCGAAACAAACGAATTATCTTTTATTTTTGAACTTAATTTCACAATTTTATTAATAAAAAATCTCATGAAGTAATAGTTGATAGCTAATGAACCTAAGATTGAAATGCATGCATAGTATTTTACCTTTTTTACAAAGTTTATGATTGAAGCCCATTGGAAAATTCTTAATATCTGCCATATTAAACAAAGCTAATTTTAAAATATTATTTGCTGAGTGCAAAGTTTGCATTTTAAATCTGGTTTTCTCAATTTGAAACTAACATCTGCCAAAGGACCTTATCTCCTGTGAGCTTCAACGTTTAACCATTTTTTTAAGCATTCTTTATGTACATATTTTAAAGATCCTGAACATCCACAAGGTGAGATTAGTTTTTCTTGTGATTACTTCTCATTTTGGTAACAAAATTTGCACGTGTCTTCATTGAAATCTTCATCCCCAGTCGCTGTGATCATTTATTGAGAGCCTTATTGATTAGAAACCTGTAGAGGTTAAGGTTTCGTGATTAGCATATAATAAAATTTTTCTTAAAATTTTAGGAACATATCAATACCAAAGATTAGAATATAATATTGCTACCATGATATAATAAAATAGCCTCCAACATTTTTTATAATATCTAAACTAATTTAATTGCTAAAATATTCGGCCTAAAAATTATCGACTAATTTTTTTCAGATCAAATAATCCAGCATAACTCTGAAATCTCTTCATAAATCATTTGATCTTTTATGCTTTACTAACTTTGGCTGAAAATTTAACAGAATCAAATTTTAATCTTTAACAAAATTTGTCTGTTTAAATAACTCATTAACTACTTTATATAGGTTTTTCTAAAGGTAGAAATTTGAGAAACAAAAAATAAAAGTGAAATTTATCAATCTTTTACATTGACAGGATTAAATAATGTCTGATTTCTCATTTCTGAATTTCTGAATGTCCTGGAAATTGATATTTGGGCATGAGGGGATTAGTGGCTCTTTTAGTATCGATACCTTTTCTAAGACTTGATGGATTTGTCTTTTCGATATCTGTGACATTCATATAATTTCTAAACTATGTTCTTTTCTATGATAAATAAAAAAGTTTACATCCATAAAATGAGACCTATTAAATGCACTATTACTCGTAGTGCCTTAAATGTCTCTTGTGTTGTACATAAAATTGTTAACTTTATTCACTGTTGTAGGGTGCAATGTTTTTGGTTGGGTACCTTAAATTTGTCCATAACTTTTGTTAATTTTTATCATTTCGTTTTGGTTATCACGCCAGTAATAATTTGGTTCTAAGGGATTTGTGTGGCGAGTAGACTAAAATATTCCATCCTTGTTGATGTCTTTAACCTAACATATTAAAAAAAGTCTTACTTCTAATCTTTATTTGGCATTAACATATTTTGTCAAAGGCATAGGCTGACTTCCTTCGACTGGTTACTTTAAAATTTACATTCCTCTTTATCTGAGGAAATTATTTTTTTTACTGTTTATGTCTTAAATTGCTAAAGTATCTCTAATGAAATTCCTTCCTTTATCCATTGAGATCTCATTGGCTGTTGGAAGCTGATACTTTGGCTGTAATGGATCAACAACTCTGTTTGTTTTAAACTCATGAGCTTTAGGTCGAGCACCTTCAATGTCATCGATTTTCAAAGGATTGCTTACCTTATTGATTTGTTTATAACGATTAGGTATAGGCTCAACATAAGTAGAAAGATTAAAGTTGGTATTACTTAACTGTTGAGGAATAAGAGTCTTCGGAAGTGTACCTTCGATATCTCTTTTTTGGAAAGTAGAGTCTCGATTAAAATCAGTTCTGGTTGCAAAATCGTTTTTAGCTTAAATTTTAATTGATTGTTACTTATTGTTGATAAATACATGGTGTTTCCTTTTTGAATGAAAGGATAGTTATATGGGTCTTGCATTTTTTTCTTTTTAGGAAGAGTTATATATTTTTATTTTATATCAAACTTATTTGTATTTGATTATAGTAATTTAAAACTTCCTTTTTTTGTTTTAAATAATTTATAGAAATCTCAATGTTATTTAAATTCTTTAAAATGGAAAAAGATCAAAGTTTTTTTAGCTTCTTAGTCTAAATTTTGTTTTAATATTTTTAAAAGTTCTAGTTCAAATATCGACATGCTAATATTTTTTGTTCTTGATGATTGAAAAGAT
>Ga0102832_1001600_pt1 | contig 16456 bp, 6 predicted proteins | sample EBPBio282013_DNA_FD_88942 | JGI IMG/M metagenome (GOLD analysis project Ga0102832, IMG submission 88942) | Wastewater treatment Type I Accumulibacter community from EBPR Bioreactor in Madison, WI, USA - Reactor 2_5/28/2013_ DNA (Illumina Assembly) | ecosystem: Engineered > Bioreactor > EBPR >...
GCGCATACGATTGAATTATAGCTTTTAGTGATTCAAAAGAATTCAAATGAAAAAAGGTTCTAAGTTTTTTAAAAAATGAAATTGAAAAAAAATAGAACATTCGAGTTTTTTTATATAAAAATATGAAACAAAGTATATTTATTTTAGTTTATAATTGTGCTAAATATTATAGATTGTCAACATATTCAAATGATCGGTCGACAAATCAAGGGAATAGGCTCCCTTTTAACTAAAAACATCTTCTATCGGGGTGCCTCTAAAACTAAACGAGATCCTTATTGTAATTTATGACTCATTTCTAGAAATCCTTGGTGTAAGCAAAACTGCTGATGCAAAATAAATAAAAAAAGCCTATTATAAATTGGCTCAATAACTCCACCCTGACAAAAACTCGAGCCCTGACGCAAAGTAAAAGTTTGCAGAAATTAACAAGTATTCCCTAATTAATTTAGTGCTTATTAAGTTTTGTCAGATGATCAAAAGAGACAAATGTACGACCAAACAGGCTCCACTTAAGAGTCACCATTCGGAGGCGCAGGTGGGTTCAACCAATAAGATATTTTTAATCAATTCAGAGGAGGTTTCCAAGGTGGAAACGCTGGATTTGGTGGATTTTAAGATATTTTAAACGAAATGTTTGGCGGAGGTGCCAGAAGAGGAGGTGCAGAACGATAAAATATGAATCAGACCAGCGTCATGAACATGACGATTGATTTTAGCGAGTCAGTATTCGGAACTACAAAAGTAATTAATTTTCTATTTTACAGTCTGTTGAATATAATCGAACTGTTAAATGTGATACTTGTAAAGGTAATAAATGCAAACCTGGCACACAGCCACAAAAATGTAATCCTTGTAATGGAAGTGGTATGCAAACTGTGAGACAAGGACCATTCGTTATGAACACAACCTGTACATCATGTAATGGTGAGGGATCAAAAATCAAAGAATTCTGCCCATCTTGTAGAGGAAGCGGTAGAATGAATAAAATGGCCAAATAATAAATCGTAATTCCAAAAGGAGTGAGTGATGGAGACACCATTAAACTAAGCAAAAAAGGTAACTTCGAGGGAGATCTCCTTATTAAAATCAGCGTAAGAAAAAGTCGTTAATTTATTCGTTAAGGCAACAATGTTAAAAGCGAACTTGAAATTAGTGCTCTTGACGCTATTCTTGGTTGCAAGAAGACTGTCAAGACAATATACGGATAAACTAAAGAGTTAAATATTCCTGCAGGTACTCAATTTGGAGAGAAAATTACTCTTCAAAATGAAGGATTTTTCCTCAGAGGATCATCTTCTCAAAAAGGAAACCACATATTTTCAATAAAAATTAATATTCCTAAGGTCCTTTCTCCCAAAGAGAAATAAATTTACGAATCTATTCGTAAAGTAGATTTAGTAAAATGAGTTTCTAAAAAAGAATGTTTCAATCATTTAAACATTTTATGTTGATGAAGCAAATAATCAATAAATGGACTTTGTATATATTTATTTTTTTCATGATCAAGATTTATATTGAAAACTAATTATAAAACATCGATTTAAGTAATCACAATCCATAGTTGATTCTTTTGAAAAGTTATGGTTTTCTCTTTCTAATTTTTTCTGGATTTGGTTATCTAGGAACTGGGTAAACGAATTTCTAAACTTTCTTTACAATTGGTTCTGTTTACATCCATTTTGGTTTGTTGTATTGAATTGGAATTCCTCGATCTTATTATTTTCTTAAAATCTTTTGAATTTTCCACCATGGGGTGATAGGTTCAGCCAATGGCAATGGGTACTTTTCAGGGAACATGTGTTCTCTAAGTTTCAAAGGAGTTCTATGAACCAACTTTAAACTACCACCTGCCTTTTGGACAGTCTCAATCACGTTTTTGCTTGCATCGCTTACTTCCAATTGAATAGGATAATCGATTTTATCAACACCCTAAAATTTATTAGATAAAAATAGATACTCTTCCCAAGATTTTGATGCCGTATTTAACATTCTTAGCAAGTCCGCTTTAAACAAGAGTTCTGATGCTGATTACTTTTGATGGATCAATTACACCAGTTTTTATGTAATAATTTATTTATCTAAGATTCACAGCGGTCAATAATTATTGTTCTTTACTTTATTATTATGAAAAAAATACACTCTTTTAACTCGACCATATTTTGGTAATCTTTTTGTAATTGGAGTTTGACCACCTTCAAATCTTGGATGGGCTGAGCCTCCTGATCTTGACAATTGACCCTTATGTCCACGTGCTGCTGTTTTACTGATTTATTTTAATAACGTACCCTTTGCCTGAACCTGGTCCTCTACCTACTTGTTTTGGGAATCTGACTGCTCCTTTATTGTCATGTAAGAAGTTAATTGAATAAGGCAAGATTACTTCGCTTTCAGTTGGGAGAGATGGATCTCTACAAGGTTGATTGAAAGCAAAGCAAACACGTGTGACGAGATTAATATTTCGTGATAATCGGCTGAGCATTAACATTTTTATGTCTGATGATATAAATTGTTATTTTCTTAATTTGAGTGATTATTAAATTTTGATATTGTTATAAAGTCAATTAAAAATAAATTAACAATTAAAAAAAATAATAATAACCCATTATTTGATAAAAGAAATAATTTGAAAATTTGAATATTCCCATATTTTAAGAACAAAAAGTGAAAAGAAAAGTTTGAAAAATGGTTTACTGAGGATTTTTGTTGAAAAATATTTAAAATGATATTTTTGTAGCTTCCGATAAATACTTATGTTTCTGAATTTTTTATTCACATTTTGAATTGTTGATTGAATAGATAAGGTATTTGAAATGTGTACTAATGGAAAAATTTATGTTTTCGAGTTTGGCTATGCAAAACTTCTTGAAATAAAAGCATTAATTTCGTCAATTTTTTTGTTCATTTTAGTGAACTTATTATGACTGAGAGGATGTCGTAATTGACACGTCAACCCTATTAACAGGACCCAATAAATTTAACAAAAATATTAAATCTACTACCTATGTTTTAATAGGTTAATTAGGAAGCGGAAAATATAAATAAAAGTATTATTAATGCCGACCAACCTCCCTCTTGTTTAAAAATCTCAAATCACTTTCATCTCCGAAGATAAAGAAGCGAAACTCAAAGAGTCTGTCCTTTCTTCTGTTTAAGCTTCGTATTCGACTGTTTTGAGTTTGGCTGATTTCATCCTTCTTCATCACCCAAATCTACACCCTCCAAACTATAAAGAAACAGCACATTTCCACCCTCAATCCCAAGCTCCTGAGCACTCAAAGGTCTTCCTCAACTATAATAAATTGTTTGAGCCATGGTGTGATTACCTGTCTTAACTGTTCCTGAAAAACCAAGTTTCGCAAAAAGATGATGTTTGCGAAATGTGGGATAATGTTTAGGCAATCTTCATTGAAAATCTAAATTTGGAAATATTTTAAGTCAAAGAAAGAGAAAATAATGTTACCAATGGACAAGAAACTGATTAACCGTATCTTCTCTAAACAAGCAGTTCAAAATAATCGAAAAAGTAGCATCAGAAAACTAAAAAAATAGGAATCGTCAATTTCGCCCTTTCACAACTCAGAACAGACTTCATAAAGCCTAAAATGCATTTGATTGGATTATTCACAGGGATATTTTATAATCAAGGCGACTAATGGAAAACTTTCAACGTCCTCAAAGGATAGTATCCATCTGTTGAATAGTATAAGGAATTGGATACATTAATCCTGTCCGGTAGTTCCCTTTCAGTGAACGACGAAACTCCATAAGTAGTGGACTTTGTTCAAACCTTAAAATAAGCAGTTACTTATAATCCGAAACTAAAAGTTTTAGGTATCTGTTTTGGGCATCAAACCTTAGCTAAAATGTTTGGTGGAAAAATTGTGTCTAAAAAGCAAATAGCTGGCATCTAAAGAATCCACTTTGATTCTAAACTGATCCATGAAACTCCTTATTTCAGGAGAACAGAACTTTAGGAAAACACATTTGAACTTTCAGAATACCATAAAGATTTTGTAGTTGAAGTTCCAAAAGATTTTGAGATTTTTGCCCAGTCTGAAACATGCAAAATTTAATCATTAATAAGCAAAAATAAAAAGTATTTATCATTCCAATTCCATCCCGAATATTCAGCAGAGTATATAAAAGGTTTCGAAATGAGATTATAGCATTATCAAATTTATGATTTGAAATCTTCATACAGTCACACAGAACGTAGTAGTATCAGTCATAACTCAAGTCTTTGGCAAATAAGAAAGATAATCAGGAATTTTATAGATTGGGAAGTTTAAAATTACTGAAAACCCAATTAAGGAAATTATTTTAATTTTTCATACTGTTTTTTACTAATTCAAACATTTTTTTATTTTTATTAGTGCTGAATTTAAATAAGTATTTATTTATTTTATTGTAAAATTATTAAAAAAGTTTCTAAGAAACTCTAGACAAATTTAATCTTTAATCAATATGGTCCTTTTAAAGATATAGAAAAAAGTTTAAAAAGATATATCATAACAATGATTCAAGTTTTTATTTCTGACCTGAAGATATTTTTGATTTAAATACTTTATTTGGACTGAATACAGTTTTTATCATTTATTTCACTTTTATTTTTTAAAAAAGAAAGACTTATTAAATATTTTTCAAGAACACAATCAATCGAACTCAAACTTTGCAGTAATTTAATCAATAGAATTGAATAGAATAGAAAGATTTATTTTACTGTCGAGTGCTACTTCTAGATTAAAAAATTGAAAAAAATATCTTTGTTAAAATACTAATGGAATATTCTCGAACAATTCTAAATTGTATTAATTACAACAAAATGTGAGGCAATTAAAAATAATATCTTAAAGGAAACTATAAAAATGTCTGATAAAAAAGCCGTCGGTAAAGCCATTGGTATTGATCTCGGTACCACCTACTCATGTGTCGGATTCTGGAAGAACGAAAGAGTTGAAATCATCGCCAACGATCAAGGTAACAGAACCACCCCATCTTACGTCGGATTCACTGATACTGAAAGACTTATCGGTGATGCTGCTTACAATCAAACTGCTAAAAACCCATTGAACACCGTCTTCGATGCCAAGAGACTCATCGGTAGAAAGTTCAACGACCCAATCGTCCAAAAAGATATTAAACATTGGCCATTCAAAGTCGAATCTGGCCCAGATGACAAACCTCAAATTGTTGTCAAGTATAAAGGAGAAGTCAAAAAATTCTACGCTGAAGAAATTTCATCAATGGTCTTAACCAAAATGAAAGAAGTCGCCGAAGCTTTCATTGGTGAACCAATTAAAAACGCTGTTATCACAGTCCCAGCTTATTTCAACGATAATCAAAGACAAGCCACTAAGGATGCCGGAACCATCTCAGGTCTTAATGTTTTAAGAATTATCAATGAACCAACCGCTGCTGCCATTGCTTACGGTTTGGATAAAAAAACTGGAGGTGAAAGACACGTCTTGATCTTCGATTTGGGAGGAGGAACATTCGATGTCTCATTGTTGACTATTGACTAAGGAGTCTTTGAAGTCAAAGCCACTGCAGGTGATACTCACTTGGGAGGTGAAGATTTCGATAACAAAGTCGTCGAATTCTGTTGTGCTGATTTCTTAAAAAAGAAGGGAGTTGATATCAGAAACAACCCAAGAGCCATGAGAAGACTCAGAACTCAATGTGAAAAAGCTAAAAGAATTTTGTCATCATCAGCCCAAACCACCATCGAAGTTGACTCTTTGGCTGAAGCTGAAGATTTTTCATTGACTCTTACCAGAGCTAAATTCGAAGAACTCTGTATGACTATGTTCAAGGAAACTATTCCACCAGTCGAAAAAGTCTTGAGAGATTCAGGTTTCTCAAAGAACCAAATCCACGATGTCGTCTTGGTCGGAGGTTCAACTAGAATTCCAAAAGTTGTTGATTTATTGAAAGAATACTTCAACGGTAAAGAACCAAACAGATCAATCAACCCTGATGAAGCCGTTGCTTATGGTGCTGCTGTCCAAGCTGCCATTCTCAGTGGACAAGGATCAGAACAAACTGACTCATTGTTGTTGATCGATGTTACCCCACTTTCATTGGGTATTGAAACTGCCGGAGGTGTTATGACTGTCTTGATCCCAAGAAACACCACCATCCCAACCAAAAAATCTCAAACCTTCACTACTTATGCTGATAACCAACCAGGTGTCTTGATTCAAGTCTTCGAAGGTGAAAGACAAATGACTAAAGACAATAACTTGTTGGGTAAATTCAACCTTGATGGTATTCCACCAGCCCCAAGAGGAGTTCCACAAATTGAAGTTTCATTCGAAATCGATGAAAACGGTATCATGAACGTCACTGCTACTGATAAAGGAACCTCAAAGAACGCCAAGATCACCATTACCAACAATAAAGGTAGACTCTCAAAGGATGAAATCGAAAACTTGATTAAAGAAGCTGAAAGATTCAAAGATCAAGACGAAAAAATCAGAAAGAGAGTTGAAGCTAAGAACGCTCTTGAAAGCTATTGTGTCAGCGTTAAGCACACTCTTGATGAACAAAACTTGAAAGACAAGTTTGATGCTTCAGATAAAGAAGCTGTCACTCAAAAAGTCAAGGAAGTTGAAGATTGGGCTGCTGCTAACCAAGAAGCTGAAACCGCTGAATTCGAAGCCAAACAAAAAGAACTTGAAGCTATCTTCAATCCAATTATGCAAAAAGTCTATCAAGCCGCTGGAGGTCAACCAGGAGGACAAGGTTTCCCAGGAGGACAAGGCTTCCCAGGAGGATTCCCAGGAGGACCACAAGGTGCTCAACAAGGTGGATCATCAGGACCAACTGTTGATGAAGTCGATTGATTTTATTAATGTATATATTTTCAATGAATCTTTCTTCTTTGCTTTAAAATAAACGATTTATTTGTTAAAAATTAATTTGATAAAAATTTTTTTGATTAATAAATAAATTTAATTGAAAAATAAAAAAGATTCCGCATCCGGGGATCGAACCCGGCCCGCCAGGGTGAAAACCTGGTATCCTAACCGTATAGACTAATGCGGATTTCTGTTTATTTCGGTATCAAAATTATCAAATAACCTTACTTTACCTGAGAATATTCTCAAACCTTAAACCGTGGCATATATTAAAAAAAACTGTATTCAAAAAAGTATTGGAATAAATAATAATTACAAAAAATAAATTTAATTGGTCAGCTTTGAAAACTAATACTTGATCCTGAAGTTCATAAGTATTGGCTTCCTCCATGAGCATCTGAAAATAATGATCTTCTTGACTAGACTCTGGAAGTTATTGTTCTATTAAACTCCGATGCATTGTCATCGAGTAGGTCAACATTAAGATCCTACTGTTTTTCTTCATGAAAGTTTTAGAAAAATTGATTTTTTCGTCTCTAATAAATAATGTAGTAAATCATTGAGGGAGTCAACTGCATAGTTATCAATTTAAGAATAAAGCAGAGAATCTGTCTGAAAAAAGTGTTTCCAGCAAAGATATCTGTACAATCAGAATCGCTTTCTGAAAAGATATAAGCATAGAAATCCCAAACAAACATGATAAAGGCGCCTGCAAAATTACATGAAATAAGAGCAACGATTTCAAAAGATTCGTTAGAAATAGACTCGAGATGACGCTTATTTTCAGGGTCAGTTTGTTTCTTTTCCCATTAAAGCTTATCATAAATATTGACTCCAATGTAAGCTTCTACAGCAACGACAATAAGCAATAATCCACTTAAAAAAGTCCATCCTACAAGTCTACAGTTGTACCCTAAATTGAAATCGTTATTTTGAATTGCGCTTCCTTCACCCAATGAAAAAATAAACCAGGTTAAGATATTTATTATTTTTAAGGCATTGATTCCGTATTTTATCTTTTGCAATGTTTTTTATTAATTGATCCAATAAATTTTACACATGACATGAAGGATGTTTATTGCTATCCAGATTAAAAAGTTGCGTATTGTGGCCAAAATTACAAATTACTAAAAGAGGAAGTAATATAAGGAAAGTAGGAGTGTTTGCCACATGGCAAGCATGTACACATTTTTATCCTCTTTAGAGATGGGATTATGTTGTTACTTTATCATTTTTTTATATCCAAGTAGGAACTGTATGAATACTACAGTGGCGATGATTCCTTAAATGGCACGCAATGAACATACTGTAAAGTTTTAATCACAATGAAAAATTGTTGAATAGCTTGTTGCTGGAATCGAGGGTTATTAGACAGTCATTATTTATGTCAGGAAATGATTATCTGATGGATCGTTATTTAAGTGCTAAGAGAGATTGTTTCCTTGTTTGGATTTTAAATGTTAATTTTTGATTTATATCAATTTATAAACTCAAAACAAAAGTTTATAAAAATTTTGAATTGTAATTTCACTCAGGAAAACTTTGTACTGTTTAATAAAAGTGGTCTTATTAAAAAGATAAAACAGAATTTTTTGGTTTAAGATGATTGAATATTTTTACTTTCTTCTTTGCTAGTTAACCATTAAGAATCTGAATTTTTCTTCTTGACATTAATGAAAAGATTTTTAATCTTTTTGAAAGTTTATAAATTCACTTTAAATAAAGTTGATTAATTTATATTATAAACAGAATCCAAAATGCAAAACCAAACTCAATTGGTCAGAAGCGCAATAAACTTGTTTATTGTCATTGCCTTTTCAATCGCTCTCTTCCAATAAATAATGAACCTTAACAATCAGCCAAATGTTCCCCAACAAACTGTAACCACTCCCGAAGGAGAAACAATCCCCTTGTAACCAACAGGCCCCATTATCCCTGGCATCAAGATCCAAGCTACTGACAGATATAACCAACCTTTAAAAGAAATTTTGGCTAAAAATAAAATGAACGTTTAAATCACTTCTTATACTTTTGAAGGAAACTAATATTGGATGAATTTAATCTTCAATTGGGGTCATATGGTTCTTATTTATTTCTTATTGAACAAATACAAGGCAGAAACTGATGACCAAACTAAGAAAAAAATCATGATTGGTGGTGCCCTTGCCGTACTTGCTTGGTTTTATGTATCAGCTCAACTCAAACCTCAAGCTATTGCCATCGAAGTTCATGGCTCAAAGGTTTATGACAGAGATTACTTTAACGAATAATAAATCGCTCAAGCTTTACAAGAACACGAATTCGAAGCCGATGATTTAAATGAAGCCTCAACAAAATCCGCAGGTACATAAAAAGTTGATGCTTGGCAACAACAACAGTAACAAAAAAGAATGTAACAAGGCAGAGCCACTCAGAATCAACAAGATTAAGTCCTTGAAGATGAAGAAATATTTTGATTTTGTTTATTAGTACTTTGTTTATCAACTTAAAACATCTTTATATTTATCAAATAAACACCTTAAAAGAAAATATTAAATCAAAAAAAGAAGCCTTTAACTATTGATCAACTTGAGCTTTTAATTTTAAAATTTTTATTGAAATTTTATGAATAAATGACTTCATTATTTTTTACTTTTCACTTTTACTATATCTAAAAACGAAAAGATATGTCATTCATCCGACATTGACTTTTTTGACAAAATGCTGAACGTGGTTAATATTGTTGATCAGCCACTAAATACCTTCAATCAATCCATTATTTTCCTCTTTAATCGCTGTGATAGGAAATATGGCCCAGTTTCTTTTCAATTCTCTCAATTTCAATTTTTAACAAACTTATTATAAATTCATTGTTGCAATATCGCGCTTATTAGCCAGTACGAGAATGACACTATTTTACATTAATTAATGGGAGACTATTCTCTGTAACTATTTTCCTGACAACTAAATTCTTTAAGAGTCAGAACTGTCAACAACATAAATCAAGCCATTTGTTCCCTCATAATAATGGGACCATAAATTGCGTAACTTCTCTTGTCCACCAACATCCCAAACGAGGAAGTTTACTTTTTAATATTGAAGTTATTAAACATTAAACCCTATGGTTGGAATCGTATTGGTTATTTTGCCTAATTTTAGAGAATACAAGATGGTCGTTTTGCCTGCTGCATCGAGGCCTAACATTAAAATCTTACAATTTTGTTTGAGAATTTTCGTATTTCCAAACATTTTTTTAAAGATATTCCCCATCTTATTATGACTTTTTAACACTTTTATAATTTAGAATATTAATTCAAAAAGTATCATAGTAAATTTTAAGAATTAATAATAAAAAATAAAAAGCATGAAAACTTTGATAAAAAGGTTATTAAAATTAATTTATTGTGTTCTATTGATGAATTTAAAACTCTTGTGGTCATTTATACTCTTGATTTCTTAGTCTACATTTATATTATTTTCTAAACATTTCAAAAAAATCGATAATAAATTATTTCAACTACTTTCAATGCAATGAATAGATTTTTACAGATGAAAGATAAATAAATTATTTTGAAAAGGGGTGTTTCTATAATAAATTATACGATCAACTAAAATTATTTCTTTGCTTTACATAAAATAGCTTAAACTATAACTGCAATAGAGGAAAAACATAAACTATTAAAAAATGAAATGGTATCTGATATCGGTTTTCTTAAATTTATCATTTTTCAACCTGCAACATTGACCTCCAGTAGTTTGGTTGTTCTTCTTGATAAAAGATGATTCATTCTCATCTTGTTCCCAGATAATCCCAGAACTTCCAACTTTTTTGGCACTATAATAGTTTTCTGTCTTTAAATATGACTGTGCACAAGATCATCTGGGTTTCCTCGATAAATCAAGTTCTGACCAAACCATGAAAATATTTGGTTTTCAATTTCTTAGTCTTTTCTTGCCTTGGCTTCTTTGGCATTTTAAATGGTATTTTTTTCCTCGGGATTTGTCGAAGATTCCTAAAATTGTTGGTGATCGAATTTTTAGTCGGGAAATAATTGAAATAGACCTTTTCTCAATGAGTTCTCTTGAATGATGTCTGAAAAAGTGATTTTGCACATTAATTGATGAAAGCTGTTGTTAAATTTGTAGTAAATATTGTTTAAAAAATAATTATAGTCCTCAAAACATTTTAAATTATTTCTATTCTTACTTGCTATCGGTTTTTTTACTTTTCTCGCTCGCCCCTTGCAGCTAGTTTGTATCTTAGGCCTATCCTTAGTTATTGATGGTCAGGCCTTTTTTCTGAGTTCTTTGAGAAAAGAAACAACGAAATTCATCTTTTATGAGAAAAATAAAGTCAGCTTTGTTTTATTGAAGATTCCGAATAGTTTTGAAAATTCCCAAGAAATTGTGAATTGCAACTTTTATTTTTATTTTAAATTCCTCAATGGTCTTCTTCTTTAACTTTACAGCTTTTTTTTGATATTATGATTTTTATTCTCTTTCTTCGGATAAATGAGAATGAATATAACACTTTTTTGATTAGAAATACCTTTAATCTTGGCTTCACTAATAGGGTCTTAACACTTTTTTTAAAAAACGTTGTATGAACTTTAGATAACATATGACCTTGTAAATAGCTATAAACCTTTAGTTAACAAAATATTTGGATAAAAACTGTAAATTCAACAAAGATAAGCAAATAATTCTCTTTCATTCAAATATTTCGACCTTTTCAAGTTCGCTGAGTTTATGCTCTAATCTGACGCTATTTTCTCGGATATTTTCTATGCTACATTGCTATTAAAGGAAAAAAGTGTTTCCAGAGAATAAAAATGAATAGTAAATAATTTATTTCCACTTTTCAATAATTTAGAATCAGTTAGAAATATTCTCGAATTTAAATTTTATAATTTTAAATTTCTTATTATACGTAGTTTAAATGAGAGGAAAACAACCAGTAAAAGGAGGTCTTAAGAAAAAGGTTGAAAGACCAGGTCTTACCTAAGACGAAATCTAATAATTAAGAGAAGCTTTCAATCTCTTTGATACTGAAGCCACTGGAAAAATAGATCCCAGATAGCTTAAGTCAGCCATGCAAAGTTTAGGCTTTTAAACGAAAAATCCTACTATTTTTAACATGATCGCTGACCTCGAAGCTGAAGGAAGATAAATTGATTTTTAAGAATTCCTTGATGGTATCACTGCAAGGTTAGGAGATAAAGAAACCAGAGTAATTTTTATTTTATTTCAGAACGGTATCAACAAAATCTTTGATCTTTTTGACGATGACAGATCAGGTTTCATTAATACAAATAACATCAAAAGAGTAGCTAAATAACTCGGATAAACAATGAGTTTGGGAGAGCTTGATTAAATGCTTCAGAGAGCCGCAACAAACGGAAGGGAAATATCAAGAGAAGATTTTTACAATATCATGACTAAAAAGACATTTTGATATTTTACAAACATTCATTTTTTTGTGACTTATTGATTTGAGTTTAAAGGATAAGTCCGCTACTTGGATATAATAATTTTTTTAATTTAAACTACAAATAAGAACTTTTCAAGGTTTTTTGAAACTTAAAAACTGATGAAACGTTAAATTAAAAGGATTTGAAATTAGATTGATGTTTAAAATAAAAATAAAATGAAATCCAATTTTTTGTAAAAGTTGATGGATTTTTTAGGAATTTTTGTTTTTATTTCAATTTTTTATTGACAATCAAATTATTGAATATATAATTTTTTTTACTTTTACATAAACTTCCATGTGCTTTTTAAAGAAATTTGAGAAAGTCTCAGCTGTTCCACTCTCGAAATCACCTGTTATTGATGATACAGATGCTTACAGTTCTGATGATTCAGTTTTTGTCCAAAAAAATGACAACTTATTTTTGAGTCAACTCGAAATGCCAAACAAGCCTCAAAAACAATCTAATCATGGCATGCTGATGAATTTAGTTTCATTACTCAATTACAATTCAGTTCTTATGAGCTCATTATAAAAGGTACTCAAATATCTAAATTAGAAAATTAAATAAAACAATGAAACCCTCGAAGACCTAAGTGAGGAAATGAGTTAAAATAAACAGGAAATTCATGAGGTCACAAGTATTGAACAAATCTAAAGCGAATAGAATTTATAATCAGGAAATGTTGGTCATTTTTCGTAGGAGGGATTGACATAAAAATTATTTGGAAAAAAGAGTTATAAATACAGATTAAGACTTGTTGACTAAATTCCCTCCATAATCTATAAGTAACGTAACTTGTCGTTTGGAGTCCAATTGACAACTCACGACGGCCAAGTAATTCGTAATTCCAACATGATTCACTTATGTATGGGAGTTAGCGACTCTAATGGAGAATGGATTTCTTAAACTAGAGCTGGATAAGCTTTTATGAAAGGAAAAACTGAAACGTAACTTTATCACGGAGAAGGAAATTACTCAAAAGTTTACCCAAGGGATGTCAGTAGAAACTACGAGAGTGGCAAAGTCAACTTCGTCATTTATCCTAAACCCTCAATGCTCTACTATTCAGGAAACAACTCTTCTCTGGAAAGTAAAGTCAACTTTGATGAAATTTAACCCCTTATGATCAAGGACCTCACAATTAGAGCTAAAAAGAAAGACTGAATAATCTCCAGTTCAATATTTATGATATCATGATCCTAACACATTATACTAATTATTTTTCCTATCGTTCTTTTTCTAATTTTTTGTATATTAGTTTCTCAATAACATTTTTAAAATGAATGCTATTTGTAAGCCATTTTTTTATTCCACTTTGAAGACTATTTTTCGATAAGTTGAGTTCTTACATTCTTTTTCCTTATGTTTGGCTCCTTTATTTATGATTGGAATTCTATTTAGACTTATCGATTCATACAAATATTTTTTCTTTTTTTTCTACCGTTCTTTTAAAATACGTTATCTTAAAATCAGTTTGGTGTTTCTTATTCATTTACTGATCATTGAGGTATTGTCAACAAGATGATTAATTTTTCAATCATTTTGACCTCAAAACTGCAAAATCATCCTAAATCGTATGCTTCCTTTAGAATATATGAAAAAAAGCGAAATACCCTCAATTCAAGTTCCAATTCAAAAAAAGATAGTTATTAAGGTCAAGTTTTTCTATTTTTATAGTAAAGAGGAATCATATAGATTGGAAATGTCAAGAAATTAAAAAATCATCAGCGAAAGTAAAATAAATAACAAACTCTGAATTCTTCAAAAAATATCAAAGTCAAAATGAATTTAATTAAAAAAGGATTTTTGTGTGCTGTGATTATTGGACCAAATCTGACAACAAGAGATAGCTATAGAGAGTCTTTTTGTTTGTATTCTATTTCAATCAATTATTTTGAGCTTTTAAGTTATTTTATTAATGAACCAAAATAAATCATTTAATTTTTGGTAACTCTCAATTATATGAAATCTTCCATTTTTTTAGTTACTTTTGTTATTGTAAAACTAGTTGAAAAGAGACTTCTATAAAAGAAGTAAATGATTTGTTTCTTATAAAAATGATTTCGAAGATATTGATAAAAATTAATCCTTATTCATACCCAGTTTTCCTAATGATTAAAGGTTTGGCTAAAATAACACAGAAAAGGCAATCTATGGGTTGTAAGGAAATAGTTTGTAAATAGTTTCAACCTTATCGATTTCCCTTATTTATTTGGCATTCTTGTAAAATTATTCTCGTAAAGTTTCAACTAAAAATTAATCTGATTCGATCTTTTTACTGTACAAACTTATTGCAAAACAAACAACAAAATCTACATTAAGTCTGTTCAACACTCTTAAGCTTTTTGAATACTCTTACAATATTTTCATGTTCTCAGTTTATATTTGGCTAATACAAAATACTGAGCCTAAAACCACAAAGTACCGTAAAAATGGAAATAAAACTGATTAAAAAAGATATTTTGGTACACTTAATGTTGCATCATTATTTCGATACCTCTACTTTTGGTTCCATATTGTCGTTTTCATTCCTTATCCAGAATTTCTTCTTATATAAGTCAGTTTTCTTGACTCTTAATAATAACTCATTCTTTAAGGTTTTAATTTTTCTGATAAATCATTTTATGAGCATTTCTTTAACTGATTAATGTAAGAAAGTAGTTTTGTTGTTTATGATTAAAATTTTTGCTTAAATGGTTCAGAAACCAATATAGCCAGGTTGTAGTATGATAAAATCGACTTCTTCAATTTTACGATTAGAAATATCGCAAAGATTGAAAAAATTGAGAAACCAAACAAAAAAACTAAGAAAAATAATGTTCTCACTTAAGAGTGGACTGAAAAGAGTTACTTTTAAAGTATTTACATTTGATCGAGAACTCCATTGACATCAAAGAAATAATCTTTTGTAGCTACAGTTGCATGTAAATTTTTTGAAATAATATTTTATTAGTTTAGTGAAATTTTTGTTGGAAGTTATGTAAATGAAGTAACACCATATTATGATGAGTTTTATTTCGTAACTAGAATCAGAGGGTCTAAAAAGATTGATAAAGATTAGTAAAACATGTCTTATTTCTTTAAAGTATGGGTCATTAAGGAAATACTATTTCCAGGAATCCAATCAGATTATTAAAGGTATTTAACAAGTTAACCTTGATTTTTATTATCAATTTGACATAACTGAGACTTTTCATCCAGTTATCTTTTTAAAAGAAGTAAAGACTCAAAGACTTAATTAAAAAATTCTTGTTTTTCTTAGGATTTATCAAACCATATTCTACCTTTTATGATTTCATAAAGTATTCCAATTTAAATGCAAGAGTAAGCATCTAAAGAGATAATTTTATTCTGAATCAATAATTTGTCATTTATTAGTCCTAAAGTTGATTATTTGTTTGAATTTTATGAGACACTTTAAAAATAGAAGGTTAAAAAAAAGAATAAAACTGAACTTAAGACGATAGTTTTGATAGAGTTCCAAAGGTTTTTATGGATATTAAAATGTTTTTTAAAAGAAATGAACTTTTATTAAGACATTTTTTTCTCTTGCAAAATTAATTTTTATTACTAAGCCTTTTGAGTTAGATGTAGCTTTTTTATAGTTTTCTTATTAGTGACGAACTGCCTTTCAATGAGAGTGTTTAGTTTTTACTTTTTTAGAGTTTTGAGTTGATAGAGGCTACCATAAAGTTCTAATTATTAGTATTGAAATCTTTAATTTTATGAATTGAACTTATTGAAGATTTATTAAATCAGGAATTAATTATTCTTTTTAGCATTAAGTTCGATATCCAAGTTGTCTTTCTCTTATTTGTAAGAATAAACTATTTTTTATTAACAATCTTTTATTTCTAAAAGCTCACATTTTTAGTATTTGATGTCGAGAACTAAAAGAAAGTCGGTTTCGTACAATACAAAAAAGTACATTTTAAACTTTACTTCAATCAAATTGCTGCCTTTGTGGCTGATGAGAAAATACTTCTTCTTCTCATGATGAACTGGCTTTTCGTAAAATTATATTTTTTTCATTTCCTCATTATGCTTCTACTTCCATAAAGGTAACTGGAAATGGCTCAAGTAATTTATAGTCGCTTTTTAAGTTTAATTAGGAAAATTAGTAGCATCTACTTCCATTAA
>Ga0102832_1001601_pt1 | contig 16451 bp, 15 predicted proteins | sample EBPBio282013_DNA_FD_88942 | JGI IMG/M metagenome (GOLD analysis project Ga0102832, IMG submission 88942) | Wastewater treatment Type I Accumulibacter community from EBPR Bioreactor in Madison, WI, USA - Reactor 2_5/28/2013_ DNA (Illumina Assembly) | ecosystem: Engineered > Bioreactor > EBPR >...
GCTTGGATTCCGCGATGTCCAGCGATCCCTCGACGACGTCCTGATCGGAGTCGATGGCACCGGCCCCGAGGAAGGCAACGTGCCCGATCTCCCCCTCGATCCCCTGCTGGCGCGGCGACCCGACCGTCGCCATGATGCGGGAGACCGTGCGCCCCCCGAGAAGACGCACCTGTATGCCGTCGACATCCATCAGCGCGAGGGCGATGTTGATGCCGGGGGTGAACACCACGAGGTCGTTGCTGGCGGACAGCAGACGCGCCAGTTCGAAGACCGTCGAGCCCGAATCCAGAACCACCGTCATCCCGTCGGTGACCATCCTGGCCGCTGCCGCGGCGATGCGCTGCTTCGCCTCCACGTTCTGGCTCGACCGGGCGTCGAATCCCATGAGCGGCGTCTCGGACATCGTCACCCCGCCGTGCACCCGGGCGACCCGGCCCTGCTTCTCCAGAGCGTCGAAGTCCCCCCGGATCGTCACGTCGGAGACCCCGAGCATGGCCGCCAGATCGCGGGTGAGCACCGTGCCTTGCTCGAAGACCGCCGTCAGGATGGCGGCACGACGCTGGGATGCATGCACGCCCGACATGCTACTCAACATGACCCGCCTGGTGCGGAAGATATGCGCGCCGATTACGCAGGATGCTCACTTCCGCTCGCGCCCGGGACCGGGCCGGAAGGCCTGGACGATCCGCTGCCGGACGGACAGGAGTCTCACTCCGCTGCTGCGTCGGAGAGCCGTCGGCCGGCCCGATCCATGTCGGCCGTCGAACCCGGTGACACCCGGATCCGCTCCGCGCCGGGCATCAGACTCGGCTCCGTCCACCAGCCGCAGGCCGTTCCCACCATCGCCGCGCAGCCCCGGGTGGCGGTCTCCTGAACCACCGAGACCTCGATCGGCCGCGTCGCCAGGGCAGCCTTGCCCGCGCGCCAGCGAGGCGAGCGCAGGCCGCCCCCGGTCAGCACCCTGACCCCCTGGGCCCCGGTGACCTCGCGCACCAGGGCCTCGCCACGTTGGGCCAGCAGAACATAGAGATCGACGAGTTCGCCCCACATGGCAGCGTCGTAGTCGACGTCGAGCGGTCGGCCCGCCTCCAGGCGCAGGGACATCTCGTCCTTCATGCGCAGCGGGACGGCGGGAGCGGGTGCCAGGCGGTCGAGTTCCTCGCGGGTGACCTCCGCCCGGTCGAGGAAGGCCCGCATGGCCAGCCCGGGGCGCATGCGCTCCCAGACGACCAGGAGGTCACCCGTCGGGGGCCACATCTCGACGCTCACGTAGGGATCGCTCGCGAGCAGGTCGGCCACCCTCGAACGCACCTCCGCGGGACCGGCCTGCTGCATCACGGCGATGATGGCCTCGCCGGTGCCCATCGAGTCGGCGACCTCGTCCGAGGTGATGCCCGCCCCCACCGCGGCCACCGGATGGTCGTGGCCGGCGATCATCACCGGCGCTCCCTCGGCTATCCCCAGCCGGGCCGCGAGGTCACCCGTTGCCGGGCTCCAGGCCCCCGGGTGCCGTACCGGTGGGGGGACGACGCGCGCCAGCCCGGCCGCCGCCCACACCTGGTGGAGATAGCTCCGGTCATGGATGTCGTAGACACCGCCGGTCGTCGCCAGCCCGGCCTCGTTCCAGACCTCTCCGGTCAGCTGCCACGCCAGCGCGCCACAGATACCGAGGAAGGTGCCTTCCGGGACGGTCACCCCCGAACGGGCCAGGTGGCCGAGCTTGGCGACGGTGGAGGCGATCCGGAGGTGACCCCCGGTGCGCTCCCGCAGCTCGGACGGGCGCCACCTGCGTTCGAGGTCCTCGACGACCTCCGCCCCACGCGAGTCGTACCAGGACGGAAAGGCGAGGTCGGCCAGGGCGCCCGCCGACAGCACGGTTCCGACCTCGCCCATGGAGGTCATGGCGACGCCGACAGCGCTGCGATTCGGCCACCGCAGGGCGGCGATCGCGCGCTGGGCGGCGTCGAGCATGCCGCCGACCAGGAAGTCGTCCCCCTCCGGGCCTGAGAACAGCGGCGTCGGGAGGGCGGTGCTGGCCACGAGCGCACCATCGCGACCGTAGGCGGCGGCCTTGATCCGGGAGCTTCCGAAGTCCACGCCAACGACCACCTGCTCACCCGAATCGCGGCCCGGAGAGCTAGTCATGGCAGTTAAACGAAATGAAACCAAACCCATTACCATGCATTCTGTTATGATACCTCACGTGCGTCGGCCATACACCAGGGCCAGGGAGGGCGCCTGCCTTCACCCGCACCAGTACCAGAAAGGCAGCCTCATGACACTGTGCACTCTCCGCGAGGTGCTCGATCACGCCCGGCGCGGCGGCTACGGCGTCGGCGCATTCAACGTGACCGACATCGAACAGGTCGAGGCAGTCCTTGACGCGGCACGGCGCACGCAGTCCCCGGTCATCGTCCAGACGATCGCCGGTGCCTCCGCCTTCGCCTCCGACGAGCTGTACTGGGATCTGCTGCTGCGCACGGTCGACCACTACCCGGACGTCCCCGTGGTGGTGCACCTGGACCACGGGCCGGACGCCGAGACCTGCCTGCGCGCGATCGAGGCGGGATTCTCCAGCGTCATGATCGACGGCAGCCTCGATCCGGTCACCCACCAGCCGACCACCTTCGACGAGAACATCGCGGTCACCCGCCAGGTGGTGGAGTACGCGCACGCCCGGGGAGTCTCGGTCGAGGGCGAACTGGGCACCATCGGCGGTTCGAAGGACGGCGCCACCCACGCCGAGATCATCCTGGCCGACCCCGACGAGGCGGCGGAGTTCGTCGCGCGCACCGGCGTCGATGCGCTGGCCGTGGCGATCGGCACCTCGCACGGGGCCTACAAGTTCACCAGCCCGCCGGATTCCACCGTCCTGCACATGGATCTCATCGTCGAGATCGCCGAACGCATCCCGGACACCCACCTGGTGATGCACGGCTCGTCCTCGCTCCCCGCGCACCTGCGCGAGATCATCAACGCGCACGGCGGCAACCTCCCGGAATCCTGGGGTGTGCCCGAGGACGAGAAGGCGCGCTCGACCAAGCTGGGCGTGACCAAGATCAACCAGGGCATGGATTCCCACATGGCCTACGCGGCGGCCATGCGCGCGGCGCTGGCCTCGGATCCGCTGGCCGCCGACCCCGCGCCGGCCGCGAGCGCCGGACGGGCGGCGATGTCGGAGATCATCGCCGAGCGAATGGAGGTCTTCGGGCAGGCCGGTCGAGCCCGGGACTACACCGCCACCGCCTTCCGGTCCCCGGCTGCCGGCACCATCGCCTGAGTCGCCCACCGCGACAGGCACCCCGCCACCGGCGTGATGGTCGGGCTGAGCGCCAGGAGGCCCCGTCACCGCGATCGGTGGCGGGGCCTCCTGCCTCCCACTGGCTACGGCTCGACGGTCACCTTGATCGCCTTGCCGGCAGCCACGATCTCGAAGGCCTCCAGCGCGCGCTCCAGCGGCAGGTGGACGGTGATCAGGTCCTTCACCGGCACCACCCCGGAGGCGATGTACTCCAGCGCCTGGCGGTTGTGTTCGGGAGCTGAGCCGTTGGCGCCGTGGATGTGCAACTGGCGGTAGTGCACCAGGTTGGAATCGCAGCTGATGGTCGGATTGGTCTTCGGCAGGCCGCCGAAGAACGAGATCCGCCCATTCCGGGCAGCCATCGCGATCGCCTGTTCCTGGGTGACGTTGGCGGCCGTCGCCGTGATCACCACGTCGGCGCCCCGGCCATCGGTCAGTCGCATCACCTCGGCCACAACATCGGTCGTGGCCGCGTTGATGGTCACCTCCGGCTGCACGGCAGCCGCCGACATCTCCAGCCGTTCGGCGTTGACGTCGACCAGGATGATCCGCCCGGCACCGTGGACGCCTCGGGCGATCCGGGTGTGGATGCACCCGATCGGCCCCGCGCCGAAGATCACCACGGTGTCCCCCGCCTCGATCCCGAGCAACTGCTGGGCATTGATCGCGCAGGCGAAGGGCTCGGCGGCCGACGCCTCGTCGAAGCCGACGCCTTCGGGAATCCGGTTGAGCCCGTCCACCTTCAGCACCGCGTGCGGGACGACCATGTACTCCGCGAACCCGCCGTCGTACTGGTAGCCCATCGAGGTCTGGTTGGCGCAGACCGCCATCCAGCCCTTGCGGCACTCGTGACACTCCCCGCAGGGGATGGCGGCGATCACCTGCGCCCGGTCGCCCACCGACCAGCCGGCCACGTTCGCGCCGACCTCGGCCACCTCGCCGGCCACCTCGTGACCCAGCACCCGGGGTGGGGTGAGGTTCTGGTGACCGTTGTGGAAGAGCTTCACGTCCGTGCCGCAGGTGGAGCAGTTGCGGACGCGAAGCAGCACCTCGTCGTCGGTGATCTCGGGGATCGGGGCGTCCTCGATCCGGACGTCGCCGGGAGCGTAGAACCGCAGAACCTTCATCTCAGCCCTCCCCGCCCGGATTCAGCAGCCGGAGCACCTCGTCCACCGAACCGGTGGTACGCAGGCGTTCGGCGGCATCGGCTTCCATCAGCTGTTCGGCCAGCGCCGCCAGGATCTCCAGGTGGTCGTCGGCCGCCGAGGCGATCGGGATGCAGACCTTGACCTCATTGCCATCCCAGTCGATGCCGTCCGGGAACTGCAGGAACCCCAGCGCGGGCGCCTTGATGAAACCGCGCGACTCGTTGGTGCCGTGCGGGATCGCCACCCCCTCGCCGACATAGGTCGACACCTGCAGTTCCCGGGCGAACATGCCGTCGATGTACTCCGGGGCCACCGCCCCGGCCTCGATCAGCACCTGGCCGCACAGCCGGATGGCTTCGTCCTTGGCGACGGATGCCAGCCCGAGGCGCACCGAGCCCGGCGCGAGGATCGAGTCGTGGGACATCTGTGTTCTCCGTTCTGGGTCAGTCACGTCAGCTGTTCACCGGCGCGCCGTTGGCCTGCCTGATCATCTCGACCACTTCGTCATACTTCGGGCTGCCGATGAAATTGTCCACCGCGACGTGCACCGCCGAGGGGGTCGGCTGGCTGGCCCGGTCGAGCAGATCCTTGTGGGTCACCACCACGTCGAAGGTGTCCTCGAGGTTGGCGATGGCCTTGTTCACCACCGTGACGTCGGCGTAGCCGGCATCCTTGATCTTCTTGCGCAGCACCGAGGCGCCCATGGCGGACGAGCCCATGCCGGCATCGCAGGCGAAGACGATGGAGGTGATCGGACCGCTCGCGGCACCGGCTGACAGCAGGCCCGACAGCGCGTCGGAGCTCTTGCCCTTGTTCGCCTCGGTCTGGCTGATCGCGGCGCTGAACTTCTCATCGTTGGCCGCCTCGGCAGCGAGGTCGCGCTTGCGCGACGCCCGCAGGATGACGGCGGCGATCAGGAAGCTCACCGCGGCCGACAGGACGACGGACGCCAGCACGGCGAAGTAGGCTCCCGGCGCAATCTGGGCGACCACCGCGAGGATGCTCCCCGGAGCCGCCGGCGCCCGGAGCGCGCCGCCCAGCAACATGTTGGTGGTGACGCCGGTCATGCCGCCGCCGATCAGGGCCAGGATGAGGGCCGGCTTCATCAGCGCGTAGGGGAAGTAGACCTCGTGGATGCCACCGATGAACTGGATGAACGCGGCGCCCGGGGCCGATGCCCTGGCGGCGCCGATCCCGAAGACGGTGAAGGCCAGCAGCAGGCCGACACCCGGGCCGGGGTTGGCCTCCAGCAGGAACAGGATCGACTTGCCGGTCGCCGATGCCTCCTGGGTGCCCAGCGGGGTCAGCACGCCGTGGTTGATGGCGTTGTTGAGGAAGAAGACCTTGGCCGGCTCGATGATGATGCTCGCGACCGGCAGCAGGTGGCTGTCGACCAGGAACTGCACCGCGGAGCTCAGCACGTTCATGATGCCGTTCACGATCCAGGCCAGCGGGTAGAACCCGATGATCGCCAGCACGAAGCCCCAGATGCCGGCCGAGAACATGTTGACCAGCATCTCCAGGCCGGCCTTGATCTTGTCCTCCCACAGCCGGTCGAGCCACCTCATGCTGTACGCCGCGAGCGGAGCCATGATCATCGCGCCGATGAACATGTGCACCTGGCCGAGTTCCTTGCTGCCGGCCGGCAGGGACGCGTTGAACTGCGCGATGAGCAGGTCGGAGCCGGCGATCACGCCGAAGGTGCCGATCGCCGCCACGACAGCGCCCCGCACGCCGTAGACCATGTGCCCGCCGGTGTAGGCGATCAGGATCGGGAGCAGGTAGTGAATGAACGGACCCACGATCGTCGCGAGGTCCGCGTTGGGGGTGAAGCCATCACCGATGAAGAACATCGTGAAGATGCCCCACGCGATGAGCGCAGGGAGGTTGGGCATGATCATGCCCGACAAGAAGGTGCCGAACTTCTGTACCGCTACTCGGGCCGAACCCTTCGGCGCCGTGACTTCCGTAGTCATGTGAATCCCCTAGACGTCGTTGCCAACTGGGAACTCCGGGCGGTCGCTCGGAGTGCTAACCAGGATAAAACCACTGATTCAGACACATGTCAAGACAAAACAACATCACTACAGGCCCGAACGGGCGCCCGAGGCAACACTCAGCTCGCGCCGCAGCGCTCCGCGCCGCGATGGGACGTGCGGAGTCCACTCGAAGTGGATGGAGCCACGGACGCCGTCCGGGCTGATGGCTCAGCGCATCAGTTCCCGGCTGAAACCGAGGAAGCGGCTGCCCTTCATGCTGACGGTGCCCTGGTCGCCGTTGACCAGCAATCCGTAGTCGGTGGCGGGAACCTGCAACTCGAAGCGCTCGCCGGTGGGCTGCTCGAAGGTGACGAAATGCTCCTCGCGGATCGGGAAGTCATCCCCGCCGGAGACCTGGATCCGTTTGTCAGCGACCCGGGCGATCGCGGTCACCTCGGGGGCGACGCTGTCCTGCCGGCGCTGGGACGCGGCCCGGATCACCTGATAGACGATCACGCCGACGACCGCCACGATGAAAAGCCCGACGAATCCTGCGAACAGGCTGAACATCGTGTCGAACCCGCTGAACATGTCCCCTGGAGCACCCATGCGCTCAGCGTAGCCGCCTCCCCCGGGAGCGGCCGGCAACCACTCGGGCTCAGAGCCAGTCGACCAGGGGGGCGATCAGCGCGTAGCCGACGAAGGCCGCGATGTCGAGCAGGATGTGGGCCACCACCAGCGGCCCCACCCGCCTGAACCGGAGGTAGAGCAGGCCGAACACCAGTCCCATGGCGAGGTTTCCGAAGAAGCCGCCGAAGCCCTGGTAGAGGTGATAGCCGGCGCGGATCACCGCGCTGCTGACGATGATCACCCACGGCTTCCAGTTCAGGCAGGCCGCTCGCGAGAAGAAGAAGCCGAGCATGACGACCTCTTCGAGAATGCCGTTCATCGCTGCCAGGCCGATCAGGACGGGCACCGTCCACCAGTTCGCGGCGAGGTTGGCCGGGGAGACCTGGGTGTTGAAGCCCATCGTCCAGGCCAGATAGTAGAAGGCCAGGCCGGGGATCCCGATCGCCGCGAAGATCGCCGCCCCCCAACCCAGGTCGAACCACGGCCGGCGCAGGTCGAAGCCGATCTGGCGGCGCTGCCCGGCCAGGTGCAGCAGGTAGAGCGCCAGCATCGCCGGAACCAGCGGGAACACGATGCCCGCGATCTGATAGGTCAGGTCGAGCCACGGCTGGTCCGGCGTGATCGACGGGTTCATCGTGGTGGTCTGCTGGTTGAGCGGCACCTCGTAGGTGAGCTTGCGGATCAGCGACAGGAGCGAATAGACCGCGGACTGGCCCAGCGAGACGCCGAGTACCAGCAGGATGTCGATGCCCGGGCGCTGCCGGCCGGGTATCGTGCCGGCCAGGCCGTCGGCACCGGTCACAGCTTGTCCTCCTGCGGCAGGCGGGAATGGGTCCGCGTGAACTCCAGCGCGTCCGCCAACTGCTGCAGGCGGGCGCCGGGATTGTCGCTGCCGTTCGTCTTCACCTCGAGCACGATCTGCCCGGTGAACTGGCGGCGGGCCAGCTCGGCGAGCACCTCGTCGGCACGCTGGTTCCCCTGCCCCGGCAGCAGGTGCTGGTCGGAGGCCCCGTCCTGACCGTCGGTGAGATGGACGTGGGCGAGCCGGTCGCCCCAGGCCTCGACCAGATCGAGCGACTGCTGCCGCGCCGTGGCGGCGTGGGAGAGGTCCAGGGTGAGATGGTCGATGTCGAGCTCGGACGGATCCCAGCTGGGCCCGTAGCCCCGCACCTCGGTGGTGCGCGGGCCTCGCCACGGGAACATGTTCTCCACGGCGAAGATCAGGCCCGTGGCATGGCTCAGCTGCCGGATCCCGGTGGTGAAGGAGGCCGCGTAGCTGCGCTGCCACCGAAACGGCGGGTGGACGACCACCACGGACGCCCCCAGCCGGTTCGCCGCAGCCGCTGAGCGCTCCAGCTTCTCCCACGGATCCGTGCCCCAGGTGCGCTGGGTCAACAGCAGGGTGGGCGCGTGGATGGAGGCGATCGGAACCTCGTAGTAGTCGCGCAGCCGCTGCAGCGCGTCGACATCGCGGGAGGTGGCGTCCATCCCCACCATGACCTCGATCGCGTCGTAGCCGAGTTCCCGGGCTATCGCGAAGGCCCGCGAACTGGATTCGGGGTACACCGAGGAGGTCGACAGCGAGATCAGTGGGTTCCGAGGCGGATGCGTCACGGCGTCCATCGTAAACACCCTCACCAGCAACCGCCGGACAAGGCCATTTCCACCGCCGATTTCGTGGATTCCGGCTCGGGTGGCGACAATGGGGCCATGCATGTCGATCACGTGACGTTCGCAGTCGGCCCCGCCGGCCTGATCGCAGAATCGCAGCGACTGGGCGACCTGCTGGGCGAGAAGTTCAAGGACGGCGGCTTTCACCCCCGCTTCGGCACCCGCAATCACATCCTGCCGCTGGCCGGCGACCGCTACATCGAGGTGGTGGAGGTGCTGGAGCACCCGGCGGCCGAGAAGGCACCCTTCGGTCAGGCCGTGCGGGCCCGCTCGGAGATGGGCGGCGGTTGGCTGGGCTGGGTGATCTCCGTCGACGATCTGGCACCGTACGAGGAGCGGCTCGACCGCCAGTCGGTGCTGGGGATGCGGCACTTCCCCGACGGGCGCAGGCTGGAATGGGAGCAGATCGGCGTCAAGGGTCTGCTGGCCGATCCGCAGTTGCCGTTCTTCATCCACTGGCTCTCCGAGCATGAGCTGCAGCCGAAGGCCCTGGAGGGCCACATCGAGCTGGTCGAACTCGAGATCGCCGGCACCCGCGGCCGGGTCGAGGACTGGCTCGGCACCGATATCGGCGAGAGCTTCGACGACGTCGCCATCAGCTTCACCTCCCCCAACGGACAGCCCGGCCTGAGCGCGGCCACCTTCCAGACTCCCAACGGGCTGGTCCGGATCTAGCAGCGGACTGTCAGCCCCGGCGGTTAGCGTTGCCGCCATGGCGAAGAACAGCAGTGCGTACCGGTGCTCCGAATGCGGCTGGACGACCCTCCGCTGGGTCGGCCGATGCGGCGAATGCCAGGCCTGGGGCAGCGTCTCGGAGGCCCTGGCGCCCACCGCCCGGGTGACCGCGAGCGCGCCGGCCGCACGCGCCGTTCCGATCAGCCAGGTTGACGCCTCCAGTACCGCCGGCATCCCGACCGGCATCGGCGAACTCGACCGCGTGCTGGGCACGGGGCTGACTCCCGGCGCTGTGGTGCTGCTGGCCGGCGAGCCCGGCGTCGGCAAGTCCACCCTCCTGCTGGAGGTTGCCGCCCGCTGGGCCGGGGCCGGCCGTTCCACGCTCTACGTCACGGCCGAGGAGTCGGCCGCCCAGGTACGGCAACGTGCCCAGCGCACCGGCGCGGTCACCGACGGGCTGTACCTGGCCGCCGAATCCGACCTGGCCACCGTGCTGGGTCATATCGAGGAACTCCGGCCCGAGCTGCTGGTGCTCGACTCCGTGCAGACCGTCGGCCTGGCCGGCGTCGAGGGAGTGCCAGGCGGGGTCACCCAGGTACGCGAGGTCACCGGCGCGCTGATCCGGGTGGCCAAGCAGCGCGCCATGCCGGTGGTGCTGATCGGCCATGTCACCAAGGACGGCAATGTCGCCGGGCCACGCACCCTGGAGCATCTGGTGGATGTTGTGCTCTCCTTCGAGGGCGACCGGCACAGCGGGTTCCGGATGATCCGCGCCAGCAAGAACCGGTACGGCCCGGCTGACGAGGTGGGCTGCTTCGAGATGAACGCCACCGGCATCCGGGAGGTTCCCGACCCGTCCGGGCTGTTCGTCTCCCGGCATACCGAGCCGGTCGCCGGCACCTGCCTGGGAATCTCGCTGGACGGCCGGCGCCCGCTGCTCACCGAGGTGCAGGCCCTGGTGGCTCCCAGCGGCGCCCCGGTGCCGCGCCGGGTGACCCACGGGATCGAGGCCGGCCGGGTCGCCATGATCCTCGCCGTCCTGCAGCGCAAGGCCGGCCTGAAGCTGCACAACCGGGAGGTCTACGTCTCCACCGTGGGCGGGGCCCGGGTGAGCGATCCGGCCACCGACCTGGCGGTGGCGGTGGCGATCGCCTCGGCCTGCGTGGAGCGTGCCTTCGACCGTCCCGTCATCGCACTGGGCGAGGTGGGCCTGTCGGGTGAGTTGCGGCGGGTGCCCGCGCTGGATCGAAGGCTGGCCGAGGCCGCCAGGCTGGGCTTCGAGGTGGCGCTGGTTCCGGCCGGCAGCGGCCAGCGCACGCCGGGCCTGCGCGTGGTCGAGGCGGCGACCGTCGCCGATGCCCTCGGCCTGCTGCAGCTGCGGCGCGCCGTGCAGCACACCACGACCCGGCTGGATCCCAGCCGTCCCCACCTGAGGGTCGTCGAAGAAGCCTGAGCCAGGCTGCTCCGGATCCGCCGGCGTTGCATCTATGCTGACGGCGACGAGAGGGAGCCATGGATCGACCCACCCGGCAGCGGCTGCTCACCCAGCTGGCCCTGCTCAGCCCAGGCACCGCGCTGCGCGACGGCCTGGACCGGATCGTCCACGGCGGTACCGGCGCGCTGATCGTCCTGGGCCGCAACGCGGCCGTCGACGCGCTGGTGACCGGCGGGTTCGCGATCGACGAGCCGCTCACCGCGCCCGGGCTGCGTGAACTGGCCAAGATGGACGGGGCGATCCTGCTCGACACCGGTCTGGAGCGCATCGTCCATGCCGGCGCCCACCTGATGCCGGATGCCGGCATCCCGACCACCGAGCACGGCACCCGGCACCGGACCGCCGACCGGGTCGCCCGGCAGGCCGGCGTCCCGGTCGTCACCGTGTCTGCGTCGATGTCGTCGATCTCCCTCTTCCTCGACACCGTCAACTATTCGCTGCAGCGGCCCGAGCAGCTGCTGTCGGAGGCCAACCAGGCGCTGGCGACGCTGGCCCGCTACCGCGATCGGCTCACCGAGGCCGCCCGCCGGCTCACCGCGCTGGAAGTGCAGGATGCGGTGACGGTGGAGGACGTGGCCATCCTCGCCCGCCGGATCGAACTGGTCCGCCGGCTCGCCACCGAGACCGACGACATCCTGATCGAACTGGGCACCGACGGCCGGCTGGTCGCCCTTCAGCTGCACGAGCTGACCGCCGGGGTCGAGGAGATCGCCGCACCGCTCTCCCGGGACTACGGCACCGGGGAATCCCGGCTGCGGCTGGAGGAGCTCTGCGACCTCACCGCCGACGAACTGCTGGACGCCGCGCTGGTGGCCCGCCGGATCCACCTCGTGCCCGGCACCCTGGACGCCCGCCTGCCCACCCGTGGCTATCGCCAGCTGGCCCAGATCGGGCGGCTGCCCTCCGGGCTGGCCGAACGCCTGGTCGAGCATTTCGGATCGCTGCAGTCGCTGCTGGGCGCCTCCAGCGCCGATCTGATGAACGTCGACGGAGTGGACTACCCGGTCGTCCGGTTGCTCCGCGACGGGCTGACCCGGCTCACCGAATCCAGCTACGCCGATCGGCTGCCCTCGTCCTGAGGCTCGTCACTTCACCAGCTGCATGACCTGTTTGGCGGTGGTCTGGCCGCCCAGGGCCACCTCGGCCACATAGGTGCCGGGCTTCAGCTTGTCCTTGTCGAGCTTGCAGCCCTCGCCGGAGCGTCGCAGCGGCCACACCAGCTGGAACTCGTGGGTCGCGCCGGGTTTGAGGGTGACCTTGTCGGCGGGCAGCCAGTCGTCGCAGTGGGCGGTGCTCCAGATCCGGTCCTTGCCCGAAACGACCTTCAGTTGGAAGGTCTTCGGCGACACGGTCAGGATGCAGGCCTGCTGCCCGCCGTTGACCAGCGAGAGCGTGAAGGTCTGCTTGGTGCTCACCTTGACCTTCTGGAAGCCGGCCACGTCGAGTTTCATGACCCCCGGATCGCAGGCGACCGGGCCGGTCGGAGTCGGGCTGGGTTTGGGGGTGGCCGCGGGAGACGTGGCGGGGGTGGAAGCCGGGGCGCTCGGGGGCGGTGTCGGCGGCGGTGAACTGGCCGGAACCGCGCTGATCGTCTGCAGCTGCGGCCAGACCCACCACCACCCCACCGCGCCGAGGGCGAGCAGGACGATCAGCACCAGGAATCGGCGGGTCCAGTAGACCCGCGGCTCTTCCGGACCGACCGGGTGGAGCAGAGATCCCATGGCAGGCAGGCTAGCCCGGCGAAGCACCGCTGCCGCGCACCCACGCCGGGCGAGCGGGCTATGGTGACCCGGTGCAGCGTCCCGAGATCGTCCAGCAGGTGATCGCCTGGTACGACGCGCATGCCCGCGACCTGCCGTGGCGGGCGGTGGACGCGACGCCCTGGGGCGTTCTGGTGAGCGAGTTCATGCTGCAGCAGACCCCGGTGGCCCGGGTGCTGGAACCCTGGCGCCAGTGGATGAGCCGCTGGCCCACCCCGGCCGCACTGGCCGGCGCCGAGCCCGGTGAGGCGGTGCGCGCCTGGGGCCGGCTGGGCTACCCCCGCCGCGCGCTACGCCTCCATGCCGCGGCCCAGGCGATCGTGAGCGACCACGGTGGCGAGGTGCCGTCCGATCCGGAGGCGCTGCGGGCACTGCCGGGTGTCGGGGAGTACACCGCCGCGGCGATCGCCAGTTTCGCCTTCGGCCAACGACATGCCGTGCTCGACACCAATGTCCGCCGGGTGCTGGCCCGGCTGGAGCTGGGCGAGGCCGGCCCCGCGAACAGCCTCACCCGGGCCGAGCGGGAGCGCGCTCAGCGCTGGCTGCCGGACGATCCGGCGACCGCCGCCCGCTGGGCGGTGGCCGCCATGGAACTCGGCGTCCAGCTCTGCACGGCGACCGCGCCCGACTGCGCCGCCTGCCCGGTGGCTCGTCACTGCCGCTGGCTGGCCGCCGGGCGTCCGGCCGGAACCGCCCCGCGCCGGGTCCAGCCCTACGCCGGAACCGACCGGCAGGCCCGGGGTGCGCTGCTGGCGGTGCTGCGCGAGACGGACGCCGCGGTCGCCCGCACGAGGCTGCTGTCGGCCTGGCGGACAGATCCCGAGCAGGCCGCGCGCGCTTTGGAGTCGTTGCTGGCCGACGGGCTGATCCGCCAGCCGGAACCCGATGAGTACGCGCTGTAGCGAACAGCACCCAACCCGACCGGAGGCCGCGGAGCGGGGTGGGATCGCCGAATCACGTAGCGCGGGAAGTCTGGAATAGCCTTGGGCTGACGTGAGGAGCAGGGTGGATCAGATCTCGAAGGCCGGCCGGTATGCCGGTGGGGCGCCGGTGGCTGAAGCGGTCAGGTCGGGTTTCGTCGAGAGCCGCCACCACGGCTCGGTGGCGATCCTCGACGGCACCGGCAGTCTCGTGGCGAGCGCGGGCGATCCTCACGGCGTGGTCTTCCCGCGCTCCTCGAACAAGCTCATGCAGGCGGCCGCCATGCTGCGGGCCGGCTTCGCGCCGTCGGACGACGCCGAGCTGGCGCTCGCCGCGGCCAGCCATCACGGCGAGCCGATGCACGTCGCAGGAGTGCTCGCGATGCTCGACCGCGCCGGGCTGGACGTGGCGGCGCTGGCCTGCCCCGCCGACCTGCCGCTGAACGAGGACGCGCGCCGCCAGGTGGCCTCACCGGCCCCGGTGTTCATGAACTGCTCGGGCAAGCACGCCGGCATGCTGCTCACCTGCCTGGCCGCCGGCTGGCCCATCGCGGACTACGTCGATCCCGCCCACCCGCTGCAGCAGGCGATCCGGTGGGAGGTCGAGCGGCTCAGTGGCGAACGGGTGACCGCAACCGGCGTGGACGGGTGCGGTGCCCCGGTGCTGGCGCTCTCGTTGACCGGCCTGGCCCGCGCCTTCTGGAACGCCGTCTCGGCCCCAGCGGGGACGCCGGAGCGTCGGGTGGCGGATGCGATGCGCGCCCACCCGGAATTGATGTCCGGGACCGGCGCGGCGGACGCCGGCCTGATGCGGGCGGTGCCCGGGCTGCTGAGCAAGTCCGGCGCCGAGGGAGTGGTCGCCGTCGCCGTTCCGGGAGTCGGCGCGATCGCGACGAAAGTGGACGACGGGGCTGCTCGCGCCCGGCTACCCGTGACGGTCGCTGCCCTGCGCCACCTCGGGCTGGCGGGCGAGGAGTTGACCGCCGTGGCCGACACCCCGCTGCTGGGCGGCGGCCGGCCGGTGGGTGAGGTTCGGGCAGTCGCCGCGTTTGTTCCCGCGAGCGGGTAGCCTCGAAGCACACGCACGCCCAGCCGAGAGTAGCGATGACCAACCCGTACGATCCAGACCACAGCGCCTCGAGTTCGCCGGCCGACGAGACCATCCCGCTGGTCCCCGACTCGGGATACACCAATCCGGCCAGTCCGTGGTCCGCCGGCTACGAGGCGACGGCGATCGACCCGCTCAATGACGCCGCTCGGCAGCCCACGCGATCGCCCTACGCCGATCCCGCCGGCTACGGTTCGTCCGCCCCCGGCCCGCTCAGCCCGGGAGCGGCGGGTGCCTACACCAATCCCACCCTTCCGCGGCCTCAGCCCGTCCCGCCGCGGCCCTCGCAGCTGCCGCCGACCGCACCGGTCTACGAACAGCCCCCGGCGGCCTACGGGTACGGCCCCTACGAGCCCGCCCGGGATCCGGCGCGCGCCCAGCTGACCCCGGCCTACAATCCCGGCTATCCGGCCGTGCCCCAGCAGATCGAGCACCCGAATGTGGTCCCTGCCCTGATCCTGGCCGTCCTCGGCTTCGTCGTCGGGGTCACCTTTCCGATCGCCTGGTACCTCGGGGCGAAAGGCAATGCCGACATCAAGCGCGAGCCGTACCGCTACCGCCCCAGCGGGGTGATGACCTTCAGCATGGTGCTGGGGATCATCGGCACGATCCTGATGGCGCTCGGCATCCTCTCCGTCGTGCTGCTCGTGGTGCTGGCCATCGCCCTGGCCTGAGCCGGCGTCGAATCTCCCGGATACGCGAAAAGGTCCGGCACCACTGCGGTGCCGGACCTTTCGCTTGGTACGTCAGCCGAGCTGGCCGAGCTCCGCGGGGACGTCGGGCAGCGGAGCCTTCGGGACGCCGGTGAAGGTGAACGGGCTCTCCGCTCCCTCCTCCGCGACGTCCACCACGACGATCTCGCCGGGATGGATGTCGGCGAACAGGATCTTCTCCGCCAGGACGTCCTCGATGTCGCGCTGGATCGCGCGGCGCAACGGACGCGCGCCCAGCACCGGGTCGAAGCCGCGCTTGGCGATCAGGGCCTTCGCCGCCGGGGTGAGCTCGATGCCCATGTCCCGATCCCGCAGCCGGGTCTCGATCTCGGCGACCATCAGGTCGACGATCCGCTCGATGTCCTCGCTGGAGAGCTGGTGGAAGACCACGATCTCGTCGACGCGGTTCAGGAACTCCGGACGGAAGTGCTGCTTGAGCTCGTCGGAGACCTTCGCCTTCATCTTCTCGTAGCTGCCGACGCTGTCGGAGGACTGGCTGAAGCCCAGGTTCACCGACTTCGAGATGTCCCGGGTGCCCAGGTTCGTGGTCATCACGATCACGGTGTTCTTGAAGTCGACCACCCGGCCCTGGGCGTCGGTCAGGCGACCTTCGTCCAGGATCTGCAGCAGCGAGTTGAAGATGTCCGGGTGGGCCTTCTCGATCTCGTCGAAGAGCACCACGCTGAACGGCTTGCGCCGCACCTTCTCGGTGAGCTGGCCGCCCTCCTCGTAGCCGACATAGCCGGGGGGCGAGCCGAACATCCGCGACGCGGTGTGCTTCTCGGAGTACTCCGACATGTCGAGGGTGATCAGCGCGTCCTCGTCCCCGAACAGGAACTCGGTCAGCGCCTTGGTCAACTCGGTCTTGCCGACGCCCGAGGGGCCGGCGAAGATGAACGAGCCGGAGGGGCGCTTCGGGTCCTTCAGGCCGGCGCGGGTACGCCGGATCGAGCGGGAGAGCGCCTTGACCGCGTCGTGCTGGCCGATGTAGCGCTTGCCGATCTCGTCCTCCATCTTCAGCAGCCGGGCCGACTCCTCCTCGGTCAGCTTG
>Ga0102832_1001602_pt1 | contig 16436 bp, 22 predicted proteins | sample EBPBio282013_DNA_FD_88942 | JGI IMG/M metagenome (GOLD analysis project Ga0102832, IMG submission 88942) | Wastewater treatment Type I Accumulibacter community from EBPR Bioreactor in Madison, WI, USA - Reactor 2_5/28/2013_ DNA (Illumina Assembly) | ecosystem: Engineered > Bioreactor > EBPR >...
GCCGCTGGCCGACGTCGACGTCTCGGTGTTCGTCGTCTCCACCTACGACACCGACTACGTGCTGGTGCACGCCGCCGCGCTCGAGCGCGCCGTCGAGGCGCTGCGCGCCGCCGGGCACACGGTCCACGCGGGCTGAGATGCGGCGACGGCTCAGGCCTCGTCGTCGGTGACCTCCATCGGTCCCGAGCCGTCCATCTCCAGGGGCGCGTCCTCGGCGCCGTCGGCCTGATCGGTGGCCGCGCCTGCGGCCTCGTCCACCTCGTCGAGCGGCTGCTCGCTCATGCCCTGCCTCCTGCCTGCGGCGCGCCCGGGACGAGGACGTCCCCGCCTCGAATCGAGACGGGGACGTCCTCCGTGCGTCCTGGCCACCCCCAGCGTGCCCGGGACGCGCGCGCGCTGCTCCCGCGCGCTGGCTCATGGAGCCCGGCGTCCGCCGGGCCTGGTACGGGTGTGCGGGGCGGGCGGCGGAGAGGGGGGACGTCGCCGCCGCCCGCCCGGGAACCGCGCCGGCTCGCACCAGTGCGCGGCTCCGGACGCGCGTTACCCGGGCGCGCGCACCCCCAAACATGGGACGCGCGACGATTCCGGAACCAGCAGGGCCGCCGCTCCCGCTGGACTGCTGCGGCGGGGGATCGGCGCAGGTCACAGCGCCGACCGCAGGGTCGCGGGGTTTGCCGGTCGCTGCGCCTGGAAAGGCTGGGTGTGCGACCGGCCAGCCGCCGGGCGCCGGGGGAGCGGTTTCCCCCGCCAGCAGGGGCCGCGGTCCCGCCTAGGGAGAGCGAGCCCCTCGTCATGTCGGTTCCCGGCGCTCTGGCCGGCGGGACGGCGTGGTTCCTGTACGAGACCACGACCGCGGCCCTGCCGCAGTGGTCGTGGCGGCGGGAGCTGGCCACCGTCCTGGAGGAGGTGCCCGCCCCGACCTGGTCGGTCGACGACGTCGTCCTGGTGGCCGGCGAGCTGGTCGCCAACGCCGTCGAGCACGGGGGAGGGGCGCACCGGCTCCGGGTGACCGGGACGCCGCGGGGCGTCCTGGTGGAGGTGCGCGACCCGGCCGAGCAGGGCCCGCGCCCGCAGCCGGTCTCGCTCGAGTCCGAGCGGGGACGGGGGCTCTCGATCGTGGGAGCACTGTCCGACGAGTGGGGGTGGCGGCCCGAGCCGCCCGACGGCAAGGCCGTCTGGGCGCGGATCGGGCAGGTCGAGGACGAACGAGGAGATGCCGCATGACCACGATGGAGCCGCTGCTCGTCCGGCTGCTCACGAGCCCGGCGGAGGGGACGCCCGACTGGGACGTCGAGAGGCTGGTCGAGGCGGTCGCCCGGCTCGGCCACGAGGTCCGGGCCGTGCCCGTGACGCCGGGCGACGTGCACGACGACCCCGACGGCGCCGCAGTGGTGCACGCCTTCGGGTGGGATGCCGCCCGAGCCGCGGCCGGCGCCGCGGACACGACGGGCACGCCCTGGGTGTTCACGCCCGTGACGGCCGCCCCGTCCCACGGCGTGATCGACCTGCGCGACAACGACGAGCTCGGGTCGCTCGCGCGCTCCGCGGACGCCGTCGCCGTCAGCACCACGGACCAGGAGCGCCACGTCAACCAGCTCGGCGTCTCGAGGGCGCGCACGCATGTGCTGCCGCTCGGGATCGACGCCGACCTCTTCTCGCGCAGCGGGCCGGCCGCCAACCGCACCGGCCGCTTCCGCATCGTGTGCGAGGCCCTGCGTGCGTCGGACGGCGTGCTCGACGCCGTGGCCGCGCTCGAGGCGCTGCCCGACGCCGAGCTCATGGTGCTGATCCCGGTCCCGCGCACCGACATCGACACGGTGCCCCACCTCGTGGCGGTCCGCGATGCTGCCGAGCACGCCGGGGTGCGCGACCGGGTCGCGTTCTACACGCCGGGGGAGGACCGCGAGCGCGCCTGGCTGCTGCGCTCTGCCGACGCCGTCGTCTCCGTCCCGCTGGTGCCGGGCGCCCACCGCATCGTGCTCGAGGCGATGTCCTGCGGACGCCCGGTGGTCAGCACGCCGGTCGGCGGCGCCCGCGACCTCGTCGTGCACGGCGTCACCGGGCTGCACGTGACCTCGGGCGACGGCCGGGCGCTGCTCGGCGCGCTGCGCCAGCTGCAGTCCGAGCCGTTCACCGTCGAGGCCATGGGATCGGCCGGCGCCGACCGCGTGCTGTCGCGCTACGCCTGGGACCGCGCCGCGGCGGAGTTCGCCGGGCTGTGGGCCCGGTGCGCGGCGTCGTCGGGGGCCGAGGTCGCGCCGACCCCCGTGGACGCCACCGCCTGAACGCCCCGTCGACCCCGAGGAGGGGCCATGAGCGAGAACGACCCGACCAGACCGCCGACGCCGGACCCGGTCCTCCCCGGACCGCCCGTGCCGGACGAGCCCGTGACCCCGACGGTGCCGCCGACCCCGGTGCCCCCCGAGGTGCCGCAGCCGCCCGGCCCGCCCGTCGTCCCCGGCGAACCGCCGGTGAGCCCGCCGTCCAGCGAGGAGACGCCATGACCACCGGATCCAGCACGCCCGAGACGCTGCGACCCCGCGGCGACGGGCCCGACAGCAGCGCCGGTGACCCGGACGGGTCGGCCGCACGCGTGCTCGACGAGCGCGAGAGCATCGCCGAGGGCTCCGCATCCGACCAGCCGGGCACCGGCTCCGGCGCGCAGCCGGGCGAACGGGGTGCCGACGTCGCGGAGGAGTCCGGGTACACGACCGAGCTGGAGCAGGGCGCGTCGCAGCGCCCGTAGATGTCTGCGCGAAGAGGGGCGGGGCCGGACGGCCCCGCCCCTCCGGCATGCGCGGCCAAACCTCCCGTCGCCTGGCGGACGTGTGCGTCTCACCACAGGACTCCGTGCAGCGCAACGGGTTTCGCGCCTGAGGGCTCGGGCACAGATCCGCGGACAGCGATGAACACGGAGGGGCGACTCGGGCTCCCCGCGAGGCAAGGAGGACGCCATGGGCGCCGACGACAAGCTCAAGAACGCCGCCGAGAACGCGGGCGGGAAGATCAAGGAGATGGCCGGCAAGGTCACCGACAACGAGCGCCTCGAAGCCGAGGGCAAGGCCGACCAGAGCAAGGCCGACGTCAAGCAGGCCGGCGAGAAGGTCAAGGACGCGTTCAAGGGCTGACCGGCCCGGACGACCCGCCGACGGCAGGGCAGCGATGCTCCGCTTCAGCGATCCGCCCTGGGCTCGCGGCGCGCGGCCGGCACGACAGGCGGCCCCTGCGAAGGGCCGCGGAGCGCTGGCCGCCCCGCCCGCCCGGGGCGCTACCACCCACGAACGACCCGACGGTCCGACCGGACCGCGACCCCTGGCGGGGGACCCCGTCGAGGGCACACCGGAGAGGCACTGACATGGGTTCCTACGAGCACACCGTCGAGATCGACCGGCCCGTCCGCTACGTCTACGACCAGTGGACGCAGTTCGAGTCCTACCCGCAGTTCATGGACGACGTCGAGTGGGTCCGCCAGACGGCCGACGACATGACGCGCTGGCGCGTCAGCATCGGCGGGATCACCCGCGAGTACGACGCGCGCATCCTCGAGCAGCACCCCGACGAGGTCATCAGCTGGATGAGCATCGAGGGCCCCGAGCAGGGCGGCACCGTCACCTTCGTGCCGCTCGACATGGCGCGCACGCGCGTCACCCTGCGCATGGACTTCGACCCGCACGGCTTCGCGGAGAAGGCGGGCGACTCCCTCGGCTTCATCGAGTCGAGCGTGAAGAAGTCCGCGGAGGAGTTCAAGCGCTTCATGGAGTCGCGCGAGGCGCCCACCGGCGGTTGGCGCGGCGAGATCGTCGAGGGGCGCACGGCGGGCATGTCGCCCGCGGCCGAGCGCTCGGCCAGCGGCCTGGGGCTCACCGACCCCGCCGGGTCGGGCACCGACACCGACCCGCAGGTCGACCTCCGCGGCATGCCGACGGACACCGGCCGCCGCACGACGTGAGCCGGCGATGAGCAGCGCTGCGGGCTCCTCCCCGCCGTCGCGCTCAGGCACCCCCGTCGGCAGCGACCTCCCGCGCAGCTGGACCCCCGTGGCCCGGCTGCTCGGGGACGCCGAGCCGGCGGGGGAGCCGGCCGACCGGACCGCGGCCCACGCGGCCGTGGTCTCCCTCCACGGCGACCTCGACATCGTCCACGCCGCCGGGGTGGGCGAGGCCCTCGCGTCGGTACCGGTCGAGGACGACCTGGTGGTCGACCTGACCGACGTGGCGTTCCTCGACTCGGTCGGGCTGAGCCAGTTGGTCGCCACCGCGCGCGCCCACCGCACCGCGGCGTCGCAGATGTCGCTCTACGGGCCGAGCCCCGCCGTGCAGCGGCTGCTGCAGGTGACCCGGCTCGACGCGCTGCTGCCGACCAGGCGGCAGCACCCCCACGACGGAAGGACCTGACCATGGTCGAGCTGCGGGCGCTGTTGGCGTCGGGGGCCACCCCCGGCCCCACGTCGACCACCATCCCCGCGACCGGCACCACCGGCGACGCGGGCGCGATGCTGGCGTTCGGGGCAGCCGGGTTCGCGGTCATCCTGCTCGTGCTCTACCTGATCGGCCGTTCCGCGCGATCGAAGCGGGAGCGCGACAAAGCCGAGGGCCGCACGGGCGGCCGAATCGGGACCGAGGCCTGAGCCCGGTCCCGCACGACGGCTCCTGGTGAACTATTCGTACAGACCCACCCGATTCGAACATCCACCCCACGACATCCCGTCCGGCGCGCGGCGCCGCGGCCGGAGGAGGAACCATGCGACGCCTCATCACCCTGACCGCCGGGTTCGCGGCCGGCTACGTGCTCGGCGCCAAGGCCGGCCACGAGCGCTACGAGCAGATCGCCGACAAGGCGGCCTCGCTGTGGGCGGGCGCCCGCGAGCAGGTCGACGCCCGGCGTGCCGGCAGCCGGCGCGGCCGCCCGGACCCGGCCGTCGACCTGACGCGGCGCGGCGAGCGCGAGGACCACAGCACAGTGCTCGCCGAGATGAACGGCGCCCAGGACGACGCGGCGCACACGGCCATGCGCCGCGAGGCGGCGGCGTCGTCGACCGTCCAGGACGGCGCCTCCTTCTCCACCGCTCCGCGATAGACATCCGATAAGGGACATTATGTAAAGCAGACCGAGCGAGAGGCGGCCGGATCTCCGCGCCGCCGCTCCCCTCGGCACTGCACCTGCATGCGCACCGCATGCCAGCACGACGGACGAGCGCCGGGCCAGGGGCCCGGCGCTCGTCGCCTGCTGCGGGCGTTCAGCCCGGGACGTCGGCGGCGGCCGGCTCGTGGCGCCACGCGCCGAACGGCTGCACGGGCCCGGTGACCTCGGCGCGGGCGCCGCGGGCCGGGAACCAGGCGAGCTCCTGGCCGTCGTCGGCCGCCGCGGACCGGCTCAGCACCCCGCGCAGGTGCGCCGCCCGGACGGCGCGGGCGGCACGCCGGCACTCCGACCACGGCACCTCGCCGCCGCGGGCCCGGCGCGGGTAGGTCCGGGGCAGGCCGAGGGCCTGCAGGCCGACGTCGGTGGTGGCGTCCGCGACGCGCTGGCGGGCGGGGAGCCCGACCGGCACGAGCACGAACGGCGCGTCGTCGCGCAGGTCCTCCGGGTCGATGGCGGTCCCCTGCAGCATCCGGCCGACCTGCGCCCGGGCTGTGGCTGTGTCCGCGTTGAGGTAGAGCGTCGGCCCGTCCCCCGGCGTGTTCCAGCGCCCGCCGGTGCGATCTGCCCACGTCGGGTCGACGGGGTCGTCCCAGGCGAGGTCCGCGACGCGCCACCAGGTGCGGCCGTCGTCCAGCCGCACGGTGCGCGGCCCCGGCGTCACGGCTGCACGCGCCGCAGGTCGAGCATCCGGGCGACCCCCGCGCGCACCTCGGCGTAGCGGCCCTCCTCGGCCAGCTGCAGCAGCGACCTGCCGCCGAGCACCTCCGCCGGGCGCCGCACCACGGCAGGGATCCGCTCGCGGCGCACGTAGCGCTCGAGGACGTCGGTGGCGGCCACCAGGTCGGCCAGGGCGACGGCGCGGTCGTCGGGCACGCCGCTCCCCCGCCACTTCGACACTGCCTGCCGGGTGACGCCAAAGACGCGCCCTGCGGCGGCCGCCGACAGGTCCCACGTCGCCAGCAGGCGCTCGAGCGGCGCGCTGCGCACCCGGGCGTCGAGCGCCCGCAGGAACTCCTGCGTCCACGGGTCGTCGACGCTGGTGGAGATCTCGGCTGCGACGCTCGCGGGGTCGAGGCGCCGCAGCGCCGACACGGTCCTGCTCATGCCTCCAGCATCCTCCCGCGGGCGCACAGGCGCAACCGGATGACAACCGCATGTGGCAACCGGTTGTCAATCAGAGAAGCAACCGTCCGTCAACCGGTGATCCGCGGCCGTAGAGCCGGTGCGGGCGGGGCCCCGTCCCTCCGAGGGCCCCGCCCGCACCGGTCGGTCAGGCTGCCGCTGCAGCCTCGGCGGCGGGCTCCGGCGGGCCGTCGCCGCCCTCCTCGCGCGCCGGTGCGCTGGCGGGCAGGCCCAGCGTGGCCAGCAGGCCGAGCAGCACGAAGCCGGCGGCGGTGAAGGCGGTCCAGCTGATCGCGGTGGAGAAGGCCTCGCTCGCGGCGGCGGCGACCGCCTCTCCCCCGGGCTGCTGCGCCAGCGCGGGGATCGCGGTTCCCGCCGACTCGGTCACGACGTCGGAGATCTGCTGGCGCGTGGCGGCATCGAGGCCCGGCACAGCCTCGAGGTTGGTCTCGGTCTGCGCCGACAGCGTGACGAACAGGACCGTGCCGAGGATGGCGGTGCCGAGGGCCGAGCCGATCTGCCGGGCCGTGCTCTGCGTGCCGCTGGCCTGGCCGCTCTTGCGGCGCGGGACGTCGGCGAGGATGAGGCCGGTGAGCTGCGCGCTGGCGTAGCCGACGCCGACGCCGTAGATGATCAGCCAGAACGCGATGATCCAGCCGCTGGCCGTCGGCGACAGCACGAGGCCGAGGCCGAGGATGGCTACCGCCTCGAGCGCCATGCCCAGGCGGGCCACGAAGCGCTGCGAGCGCGCCTCGGCCATCCGGGCCGACGTCGGTCCCGCCACGAACGCGCCGAGCGCCAGCGTGGCCAGCATGGCGCCGGCGCCGAAGGCCGAGTAGCCCAGGACGCTCTGGAGGAACAGCGGCAGCGAGAACAGGATGCCGAACTCGCCGAGGCTGACGATGAGCGCGGCGATGCTGCCGAGGCTGAACGTGCCGATGCGGAACAGCGACAGGTCGAGCAGCGCCACCTGGCCGAGGCGCGCGCGGCGGGCCTCCCACCACACCAGCGCACCGATGCCGATGACGGCGATGGCGAAGGCCCACATCACCGGGGAGATGGCGCCCTCGGGGAAGGTCATGCGCGCGAACGTGACGTCGCGGATGGTGGTGACCCATCCGTAGTTGCGGCCCTCGATGAGGCCGAAGACCAGCGCGCCGATGCCGATGGCGGAGAGCAGGGCGCCGACGACGTCGAAGCCCTTCTCGATGTGGTCGTCCTTGCTCTCGGGCACCTTCAGCAGCGAGCCGACGACGATGACGACGACGATCGGGATGTTGATGTAGAAGGCCCACCGCCAGGAGTGGTGCTCGGTCAGCCAGCCGCCGAGGAGGGGGCCGATCGCGGCCATGCCGCCGATGATCGATCCGTAGATGGCGAAGGCGACGAGCCGCGCACGTCCGACGTAGATGGAGTTCACCAGCGACAGCGACGCCGGCGACATCATCGCGCCGCCGACCCCCTGCAGGGCCCGGGCCGCGATCAGTGCGTCGCCGCTGTTCGTCCGGGCCGCCAGGATCGAGGCGATGCCGAAGATGACCGCGCCGGTGACGAACACCCTGCGGCGCCCGATCCGGTCGCCCACGCGCCCGGCGATGATGAGCAGCGCCGCGAAGATGAGCGCGTAGACGGCGTTGACCCACTCGGCGTCGATCGAGTTGATGCCGAGGTCCTTGATGATGCTCGGGAGCGAGACGTTGACGATCGTCGCGTCCATGATGAACATCGCCGTGCCGAGGCCGATGAACAGCATCGGCACCCAGCTGGTGCGGGGGGCGGCGGTCGTCTCGGGCGATGCGGTCGTGTCGCTCACGGGAGAGAACGCTAGACCATCTAGTGAACCCCGCACGTCGGAGGGGCGGTGACCTGCGTCCGCCGGTGTCCCCGGGTCAGGTGACCAGCAGGATGCCCAGGCACATCTCGTCGGTCGTGCCCTCGCCCCACACCACGTAGCGGTCGGGCACGTCCTGCAGCGCCGGAAGCTTGTCGCGCAGCGTCGCGTCGTGCGTGCAGGTGACGGTGACGGTGTCGCCCGGCTCGAGCGTCACGGGCTTGGTCAGCGGCTGCGCCGACTGGTTGTCGAAGTCCCACACCGGGATGTCGAGCAGGGTCGTCTCGCGGGCCGTGCCGGCGTTGGCCACGATCGTGATGCTCTTGCCGAGCAGGTGCATGTGGCCCGCCGCAGCGCGCACGGTGGTCGCGGCGCGGATCGGGCGCACGCAGGTCTGCGTCTCCCCCGCCCGAGGCGCGAACGGGTCCCCGCCGCACAGCAGCTGCAGCCCGCCGACCTGCCGCTGCGCGCCGGCTCCGAAACGGCGCGTGACGTCGAGGACGGCGCTCCCCCGCTCGCACAGCGGCCCGGACTGGCCGGGCGCGCAGGGCAGCTCGACCGGTGCCGGCAGGAGCATCGTGCGCATGGGCACGAGGTCGGCGCGGCTGGAGACCCGCAGCCGCACGTGGGTGCTGTCGGCTGCGGCGTCGCCCTGCGCCACCCGCAGGTTGTAGTGCATCTGGATCACCACGCGGCTGCCCGCAGCGAGCGGCACGCCGACGTCCTCGCTGAAGCGGTTCTCGCGGCCGCCCGGCGCCCAGCCGGCCAGCCAGGGGGCGGCGTCGAGCCCGCTCACGGCCTGCGCGTTCGACGACGACGCCGCGATCCCGGGGCCGCCGAAGCACTGCCAGCCGGGCTGCGCGTCCTCGGCATCCTTGGCCAGCGCCGACTGCACCTGGTCGGGCTCCACTCGGAACACGATGGAGTGGTGCACGACCGCCGGGTTCCCCGGCAGGAACTGCACGCCGGTGACGAACGAGTCGGCCGCGATGCCGGGGTCGGCGAGGAAGCACCGGTAGTCGTCCGTACCGCCCGCGGGTGCGCTGGGCGTGTAGACCCCGCCGGGCAGCTCGTCGGCGACACCGACCTCGACGAACCGCTCGCCCTCGCGCAGCGGCGCCGGCGACGGCGGCGGGGAGGCGCTGACGCTGTGGCCGCCGCCGTGCCCGGCGTCCGACGTCGACCCGCCCTCGGACGGCCCGGCCGACGCGCCGTGGTCGTGGCTGCCCGTGGCGGCGCATGCGGCCAGCACGAGCGCGCCCGCGACGAGGGCCGCTGCGCGGGCCGACCGGACGAGGAGCATGCGAGCGAGGGTACGTCGTCAGCGGACCCCCGCTGCGCAGATCCGTCCGGCCGGGCGAGGATGGACCCATGGCCGGTGACGACGAGCTCGAGCGCCTCCTCCGCGAGGTCGACGCGACCCTGTCCGGGACCCCCGCGAAGCCCGCGGCCGCCGCGGGCAAGGAGGTGGCCGGGCAGCGCGACGCCGTGCCGGCGGGCCGGGTGCGGCGCGGTCTGCGCACCGGCCTCGTCGCCGGGGCCATCAGCGGCGTGGTGGTGGGCGCCGGCACGTTCCTCATCGCCTGGCTGCCCGGCACGCAGAGCGTGACCAGCGCCGCGGTCGGCGCGTTCCTCGGCGCGTTCGGCACCGGCGCGGTGCTCGCCGCGACCCGCAAGGGGTAGGCGCCCGGCGGCTAGAGGTTCCAGCCCGCGATCACGGGCGTCTCGCGCTCGTGCGCCAGGACGCCGACGCCTGCCGGTCCGAGCGCGAACGAGCGCCCGCGCTCGGCGGGGAGCCCGAGGTGCACGGCGGTGAGGATGCGCAGCACGTGCGCGTGCGCGACCAGGACCGCGGTGCCGCCTGCCGCGACCACGGGTGCGCAGCGGGCCAGCACCCGGGCGGTGCGCTCCCCCACCGCGTCGACGGTCTCGCCGAGCCCGGACGTCGTGTCCCACACGTCCCAGCCCGGGTCGCCGAGCGTCTCGCGGATCTCGGCGGTGGTGCGCCCCTCGTAGCTGCCGTAGTCCCACTCGAGCAGGTCGTCGTCGCGCTCGGGCTGCAGTCCGAGGAGCTCGGCGGTGCGCCAGGCGCGGTGCAGCGGGCTCGCGAGCACGAGCGCGGGGTCCACATCGGCGAGCTTGGGCCGCGCTGCTATCGCGGCCGCCTCGCCGGCCCGGCTCAGCGGGATGTCGGTGCGGCCGGTGTGCCGGCGTGCCGCACTCCACTCGGTGTCGGCATGCCGCACGACGACGATCCGGCCCTCTGCGTCGCTCACGCTGGCTAGCCTGCCAGTCGTGGAGACCCAGGGAAGGCCAGTCGACGACGTCCTCGCCGAGCTCGATCTCGCGCGGGGCAAGGATCCCGACCCGCACGGCGCGCACCTGTTCGGGCTGACCTACCCCACGGGCGACGCCGAGATCGAACGGCTCTGCCACGCCGTGCACGACCGGATGCTCTACAGCAACGCGCTCAACCCCTTCCGCTTCCCGGAGCAGTCGAGGCTGTCCGAGGAGGTGGTGCGCGCGGTGGCCGGGCTGGTGCACCTGCCCCGCGAGGGCGGCGGCACGACGACGTCGGGCGGCACCGAGTCGATCCTCATGGCCGTGCTCGTGGCCAGGCAGCGCGCCCGCGCCCGAGGCGTCGAGCGCCCCGTCGTCGTGGCCCCGGCCTCGGCCCATCCGGCCTACGCCAAGGCAGCCCACTTCCTCGACCTCGACTACCGGCAGGCCCCGCTCGACCCGACGACGCTCGCGGTCGATGTGGGGGCGCTGCGCGGACTGGTCGACGAGCGGACCGCGCTGGTCGTCGCGTCGGCGTTCTCGTACCCGCACGGCGTGATGGACGACGTCGCGGCCGTGGCGGCCCTCGCGGCCGAGCACGGTGCCGGCTGCCATGTCGACGCCTGCGTCGGCGGGATGGTGCTGCCCTTCCTGGACGGCGAACTCCCGGCGTGGGATTTCGGAGTTCCAGGCGTCACCAGCATGTCGGTCGACCTGCACAAGTACGGCTTCGTGCCGAAGGGGTGCTCGGTGGTCCTGCACGCCCTGCCCGACTGGGCCGGCCACCAGTGGTTCGTCTACGACCAGTGGCCCGCGGGCCTGTACGGCTCCCCCGCCGTCGCGGGTGCGAAGTCCGCGGCGCCGGTCCTCGCGGCGTGGGCCGTCATGCAGCACCTCGGGCTCGACGGCTACCGCCGCGTCGTCGCGGGGATGGTGGAGGCCGCCGGCCGGATCCGCGAGGGCTTCGAGTCGGTCGACGGCGTCGTCGTGAACGGCTCGCCGGTCGGCACTGTGATGTCGTGGCGCTCCGAGCGCCCCGAGCTCTCGTTGTTCGCCGCCGCCGACCTGCTGGAGCAGCGCGGCTGGTTCCTCAACCGGCTCACGGGGACGGGCGGTGGCGAGCCCGGGCTGCACGTGATGGTGTCGCCGGCGCACGAGCACGTCATCGACCAGCTCGTGCCGGACTTCGTCGACTGCTGCGAGGACGCCGTACGCGCCGGTGTCCAGTCCGACGACGCGGGCCGCTACGCCTGACCGAGCGCGTAGAACGCGACCGCGCTGGCGGCCGCCACGTTGAGGCTGTCGACGCCGGCCGCCATCGGGATGCGCACGCGCGTGGTGCAGCGCTCGAACGCGGCGTCCGTGAGGCCGTCGCCCTCCGTGCCCAGCACCACCGCCGCGCGCTCCGGCACGGCCATCGTGCGCAGGTCGTGGCCCGCCGGGTCAGGTGAGAGCGCGAGGGTCTCGAACCCCTTCTCCCGCAGCAGGTCCAGGGCGTCCGGCCACGGCTCGGCGCGGGTCCACGGCACAGCGAACACCGAGCCCATCGACACCTTGACGCTGCGCCGGTACAGCGGGTCGGCGCACTCGGGGCTCACCAGCACCGCGTCCATGCCGAGCGCCGCGGCATTGCGGAACACCGCGCCCACGTTGGTGTGGTCGACGAGGTCCTCGAGCACCGCGACCCGTCGGGCCGTCGCCAGGACCTCGTCCAGCTCAGGCAGCGGACGGCGCTGCATCGACGCCAGCGCCCCCCGGTGCACGCGGTAGCCCGTGAGGCCCTGCAGCACCGCGTCGTCGGCGAGATAGACGTCGACGTCATGGCGGTGGAGCAGCGGCCGCAGGGGCTCGAGCCAGCGCTCGGCCATGAGCAGCGAACGGGGCTCGAAGCCGGCCGCGAGCGCGCGGACGATGACCTTCTCGCCCTCGGCGAGGAACAGCCCCTCGGCCGGCTCGCGGACGCGTCGCAGCGAGACGTCGGTGAGCCCGGTGTAGTCGCGCAGCCGCGGGTCGCCCGCGTCGTCGACGTGGACGACCCGCACTCCGATCAGGCCTCGGCGTCGTCCTTGCGGAACGCCGACGACAGGCTGTCCATGGCCCTCGTGAGCTCCGCGGGGACGACCCACACCTTGTTGGCCGTGCCGTTGGCGATGCTCGGCAGCTGCTGCAGGTACTGGTAGGCCAGCACCTTCTCGTCCGGGTTGCCGGCGTGGATGGCGTCGAAGACCTTCTGGATGGCCTGCGCCTCGCCGTCCGCGCGCAGCACCTGGGCCTGGGCGTCGCCCTCGGCTCGCAGGATCTGCGACTGCTTCTCGCCCTCGGCGGTGAGGATCTGGCTCTGCTTGAAGCCCTCGGCGGTGAGGATCGCGGCGCGCTTCTCGCGCTCGGCGCGCATCTGCTTCTCCATCGACTCCTGCACGCTCGCGGGCGGGTCGATGGCCTTGAGCTCGACGCGGTTGACGCGGATGCCCCACTTTCCGGTGGCCTCGTCGAGGACGCCGCGCAGCGCGTTGTTGATCGACTCGCGCGAGGTGAGGGTCTGCTCGAGGTCCATGCCGCCGATGACGTTGCGCAGCGTCGTGACGGTGAGCTGCTCGATACCGGTGATGGGGCTCGCGATCTCGTACATCGCGGCCTTCGGGTCGGTGACCGTGAAGTAGATGACCGAGTCGATGTTCACCACGAGGTTGTCCTGCGTGATCACCGACGACGGCGGGAACGACACGACCTGCTCGCGCATGTCGACCAGCGGCTTGAGCCGGTCGATGTAGGGCACCAGCAGCGACAGGCCGGGGCTCAGGGTGCGGTGGTAGCGGCCGAGGCGCTCGACGATACCCGCGCGCGCCTGCGGCACGATCCGCACCGACTTGGCGATCGTGACGATCACCAGGATGACGATGACGAGCGCGATGACCGCGCCGACGACGGTTCCGGTCTCCATGCCCTCTGATTCCCCTCTCGGACGCCGTGCCCGCGGCGTCGCTGCCCCCGCGGCGCCGTGCCGCGGGGTGGTGCTCCGGTCTAGTCGACCAGGACGGTGGCTCCGTCGATCCTGATGACGCGGACGCTCTCGCCCGCTTCGATCGTGCGCTGGTCGTCGATGGCCCGTGCCGACCACACCTCGCCTGCGAGCTTCACCCGGCCGCTGCGCCCGTCGACGCGGTCGAGCACCTCGGCCTCGCGGCCGACCAGCGCGTCGGTACCGGTGCGGATCTCGGGCGGCGTGCGGCGGTGCCGGCGGGCGATCGGCCGGACTCCGAAGACCAGGCCGATGGACACCACCGCGAAGACGCCCACCTGCACGCTGACGGGAGCGCCGACAGCGGCCGCCGCCGTGGCGGCACCGGTGCCGCCCGCGATGAGGCCGAGGACCAGCGTGGTCGTGAGCATCTCGCCCACGAGCAGCACGCCGGTCGCGATGAGCCACCAGACCCAGGCGTCCATGCCTCGATCCTAGGTGCCCCCGACCCCCGCGCCACGCGAATACGTGCGCGCGTCGGCCGTTCGGGACACGGTTGCGACGTCGCGCGCGTCGGGCACCGCTCCTCAGACGGCGCGCGCGTACCAGCGGTCGCCGCGGGTATCGACCTCGAGGGGCAGGCCGAAGGTCTCGGTGAGGTTCTCAGACGTGAGCACGTCGGCGAGCGGCCCAGCGGCGACGACCGCCCCCTTGCGCAGCAGCATCCCGTGGGTGAAGCCGACCGGGATCTCCTCGACGTGGTGCGTGACGAGGATCGTCGTGGGCGCGTACGGGTCGGCTGCGATCTCTCCGAGGCGGCGCACGAGGTCCTCGCGGCCGCCGAGGTCGAGCCCCGCCGCCGGCTCGTCGAGCAGGAGCAGCTCCGGGTCGACCATGAGCGCACGGGCCACGAGCACGCGCTTGCGCTCGCCCTCCGACAGTGTGCCGAAGGTCCGCTGGGCGAGGTGCCCCACGCCGAGCTGGTCGAGGAGCTGCTGGGCGCGCCCGTGGTCGTCGATCTCGTAGCGCTCGCGCCAGCGGCCGGCCACCGCGTACGCCGCCGTCACGACGACGTCGGCCACGAGCTCGGACGGCGGCACCAGCTCGGTGAGCGTCGGGCTGGCCACACCGATGCGCGGACGCAGCTCGAAGACGTCCGTGCGGCCGAGGGTCTCGTCGAGGACCTCGGCGGTGCCGCGGGTGGGGTGGATGAGCGTGGCGGCGATGGCCAGGAGGGTCGTCTTGCCCGCGCCGTTGGGCCCGAGGATGGCCCACCGCTCGCCCTCGGCGACGTCCCACGACACGTGGTCGACGATGGCGACGCCTCCGCGCACGACGTCGACGTCGAGGAACCGCAGGACGTCGCTCACGCCGTGAACCCTAGTGTCCCGGCGCGGCCTCGTAGGGTTGCGGGGTGCCGACGCCGTCCCGCGCCGCGCTCCCCCGCGCGGCCCTGCTGACCCTCTGGGGCAACGCGCACCTGCGCGGCTCCGCGAGCCTCGACGACGCGGCCGCCCACGCCGTCGGCGCGGACGCGCTGCACCGCGTGGTCGGCGTCCCCGGCGAGGACGGCGACGTGCCGATCGGCATCGCGCTCGCCCGGCTGCGGCTGTCGGGCGTCGAGGCGCTGCGCGTGGTGCTGCCCGAGCCCGGCGACCCCACCGGCCTGCCCGGACCGGCGGCGTTCAACGTCGACGCCGTCGCTGCGGGCGAGGCCGTCATCACTGTCTCCCGGCCCGGCGCCCCGGCGCTGGCGCTGGTCCCGGCGGTCGCCCCGTCGGAGGGCGGCGACGTCGTGCGGTGGGACGTCGTCGAGGTGGGCCCGTCGGCCCACCCGCACGGGCTGCCCACCCTCTCGGAGGCCGAGCGGCAGCTCGCCGAGTCGCTCATCGAGGCCACGGAGGCGCTCGCAGCGCTCGACCTCGCGCGCGGCCGGGAGGAGGTGGCCGGCCGGCTGCAGTCGCTGGAGCGCCGCGTCTCGCGGCTCGACCTCCCGGGCTCCCTGTCGCCGCGCGCGCAGCGCGCGGTCGTGCAGGCGGCGCGGCTGCTGGGCATCCTCGAGGTCGCGGCGTCGACGCCGGGCGCGGAGGTCACGGCCGGCGAGGCGCAGGCGCGCGAGGCCACCCTGCGGCCCCTGCGACGGGCGGCCCGCCATGCGCTGTGCGCCGCCTGCAGCGCCGAGGCCGAGCCTGCTCACGAGCCTGCCCCCGGGCCGAAGGCCTGGCGCCGATAGCCTGGGCGCCTCATGGCGTACGACGACGACGAGCAGCCGCGCACCCTGCTGATCACCCTCACCGGCACCGACCGGCCCGGCGTCACCGCCACCCTCACCGCGGCGCTCGCGGCGCACGAGGTCGAGATCCTCGACGTCGAGCAGGTGGTCATCCGGGGCCGGCTCACCCTCGGCGTCCTGCTCGGCCCCGCGGTCGAGCACGGCGCGGCCCTCGAGCTCGATGCCGCCGCGGCCACGTCGCGCGCGGTCGGCAACGAGCTCGGCATGGACGTCGGCATCACCCTCGGGGCGGCCGAGCACCAGCCCGGGCGCCGCAACCGGCTGCTGGTGACGGTGCTCGGCCACCCGCTGCGCCCCTCCGCGCTGTCCGGGATCGCCCGGCGGATCTCCCAGCTCGGCGGCAACATCGACAGGATCGTGCGCACGGCGTCGTACCCGGTGACCGCGATCGAGCTCAGCGTCTCCGGCGCCGACCAGCGCGATCTGCGGGCGGCGCTGGCGGAGGAGTCGGCCGCGCTCGGCGTCGACGTGGCGGTGCAGCGCCGGGTGCTGCGCGGCCGCGGCACCTATCTCGTCGTCATGGACGTCGACTCCACCCTGATCCAGGACGAGGTCATCGAGCTCATCGCGCGCCACGCCGGCTGCGAGGACGAGGTGCGCGAGGTGACCGAGCGCGCCATGCGGGGCGAGCTCGACTTCGCGCAGTCGCTGCACGCCAGGGTGGCCCTGCTCGAGGGGGTGCCCGCGACGGCCCTCGACGAGGTGCGTGCGGCCGTTCGGCTCACCCCGGGCGCGCGCACCCTCGTGCGGACCCTGACCCGTCTCGGCTTCCGGGTGGCGGTGGTGTCGGGCGGCTTCTCGGCCGTCGT
>Ga0102832_1001603_pt1 | contig 16423 bp, 16 predicted proteins | sample EBPBio282013_DNA_FD_88942 | JGI IMG/M metagenome (GOLD analysis project Ga0102832, IMG submission 88942) | Wastewater treatment Type I Accumulibacter community from EBPR Bioreactor in Madison, WI, USA - Reactor 2_5/28/2013_ DNA (Illumina Assembly) | ecosystem: Engineered > Bioreactor > EBPR >...
CAAAACAATCCGTCGGAAATCGCCTTCGACCTTGCAATTACTGATCCAGTTTGGTGCTTAGCTTAATGCCTATGCACAACCGTGCGCCCCTACAGAAGCTCATCGAAACAACATTCACTTAAGCGGGAAAATGGCTGAACTTCTCCACATCTTTGCTGACAACCTGCTGCCGATCCTGCTGATCGCCGCCGTTGGTTTTTATATTAAGCGGCGGTTTGATGTTCACCCGCGCACGGTGAGTACGCTGCTGTTTAATGTGTTTTCGCCGTCGCTGGTGTTCAGCCAGATCCTCAAGAGCCGCATCGCCGGAGACGAGTTCATACGGATTTTCTTCGCCACCATTTTATTCCAGTTGGCGTGTGCATTCATCGCGTATTGGGCGGCTCGGTTGCAGCGCACCTCGCCGACCGAACGGGCGAATTTGATGATCGGCAGCTTCTGCCTGAACGCGGGGAATTTCGGTTTGTCGCTGGTGGGGTTCGCCTTCAACGACGAGGTGTTCAGCCGCGCGATTATCGTGTTCATCGCTAACATCGCGACTAACTACTCGCTGGGGACGTTTATCGCCTCCAACGGACACCAACCGCTGTCCAAGAGCCTGCTGAGTGTAGCGAAAACACCCGCCGTTTGGGCGCTGATTTCGGCATTGATCGTCGCTCATTTCCACATTGAACTGCCGCTGGTGATTACCCGTTCCATCGACTCGTTGGGGAATGCCGCGCTGCCGTTGATGCTGGTGCTGCTGGGTTTGGAACTGGGTCAGTTCGGGAAGTTCGGCCAATTGCGGCTCGTCGCGACCGGCGTGGTCATCCGGCTGCTGTTGTCGCCATTTATCGCGCTGGGGTTGGGTGCGCTGCTGGGTATCACGGGGCCAGCGCTGACGGCGTTTGTCATTCAGGCGAGTATGCCGACGGCTGTGCTGACGATCATCTTCACGACCGAGTTCAACCTTGAGCGTGACCTCGCGCTTAATATCATCATGGCTAGCACGCTGCTGTCGCCCATTACACTTTCGATACTGATCTACCTGTTTCGCATCCCAATATAACACTTACAGCACCATGAAGTCGCTGTCGCTGATGTAGAGGACGGCGACCGAGCCACGCGTTTGGAGTTCCTTCTTTTTGAGGTCATTGCGTACGAAGATGGCTTGCTGATCCAAGCGTTTGTGGTCGGGGTTCATGAACTGGTAGTAGATGGTCACGTCGTAGTCGATGCGGCGGCTCTTGCCCGACCCTCGCCGGACTTCTACGCCGTTACTCGCCATCAACTGCCCGAAGATGAGCTGCCCGTCACGGCGGAGACGCGCTACCCGAACGCGGCGTGGGCGGTCACCCAAAAAGGCGATGAGGCCGAAGATGAGGAAGAAGCCAATCACAAAGACGAAGGGGCTGATCACTTTCCAATGGAGGCCGGATAAGCCCAAGTGCGAGCTATTGGGGTCTGCTTTGACGTAGGTGATTGTTACCCAATCGCCATCCTTACGCTGATAGTATTCGTCACGCGAGATCGATTCCTCACGCTGGTAAGCCGCATTATTGACTGAGAACGAATAGGTCAGGTAGTAGGTGGTGCTTTTGCCGCTGGAGATGCGGGTGTCGACCACGCGGCCTTCGGTGGTGTTGGTGGGCATCGTGATGAGGCGCATTTCGTTGATGAACGGCGGGACAAAAGCGCCTGCCAAGATGAGTAAAAATACAGCAGTAATGATGCCTGACCAGCCGATTTTCGACCACAGATACCCGTAATTCCGCTGGCCTGTCATCATGTATTGGTAGGTTGGGTTCAGGTAAAATATATCTTTAGAAAGACTCGCGTTTTCGCTCAAACTCATATTCGCAAAGCCATTCATAATCGACCCTATATATTATGTTTTTGCCTATTATACAGTGATAATTAAATTTTGCAATGACTGTTCTGATTTTATTCGGATCACCCGTAAATGACTGAAACGCGGTTCGCGCAGGAGGGCGGGATACTCGCGGCGGTGGCGGAAGTGTGCTTTGATCGTCCATGCGAACACGCCATCCCGCGCCAATAAATGTGACCACGTTTCGCGGTTGCCGTTCCACAGGATTTCGCGCTGCCGTACCCGCTGCCAACTGCGCCGCGTCAGCCGCCAGAGGATGAACCATAAGGGATAGTCGAGCCAGATGAGTGTGTCTGCGCGCCCCCAAACCGCATCGCGCACACGGCTGAAGTTCCCATCGGCGACCCAGCGTTCGCCTTGTATGGCGCTGGTGACCTTTGCCCGAAACGCTTCATCGGTCGCCTTCTGCCAGCCCGCCTCCCACTGGAGCGCGTCCCGCTCGATGTGGGTGCAGTTCAGGCGCACGGCGAGTTGGCGTGCCAGCGTCGTTTTTCCGGTGGCGCTGTTCCCGATAATGACGATGCGTTTGGGAGTCATTAAACCACTGTGAAATCCTGCTCATTTCGATAATAGATCGCTACTGGTCGGTTACGAGGCAAGGCAGTGAAGCGTAGGTCGTCACGTTTTACGTCAATCTCAGTACGTAAGGGATGATCGTGCTTCGGCGAAAATTCGATGATGAGGGTCAGGTAAAATACCTCAACGGTAATGTTCTGCCCTTTTTTACTGCTCATTTCATGTTCGATACGACCCTTACATTCGATAACCTGCCCAATGATGCGCCTTTTACCACGTGTATCTTGATAAATAGCGAGTTCTATAAGTGTTTTGAAAATCAAAACGATTATGATAACCGCTGCAAATAAGCTGACTAGCGTAACTCGGTCATCACGGTTAATGACCAAGCCAAACACATAAATGACGACTAACCCAACAATACTGCCTATAAACGTTAGTATTTTCCCGTAGGAATTTCGAGCGAGCAAATATTCATTTTGAGGATACACGATAAATAGATCATCGGGCAGCGGTGTGCCTTTTTTCTTCTTCTTTTCCATTATTGGGTTTTCTTCGGGCTATTGATTTCTTGCCGTGCCTGTTCCACTAAACTGGCATCTGGTGCTTCGGGCCGGTAGGCCGCGATGTCGACCAACTGCGCTAATGCACTGAGGTTAGGTGTCCTCTCCGCATGTTCGCCTACGGTTTGGGTGGTGGCGCGGTAGGACTTCAACTCGCGTTGGGCGCGTTTGTATGCCGCGAAAATCTGCCGCCGGTTCTTGTCCTGATGGATCAGCCCTTTGGAGAAACCGGTAAACGACCACCGCTGCCAGCGCCGCCGTGCGTACCATGCCACCACGCCAGAAACCACCAGCGCCAGCACCACGAGTAAGGGGCGGATAACGATGCTGAGGGCTGACATGCCGGCTTGGAACATTTCGCCAATCGGGATGCTGGGGAGTTCAACACCGGACATCAAATCGCTGAATACCCAACGCTGAACCGGGCCAGTTTGCGGATTGCCTGTCCAGCCGGGGGTGGGGTCAAAGGGAACCCACTCGACACCGGGGAAGTAGACCTCGACCCACGCATGGGCATCGTTGGCGCGGACTTCGTAGTAGCCGGTGATGGGGTTATAGGTTCCACTGCCGTAGCCCACTACGAAGCGTGCCGGAATACCCGCTGCGCGTAAAAGCACGACCATCGCGCTCGTAAAATGTTCGCACACACCACGCTTATCGACGAACAGGAATTGGTCAACCGCGTCGGTATCCGGTGCTTGGGGCGGCGGGAAGTAGTCGTAGGGGAATGTGTTCAGCACATAGTCGCGCACCGCGATCACTTTATCATAGGTGGTGGTTTTGCCCCCGGTGATGGTGAGTGCTAGTTCGCGGGTGCGGTCGGTGACGGTTTCCGGCAGTTGGTAGTAGCGTGACTGCACCCAGTCGGGGATTTCCCCTGTCGCGTTTCGCAAGACTTCCGGCTCAAAGGTTTGACTGGTTGATTCAACTGAATACACCGTACCTTCCGCCAGCGCCGAGCCAACTTTAATGCCTCCGGTGACATCCATTGCGATTTCCTGTGATGGGAAGAACACCGTTACGGGTGTGCCGCCCGCCCACAGGATGTTGGGCATGTCGTGGGCGATGTAAAAGGTTTGAACAAAGGTCTTTTCCCGGACATCGTTATCCAGCACAAAACGTCCACTGCGCCCTGCGTGATACGGTCGCAGCGCGTCATTGGATTCACTCCAATTACGCCCATCGTAGTAGTCGAAGGCGTAACCGCGCCAATAGCTCCATGCCGGACTTTGCACATACATCATGATCGTGTCACTCAAGCGACCCCGATAACTCAGGTCAAGCTGCTGATCGAAGCCCGCGTAATATTCCTCACTCTCGCTAGTGTTGCTGTACGCGCCTTCGGCCTTAAACAGTGGAATGGCGGGGTTAATCACCTGTGACGAGGGCGGCTTATTGATCGGCAGTTGAATCGAAAAGGGTGGCACAATCGGATAACCTGCGAAGCGCGGCGTGAAGATGAACACCCCGACGACACAGAGCGATCCAAGTACCGCGAAGCGCCCCCACGAACGCCCAATTTGGCTTAAGGCAGATGGGCGAGTGCCTGTGCTGACGACTGGCTTTAGCACAATCGGGTTATCCTTTAGGCCATCTTCAGTATCCGAGCGCCACAGGAAGGCCAAGAGAAACGCGAGGTAGACCAACAAGAAGGCTGCGAAGGATACGTCACGGCTGAGGGTTGCCGCCACATAAAGGTTAATGAGGCCGATGCCCATGCCCGAAAACAGGTTTAAGCGCTGGTAAAGTTCGAAGCTCACGACTGCCATCGCCAGCATTGCGACCTGTGCCTGCGGATAGGGTTGACCGCTGAACATGCCGACGAACATCCAGCCGAAGACCGCGTGTAAGCCGATGAAGGTGAGGACGCGCACCCACTTCGACCGTTTTTCACGCATCCGGTAGGCAGTGCGGTGACCGAACGCGAGTATAGCGATGCTAATCAATGCGACGACCCATAGGCGGGTCGGCCATGCCAGCGCGAGAATGCTGACGACCTGCGCCCCGAATGCAAGCTGTCGCAGGCGCGCCGAATGCTCCGGCTCGAATAAGCGACCTTCGCGGTTGCGGAGGCGGGGTAGAAGATAAGCCAAGCCCAGCACGGCCACACCGAATATCCAGAAGTCGGTTTTCACCATAAAGGCAATTACGGCGAGGATCGCAACTGCCCATATGCCATATCGAAATACAGTTTTGAAGGTTGTCACTGGATTTGCCCCGCCCAATCGTCACCGAATGTTAGCTCGCGTACCATGATGTCTGCTGACCGCAGCGCCCCCGCAATCGCAGCAGATGAGACGCTATTCACTGGAAAACTCGCGCCATCCATGATGACCGTGAGGACTTCAATGCCGCGCTGACGCATGGCAATTAACGGTTCAATGACCTGTTTATCGGCGTAGGGAAGGATGACCGCCGCAAAGTTTTGTGTTGGTTGAACGCCGATCACGTGAGTCAAGCTGCGTTTACCAGTCGGCTGTATCTTTGCTAGATATTGGAGCAGCGCCATTTCATTGACTGCGCCGTGCGGGGTTGCCAACACTTCGTTATCACCCATCAAGTGTAGGGTATAGCCGCGTGTGCGGGCGTAATCGCCGATGCTGGCAGCCGCTTTGACCGCCCATTCGAACGGGGTGTGTTTGCTCTCGGTCGTCGGGTATGGATGTGCAAAGACATCAATGATGAGACTTAAACCCGGTTGGGCTTCATCGGCGAATTCTTTACTGACGAGTGTTCCCGTCCGCGCGACCGAACGCCAATGAATGTGACGGGGCGAGTCGCCGAGGCGGTAGGGACGAACGCCCATCACCTCGTAGCCGACACCCGCTCGTGGACGCGCGACCTGTGCCGAAAGCTGCCGGTCGAGAAGTTCCAGCCGTTTCAGTGGGCGGACTTCGGGATAGACCAGCACTTTTGTTGGCACATCCAGTACACCACTGCGCTTGAAGAAGCCGAATGGTGCGCGTGATTCGCTGACTAAGGGCGGGAAGGTATGGACACCACGCCGATCAACCGTGATCTGATACTCGAAGGTGGCGGGTTCACCGTGCGCCAGCATGGGTATAAAAAGCTGTGTCCTGCGCTGCGGGCTGTCGGGCGCGGCGAGTGGGCAAACTTCTTGTATCCGTATTAACGAACTGGCTGCGCCTTTTTGCTTCTCAAGTTGTAGAGTGATATGGACTTCATCACCTTCGTATAAGTCATCTTCCAGTGCTTGCGCCACCTGCCGCTTGCCGCTCAGGTTTTTGAGGCTGTTTCGGTTGAGCCACCATCCGGCAACGACGACACCCAACAGCAGCGCCGCGACCACATACAGCCAGCCGACCTGTGTTTGGTTGCCAAAGAGATAAATGATGAGGGATGCCGCCACGAAGCTGTAAGCGCGAGATGTTGGCATAATAGGTAGAACCCCTTATTCGACCGGCACGCGCGTTTCTGCCAGCACTTGTTCGATCACGCTTTGGGCGGTTTCTGGCCGTCGGTCACGGGTGAGCAAGCGGTGGGCGAGGACGGCAGGAGCCGCCAGTTTGATGTCGTCCGGCGTGGCGAAGGTGCGCCCATGAATGAGCGCCAATGCCTGCACAAGCCGCTGCAATGCCGCCCCGCCGCGTGGGCTGACCCCAACGACCACATCAGCGTGGGTGCGGGTGGCGGTGGTGATTTGCACGATATATTCTTTTAACGGGCGTACGACACTTACTGCTTTTGCGGCCTCTTGCAGCCGGAGAATATCCTCTAGCTGAATCACGGCTTGCACTCCATCAAGCGGATTGGCGTGTTCTTCACGCTCCAGAATGCTGATTTCTTCCTCGTAGGTAGGGTAGCCGAGATTCATCGCTACAATGAAACGGTCAAGCTGGGCTTCCGGCAGGGGGAACGTACCCGCCATTTCGACCGGATTTTGGGTGGCGATGATGAAGAACGGCGTGGGCAGCTCGTGGGTTGTGCCGTCACTCGTCACCTGACCTTCCGCCATACTTTCGAGCAAGCTGGATTGGGTGCGCGGCGAGGCACGGTTGATCTCGTCTACCAGTACGATGTTGCCGAAGATCGGCCCCTGCAAGAACTCGAAGCGCTGTTCACGCTGGTTGTAGATCGCGCCGCCTGTGATGTCACCGGGCAGCAGGTCGGGCGTACATTGAATGCGCTTAAATGTGGCATGAATACTTTTCGCCAGTGCTTTCGCGACTAGGGTTTTCCCCAAACCCGGTACATCTTCGAGCAGGATGTGACCTTTAGCCAGCAGCGCCGCCAGCAACAGCTTTAACTTCACGTCATCGATCACGACCGCTTCGCGCATCGCCGTAGTTAGGGTGTTGATGGTGTTCTGGTGATTGTTATGGTTAGGCGTGTGATGACCATTGGTGGCTGTATAGGTTTGAAGCATCGTTATGTCCTACTTTAAGCTGCTTGTGGTGTGAGGCTTAGTGACAGTATAAGCGGGGAATGCGTTTCGCTTGCCCACCCAATTTTTAGGGGATGATGCTTATAGCCTTAACGGTTAAGCCAAATCCACCTGTTTGACGACGCGATAGATTGGGCCGCTGGGCGTTAACATGCTGGCATATAAGGCAAAGTGGCGGATGTGAATATCGCTGCTCGTGAAGCCAGTATGCTTCTGTAAATAGGCAGTCATTTCGTCAACGGGAGGCGGCATTCGAAAGCGGGCAAGTGTGATATGTGGAGCAAAAGGATGGTCGGCGCGGGCAAACCCACAAGCCGTCACCGCTTGTTCGACCTGTTTTTGAAGGACGTTGATCGCTTCAAGTGGCGAGATGCCGACCCATAAGACACGCGCTTTGCCCTTCGGCGGGAACTGCCCAACCCTTTGCAGTTGGAACGAAAATGGGGCGGCTTTAATCTCAGCCAACCCCATTTCAAGCTGCTTAGATTGTTCTTCTGTCGCATCCCCAATAAAACGCAGTGTGAGGTGCATTTGCTCCGGCTTCACCCACTTCGCGCCGGGTACACCCGTTTGCAGCGCCTTCAACTGCGCTTTTACAGCGTCCGGCAGGTCAAGCGCGATGAATAAGCGCTGCGTCGTCATGGGTTTAGGGAACGAACTTGCACCATTCGGCGGTGCATGAGAACTGCGAACTCACGCCGTTGACATCCGGCAGCGCCGCGAACTGGTTCTCGCTGATGGAGGATGCGCTGTAGTCGATGAACACCAAGAAACCATTCCCACGTACCAGCATCATTTTTGAGAACTGTGTATAGCTGCGGGCGACGGGTGTGATGGGTTCACCGACCGGAATGCTGCCGGTGGGCCGCCGACCAAAGCGGTCAAGGAAGGCCACGGCGTAGGGGCTGATGATTTGAATGCCACCACTGCTGACGACCCCGCCACCACCGACCGGTCGCTGGTTTGGCAGCAGGTTGGATTCGGCGTAAGCGGTTGCTTGAAGTTCGGCGAGGCGGCAGAAGTCCGGCGCAAGCGGGTCTACACCCAGTTCATAACTCGATGTGCGTTCGAGCACAAACACGAGGGTCTGTATACTGCGGTCACAGCGGATGACCGGATCAGCGCCGACCCAACCCGGTGGACGCACGTTGGAAGGGTTGACTTGATCGGCGAGCAGTTCAAGATCGTGGCGAATATCACGGGCGATGGCAAATGCCGTGCTGGGAACCGCGCCGAACCAGCCGACCGGACGCTGATCTGGCCCCATGAGCTGACCCGCCAACAGTTCCAAATCCAGCCGGATAAGGATCGGAAGCTGGATATTCATCACGTCGCCGCTGCCTGTCCAACCCACGGGACGGTCAGCGCCCATGTTCTGGATGACCAGAATGTCGAGGTCGTTTCGCGCGGCGGTCAAGATCGCCAGCGCTTCCGCCTCAATCGGTGACGCGGGCGCGGCGGTGGGCGGCGGGCTCGGCCTCGCCATGGTCGCCGACTTCCGCATCGCCTGCCCGGAGAGCCGCTTCGTCGCCAACTTCACGCGGCTCGGCACCCATCCCGGCTTCGGCCTGACGGTGACCCTGCCGCGCGCGGTCGGCCTCGCCAACGCCGAGATGATGTTCTACGCGGCCGAGCGGATTGGCGGCGAGCAGGCGGTGGCGATGGGCCTGGCCAGCCGGCTGGTGCCGTTCGACCAGGTGCGGCCGGCGGCGATCGAGCTGGCGGCGCGGATCGCCGAAAACGCGCCGCTGGCGATGCGGGCGACCCGCGCCACGATGCGTCGGGGACTGGCCGACGCCGTCGAGGCGGCGACCGACCACGAGTTCGTCGAGCAGGACTGGCTGTTCCGCACCCGCGACTTCCGCGAAGGCGTGCGCGCCATGGCGGCACGCGCGGTGCCGGACTTCGAAGGACGCTGAAAGGCTCCTCGCTGGCGCTCGGGATGACAGCCTTTCCTTGTCATCCCGAGCGCAGCGAGGGACCTTTCACAGATCGAGGTCCGACAGCCCCGGATGGTCCTTCGGCCGCGGGCCGAGCGGCCAGTGGAACTTGCGGTCCTTCTCGGCGATCGGCAGGTCGTTGATGCTGGCGCGGCGTACCCGCATCAGGCCGTCGGGCGCGAACTCCCAGTTCTCGTTGCCGTAGGAGCGGTACCAGTGGCCGCTGTCGTCGTGCCACTCGTAGGCGAAGCGCACGGCGATTCGGTTGCCGGTGAAGGCCCAGACTTCCTTGATCAGCCGGTAGTCGAGCTCGCGCTGCCACTTGCGCACCAGGAAGGCCTCGATCTCGGCCCGGCCCTTGAGGAACTCGGCGCGGTTCCGCCACACGCTGTCCTCGGTATAGGCCAGCGCCACCCGCGCCGGGTCGCGCGAGTTCCAGGCGTCTTCGGCGGCGCGCGCCTTGACGGCGGCCGTCTCGGCATCGAATGGCGGCAGCGGCGGGCGCATGGCGATCTCCTCAGCGCGAGCGGCCGCGGGCGGTGACCGGCCAGATGTCGACCAGCGTATCGCCCTTCACCACGTGGTAGCTCTCGTACATGTTGACCGTCGGGTCGCAGTGCGGCGGCACCAGCACGACCTGCTCGGCCAGCGCCGGCGCGGCCTGGCCCGCGGGCGCGATCACCGCGAGATGCTCGTCGCCCATGAAGCGCGTGGTCGAGCCCTCGACCGCACCCTTCAGGATCATCGGCGGGCCCTTCTCGGTCGCCATCGCCTTGAGGCCGGCATCGACCGTCACCATGCCCGGCGTGTTGGCGCTGACCACGCGCGCGTCGATCTGCAGCGCCTGCTCGAAGGTGGGCTTGTCGAGCCCGCGCAGGTCGCAGACCGCGTAGTCATGGTCCATGAAGACGTAGGAGCCGACCTGCAGCTCGGTGAAGACGCCCGCCTTGGCGTCGATGTAGTGCGTGCCGGTGCCCGAGCCGGTGACGATGCCGGGCTCGAGGCCCGCCGCGACCAGCTTGTCGATGATGCCCTTGAGGTACGCCGTGCGCTCCTCGATCGAGGCCTTGCGCTCGGCGAAGTCCTTGATGTGCTGGTGACTGCCGCAATAGAACTGGATGCCGGCATACTTGAGCGACTTCAACCCGGCGACCTTCCTGACCAGCGCGACGCAATCCTCCGGCGAGGCGACGCCGGTGCGGTGGATGCCGGGATCGATGTCGATCACCACGGTCAACGGCTTGCCCGCCTTGGCGGCCGCGGCGGCCAGCGCGTCGGCATTCGCCGGGTGATCGACCACCAGCATCAGGCCCGACACCTTGGCGTTCAGCGCGACCAGCCGGTCGATCGCCTGCGGCGTCACGACCGGCGAGGTGATGTGCAGGCTCTCGATGCCCTGCTCGGCCAGCGCCTCGGCCTCGCCCAGCTTGGCGCAGCACACGCCCAGCGCCCCGGCGGCGATCTGGCGGCGCGCGATGTCGGCCGACTTGTGGGTCTTGGAATGCGGCCGCAGGGCCACGCCGTGGGCCTTCGCGAAGGCTGCCATCTCGGCGATGTTGCGGTCGAGCATCTCGAGGTCGAGCACCAGCGCCGGCGTGTTGAGCGACCGCCGCGAGCCCTGCTGGCCCACCAGGTGACGGTGCAGACGTTCGGCTTCGCTCATGGCTTCTTTACTCCAAGGTGACGCACGACCATGGCCTCGCCGGTCGTGCCGCGGTTGACGCCCGCGCTTTGCAGGAAGGTGTTGTCGCGCCCCGTGCCCCACAAGGCAACGCCCTGCGCCAGCAATCCGCCGTCGACCTTGACGGTCTCGCCGGTGATGAAGCGCGCGTCGTCGGAGCACAGGAAGGCGGCGACGTCGGCGATCGCCTCGGGCTCGCCCCGGTCGGGCCACGGCTGCTGCGCGAACTGCTTCTCGAATTTCTCGGGCCGGCCGCGATGCACCAGCGGGGTCGAGATCACGCCCGGCGCGATGCCGACCACCCGGATGCGGTCGGGCCCCAGCTCGGCCGCCACGTTCTCGACCAGGCTGATGACCGCCGCCTTGGCGGCCGAGTAGGCGTGGCTGCCGCCGCCGCCGACCATGCCGGCGATCGAGGCGGTGACCAGGATGACACCGCCCTGCCCATGCGCCTTCATCGCCTGGGAGGCATGCTTCATGCCGAGGAACACCGAGCGGGTCAGCACCGCGAAGGTGTAGTCCCAGTCCTCGACCGAGGTCTCGGCGATCGGGCCGAAGGCGCCGCCGACCCCGGCATTGAGGTAGGCGATGTCGAGCCGGCCGAAGCGCTCGACCGCCGCCGCGACCATCGCCGCGACATCGGCCTCGCGGGCGACGTCGGTGCGGACGAAAGCGATGTCCTCGCCGTGACCGCCGGCGCGCGCCACGGCCAGCGTCTCCGCGCCGTTGGCCTCGTTGAGGTCGGCCACCAGCACCCGCGCGCCATCGGCGAGGAAACGCAGGACGGTGGCGCGGCCCATGCCGCTCGCCCCGCCGGTGACGATCGCCACCTTGCCCGCCAGTTTGCCCATCGTCCGTGTGCCCTCCGCCGGCATCGTGCGGTTGGCGACGCGCGCGAGCAAGTCTTAACCACAGTTCGTACCGCGAGCCGGCGCGTGCGCCGTGCTGCCGCACGCATTCCCACGGTCCCACCGCTGCGTTAGCGTGGCGGTCAACAGCCTGCGGGAGGAACCAGGACCATGGCCGACTACGACGCCCTCATCATCGGGGCCGGCATCTCCGGCATGTACCAGCTGCTGCGCCTGCGCCAGCTCGGCATGTCGGTGCGCGTCTTCGAGGCCGGCACGGGCGTCGGCGGCACCTGGTACTGGAACCGCTATCCCGGCGCGCGCTTCGACTCGGAGAGCTACTCCTACGGCTTCTCGTTCTCGCAGGAGCTGCTCGACGAGTGGCACTGGACCGAGCACTTCTCGCCGCAGCCGCAGACGCTGAAGTACCTCGAGCATGTCGCCGACAAGTTCGACCTGCGCCGCGACATCCAGTTCAACAGCCGGGTCATCGCCGCCCACTGGCAGGAAGGCCCGCGGCGCTGGGACGTCACGCTGGAGGACGGCAGCAAGCACAGCGCGCGCTGGCTGGTTACCGCGATCGGGCCGCTGTCGGTGCCGACGCCGCCCAACATCGAGGGCGTCGACAGCTTCAAGGGCCTGTCCTGCCACACCGCGCGCTGGCCCAAGGAGCCGGTCAGCTTCGAGGGCAAGCGCGTCGCGGTGATCGGCACCGGCGCGACCGGCGTCCAGACCATCCAGGAGGTCGCCAAGACCGCGAAGCAGCTGACCGTGTTCCAGCGCACGCCCAACTGGTGCGTGCCGCTGCACAACCGGCCGATCTCGACCGAGGAGATGGCCGAGATCCGCAAGACCTACCCGCAGATCTTCGAGCGTTGCCGCGAAACCTTCTCGTGCTTCCTGCACACGCCCGACCCGCGCTCGGCGCTGGAAGTCACGCCCGAGGAGCGCGAGGCGACCTGGGAGAAGCTCTACAACAGCCCCGGGTTCGGCCTGTGGCAGGGCAACTTCCGCGACACCGGTACCAACCGCGAGGTCAACGCGCTGCTGAGCGAATTCGTGGCCAACAAGATCCGGCAACGCGTCAAGGACCCGGCGGTGGCCGAGAAGCTGATCCCGCGCAACCACGGCTTCGGCACAAGGCGCGTACCGCTCGAGACCCGCTACTACGAGGTCTACAACCAGCCCAACGTCAAGCTGGTCGACATCCGCGAGACGCCGATCCAGCGCATCACGCCGACCGGCCTCGAGACCAGCGATGCCTCGTTCGAGTTCGACATCATCATCTTCGCGACCGGCTTCGACGCGCTGACCGGCGCCTTCGACCGCATCGACTTCCGTGGCGTCGACGGCCTGAAGCTGAAGGACAAGTGGGCCCACGGGCCGCAGACCTACCTCGGCATCATGGTCGAGGGCTTCCCCAACATGATGATGCAGATGGGCCCGCACGCCGCGCTGGGCAACATCCCGCGCAACATCGAGTACGGCGTCGAGTGGGTCACCGGCCTGCTGACGCATGCCCAGGCCAAGGGCCTGACACGGCTGGAGGCGACCGAGGCCGGCGTCGAATCGTGGACCGACTACGTGAAGTCGGTGAGCGAGGGACTGCTGTCCAACGAGGTCGATTCGTGGATGACCGGCGTCAACCGCAACGTCGCGGGCAAGACCACGCGCTTCATCGCGCGGTACTCCGGCAGCGCCCCGGCCTACCGGGCACGCTGCGACCAGGCGGCGGCCGACGGCTACCGCGAACTGAAGGTCGCCTGAGCGGTCAGGCGATCAACCCGTCCTCGCGCGCCCGGATCTGCAGCGCGAGGTAGCGGGAGTAGATTCGGCACTGGGCCAGGCTGCCGGCAGTGAACCACAGCCCGTCCTGCGCGGTCGGCGCCCACATGTTGCGCAGTTCGCCGCCGTCGTCGAAGCCCCACACCGGCCCGATGCGCTCGGCCACGGCATCGCCCAGCGTGTCGCGCACGAAGCCCTGCTGGGTCTCGTAGCCGGTCGCGACCACGACGAGGTCGACCGGCTTCGTCGTGCCGTCCTTCAGCTTCAGGCCGGTCGCGGTGAAGCCGTCGAGGGCGTCGTACTGCAGGAGACCGACGCGGCCATCGACGATCATGTCCGAGCAGCCGACGTTGAAGTAGTACCCGCCGCCCCGGCGCAGGTACATCATCTGGAAGCCGGTCTCGTCCTCGCCGAACGTCAGCTGGAAGCCGCGCTGGCGCAGCCCGTCATGCAGCTTGCGGTCGACGTCGCGCATCTCGGCGGTCGACAACTGGTAGGCGCGGCGCAGCACCGGGTAGGGCCACGAGCAGGCCAGCAGGTCGCAATCCTCGAACGGCAGGCCCTCGGTGTAGATCGCGTAGACCTTCTGGGCCTCGCGGATCGACACCACGTAGGTCGGGCTGCGCTGCACCATGGTGACGTGGGCGCCGCTCTCGCAGAGATCCTGCGCCACGTCGTGGCCGCTGTTGCCGGTGCCGAGCACCAGCGCATTGCGGCCCTTCCACGCCGCGCCCGTGGTGTAGCTGCCGGAGTGCAGGACCTCGCCCTTGAACGCATCGAGGCCGGGAATGTGCGGCCAAATCGGCTTGCCGCTGACGCCGGTCGCCACGACGATGTGGCGCGGCTTCATCGTGCGCGTCGTGCCGTCGCTGCGCTTCAGCGTCACCGTCCAGCATTTCGCCTTGGCGTCCCAGGTGCCGCCCGCCAGTTCCGTGCCGGTCCAGAAGTTGAGGTCGAGGCTGTCGACGTAGTGCTCGAACCAGTTGGCCAGCTTGTCCTTCGGAATGAACACCGGGAAGGTCGGCGGGAACGGCATCAGCGGCAGGTGGTTGACGTGCACCTCGTTGTGCAGCGTCAGCGAGTGGTAGCGCTTGCGCCAGTTGTCGCCGATCCGTTCCTCGCGATCGATGATCAGCGTGTCGACGCCGAGATGCGACAGGCGCGCCGCCGCCGACAGGCCGGCCTGGCCGCCGCCGACCACCAGCACGGTGGGATCGCGGTCGGTGTAGGCCTGCGCCCGCCGGCGCTGGTCGGCCCAGTTTTCGCCGCCGAAGTCGCGCGAGAACTTCTCGGCGTCGCTCTGCGCCGGCGGCCGTCCGTCGGGATAGGCGTGCAGTTCCTCCAGCGTGGTGAGCAGCGTCCACGCCTTCCACGCGCCGTCGGCCTGCCGAGCCAAGCGCACGACGCCGTCGGCCCGGCCGGCCGAGGTCTCGAAGCTGAAGATCGCCTCGATGCAGTCGACCCCGGCGCGCCGCACGAAGCGCGGCGCCGAGCGGTGGGCCGGCAGCACGAAACCGCGCGGCTTCACGACGTCGAGCCGCGCCGCCCAGGCCGCCTCGATCGCCGCGCCGCCGCTCACCGTGCCGATGTCCCAGGTGAAGGCCAGCACGTCGCGCCAGTGCCCGTCGGCCGCGAGGCAGCGCGCGGCCGCCTTCGCCTCGCCGGCTTCCATCGCCTCGCCGAATTCCTGCAGCCACGAAGCTGCGATTTCCCCGGCCTCGGGCTGCGCGCGCGTGATCACATCCATCGTTTCCACCCTTTCGAGATCCGCAGACTAGCAGAGGCCGCGGCACGGCGAAGCGCGGTCGGCGCGCCGTGCGGAACCCTGTAACGGCTCGCACTCTCAGCCCGTCTCTGGGGCATGACATTCGATCCGGTCCGCAAGCGCCAGTTCTGGCTCGACTTCGCCCTGAAGTACGAAACCGAGTTCGTTCCCGACAAGATCCCGCCGCAGGGCCAGCCGCTGTATGTCTCCGCGCTGACCAACTGCCTGGTCACCGGTTACCTGCTGGGCCTCGTCGACCGGGTGCGGCCCACGTTGGAGGCGGTCGTCGACTGGATGGACTGCCGGCCCGAGCCGACGATCGGCCTGTTCAACGGCCCGCGCGACTTCTGGCACGACGACTACTACGCGCTGTTCGCCTGGCGGCGCACGCTGGGGCTGGCCAAGTGGCTGTGCGGTCGCGCAGGCGCGGAGTTGCATTTTGCCCAAGCGCTCAGCGCGGAGTGGGACTGCTGGCGCAAGGCGACGCCCGAGCAACTGGACGCCGACGGTGTCTTGCGTCGTCGGCGGCTGAGCCAGTATCTCGTGGTTGCCTTGGCCGCCAAGGAACCGAAGCTCGGGCTGTACTTCTACGGCGCAGCCGGAAGCCCCGCGTTCAAGGAACTGTTCGCGCTGGAAGCACTGGGTGCCTATTCGTGCCTCGAGCTCGAGGATGGCAACACCGGCAAGCCCGAGTTCATCAAGGTGGCCCGACCGTATCTCGACGCAGCCCTGTGGGCGGACCTCCTTTCGCAAGGTCGCTACGCGGAGCCCGCGCTCTGGATGAAGTTCCTGTTCTTCGACAGCGGCATGGTGGCAACACCGGAGCAAGCCATTGCACGGCTCTACGACTACATGCCGGACGTCCGCCGTCCCGGATTCATCCCTCGCTGAAAGCGGACACCACAGATGATGAGCCGTCGCCACGCCCTCATGATTGCCCTCGCCGCAACCGGAGGCACGCGGGTGTCCGAAGGGGTCGCCCAGCCCTACGACGCCAATGGACTCGACCGCCGGACCCTGGAGAACGTCGAACGAGCCTTGATCAAGAGC
>Ga0102832_1001605_pt1 | contig 16406 bp, 17 predicted proteins | sample EBPBio282013_DNA_FD_88942 | JGI IMG/M metagenome (GOLD analysis project Ga0102832, IMG submission 88942) | Wastewater treatment Type I Accumulibacter community from EBPR Bioreactor in Madison, WI, USA - Reactor 2_5/28/2013_ DNA (Illumina Assembly) | ecosystem: Engineered > Bioreactor > EBPR >...
GCCGTTGTCCTGGAAGTGCTGCTTGATGCGGGCGCGGTCCCACACCTCGCGCACGATCGGCAGGTCGCGATCGACGATCTCGGCCATGCGCTTCTCGATCTTCTCGAAGTCCTCGGGCGAGAACGGCTCGGCGCGCACGAAGTCGTAGTAGAAGCCGTCCTCCGTCGAGGGGCCGAACGTGATCTGCGTGCCGGGATAGAGTTCCTGGACGGCCTGGGCCAGCACGTGCGCCGCGTCGTGGCGCAGCAATTCCAGCGCCTCGGGATCGCGCGACGTCACGATGCCGATCTTGGCATCGCGGTCGACCACGTGGGCGAGGTCGACCATCTTGCCGTCGACCCTGAGCGCCAGCGCGGCCTTGGCGAGGCCGGGACCGATCGCGGCGGCGATGTCGGCGCCGCTGACCGGCTTGTCGAAGGAGCGGACCGAACCGTCCGGCAGGGAAATGTTGATCATGGAAACCACCGATTTAACGAAACACGAACAGGATCCGGCCGCCGACCGGTGGGTCGGCTGCCGCGGGCCGGGAGGCGGCACGAAAGCGCGCGCCCGGCCGAATCAAGTTCGAACGGTGGTCGTGATGCCTGGAGCGGTGAAAAACCGGCGTTCCATGGGGCCGGAGATAAAGACGCGCGCCGCTTGAGTCAATGGGGCCAGCCCGGGGCGGGGCCTGCTATGCTGGCCGGCGAGAGGGTCCCGCCATGAACGATTACACCGTCTACCTGCTGGTCCTGGTCGCCGCCTTCGCGGCCATCGTCTGGTGGGCGTTCGGCAAGCGGCGCAAGAAGCGCTTCGAGGCGGATGCCCGCATCCCCCTCGACGATCGCAAGCCCTAGCCGGCCAGCAGGCCGTAGAGGTCGAGCAGCCGGGCGTTGGCCTGGGCGAGGCCGTAGCGCGTCCGGGCATGGTCCTGGGCGGCCCGCGCCAGCTCGGCCCGGCGCGCCGGATCGAGCGACAGGGCGTCCTGCAGGGCCGCCGCCAGCGCCGTCGCGTCGCCCTCGGGCGCCACCCACCCGGTGACGCCGGGCAGCACCGCCTCGGCCGACCCGCCGCCATCCTCCGCCACCACCGGACGGCCCATCGCCTGGGCCTCGACCAGCGCCCGGCTGAAGCCCTGCTGGGCGCCGCCGGTCGCCACCACGACGTCGGCCAGCATGTAGGCGGCCGGCATGTCGTCGACGTAGGGACCGATCTGGACCCGGCCATGCAGCTGCGCCGCCTCGATGGCGCGCTCGAGGTCGCGCTCGAACGGCGTCGGCGTGCCGGTCGAGCCGAGCAGCAGGCAGAACACGTCGTCGCGGCCCAGCGCCTTCATCGCCTCGACCAGGACCTTCTGGCCGCGGTCCTCGTCGAACCGGCCCGGACACAGCACGAGGTGGCTGCCGTCGGGGATGCGCAGCTCGGCGGCCAGCCGGATCAGGCGGTCGGCGCGCACGATCGCCGGATCGAAGCGGTCGAGGTTGATGCCCGGCGCGATGGTCGCGATGTGCTCGTCGAGTTGCGGGAAGCGCTGCCGCGCGTCGCGCGCGACGTGCTCGGACACCGCGATCAGCGCATCGGCCCGCGCCTGGCGGCGCTCGACGAAGCGGCCGGTGAAGTCCCTGGCCACGAACGGCCGGTGCAGGGTCGCGATCCAGCGCACGCCGAGCCGGCGGGCCAGCGCCGAGGCGACCCACGCGGTCTGCGGCGAGCGCGCCTGGATCAGCGAGACACGCGCCGCGCCGAGGCTGGCGGCCAGCTTGCCCGGCAGCGTGAGCCGCGCCCACAGCGGGTGGCCGGCCGGCGGCAACTCGATGTGACTGGCGCGCAGGCGCAACAGGTCGGCGACCATCGGGCCGCCGGGCGAGGCGACGATGGCCGAGCCGCCGGCGGCGATCACCGCCTGCGCGGTGTCGAGCGTGGCCCGGGCGATGCCGCCGCCGGCCAGCGTGGGAACGATTTGCAGGAGCGTGGGAGCGGTCACTGTCGGTGTGGCAGGTCGGGGAGGGGTGTGGCAGGTAACACGCCATGACCGGCGACGATAGGGTGCAGAGACTGCCGCGGCCCGACGGCAATGCAATCGCCTATGCGAAAACGACGGGGCGCGCGCCCACGGTGGTGTTCCTCGGCGGCTTCCGCTCCGACATGACCGGCACCAAGGCGCTGGCGCTGGAGGCGTGGGCGCACAAGCGCGGGCAGGCGTTCGTGCGCTTCGACTACCTCGGCCACGGCCAGTCGTCGGGCCGCTTCGAGGACGGCACGATCGGCCGCTGGCTCGACGATTCGCTGGCCGTGCTCGACCAGCTGACCGAGGGGCCGCTGGTCCTCGTCGGCTCGAGCATGGGCGGCTGGCTGTCGCTGCTGGCGGCGCGGGCGCGGCCCGAGCGGCTGGCCGGGCTGGTGCTGATCGCCGCCGCGCCGGACTTCACCGAGCGCCTGCTGCTGGGCAGCCTGTCGCCGCAGGATCGCGCGGCGCTCGAGCGCGACGGCCGGCTGGAGAAGCCGTCGCAGTATTCGCCCGAGCCGTCGGTCTTCACCTGGAAGCTGATCGAGGAAGGCCGCCGCCACCTGCTGCTCGACCGGCCGTTGTCGCTGCCCTGCCCGGTGCGCCTGCTGCACGGCCAGGCCGATCCCGACGTGCCGTGGGAGTACTCGCTGGAGATCGCCCGGCACCTCGACGCGCCCGACGTGGTGACGACTTTCATCAAGGGCGGCGACCATCGCCTGTCGACGCCGGCCGACATCGCCCGCCTCGTCGCGACGGTCGAAGAGCTGGCCTGATCAGCCGGCGTCGAAGATCGCCCGCAGGCCCTCGCGGTAGGTGGGATAGCGCAGCACGACGCCCAGCTCCCGTTTCATCCGGTCGTTCCGGACGCGCCGGCTCTCGGCGTAGAACGAGCGCGCCATCGCCGACAGCGTCGGCTCGGCCTCGGCCCACGGGATCGCCGGCGGCACCGGCCGTCCCAGCAGCTCGCAGGCGTAGGCCACCACGTCGCCCGACGGCGCCGGCAGGTCGTCGGCGACGTTGAAGACACCACCGGCGTCGCGCGCCAGCGCCGCCACCACCGCGTTCGCGATGTCCTCGACGTGGATGCGCGAGAACACCTGCCCGGGCTTGTCGATGCGCCGCGCGATGCCGGACCGCACCTGGTCGAGCGCGCTGCGGCCGGGGCCGTAGATGCCGGGCAGGCGGAACAGCGCGACCGCCGCGCCGCTCTCCCGTCCCACCGCCTGCCAGGCCTGCTCGGCGGCCAGCCGCTCGACGCTGCGCGGCTGGGCCGGGCGCGGCGGCGTGTCCTCGTCGACCCAGTCGCCGCCGCGGTCGCCGTAGACGCCGGTGGTCGACAGGTAGCCCAGCCAGCGCGCGGGCCGCAGCGCGGCGGCCGAGGCGCCGAGCGCGGGATCGCCGCCGCTGCCGGGGGCGATGGTGCACAGGAAGTGCGCGGTGTCGTGCAGCGCCGCCGGGTCGACCGGCCGCGTGCCGTCGAACGGGTGGGCCTCGATGCCCTGCGCCCGCAGGGTGTGGGCCTTGGCCGCCGTGCGCACCGTGCCGGCGACCGACCAGCCGGCGGCCCGCGCGGCGTCGGCGACCGCCAACCCGCTGTACCCCAGGCCGAAGATGAAGAGGCGTCTCGTCATCTTGCCAGAATCGCCGCGGCGGGGTTCTTTGCAAGGATGTTGTTCCGTCCGCTCGCCCCCATCCTGCTCGCAATCGCGCTGCCCGGCCTCGCCCTGGCGCAGGGCCAGGTGCCGTTGCCCGGCCTCGGCGCGGGCCGTGCCCCGCTCGGTCAGGGTCAAGGTCAGGGCCAGGGCCAGGGCCAGGGCCAGGGCAAGGCGGGCACGGCGCAGGAGCTCGGTGCCGGCCAGGGGCTCGGCCTGCTCGACACGTCGCCCGACCACCTGCGCCGCTACAACGAGTGCATGGCGCTGGCGCGCGCCGAGCCGCTGAAGGCGCTGCCGCCGGCCGAGAAGTGGCACCAGCAGGGCGGCGGCCTGGCGGCGCGGCACTGCGTGGCGACGGCGATGTTCAATGCCGGCCGCTATGCCCACGCCGCGCTGCAGTTCGAATCGATCGCGCGTGACATGGGCCGCGAGCGGCCCGGCCTGCGCGCCGAGCTGTGGGCGCAGGCCGGCCAGGCCTTCGTCGAGGCCGGGGCGATCGAGAAGGCGGTCGAGGCGCAGAGCCGCGCCCTCGAGCTCAAGTCGGACGACGCCGACCTGTGGCTCGACCGCGGCATCAGCTTCGGCCTGCAGCGCGCGTGGCCGCGCGCGATCTCCGACTTCGACCGCGCGCTGGCGATCCGGCGCGACGACATCGAGATCCTGGTGCTGCGCGCCGCGGCGTGGCGGCATGCCGGCAACCCGGCCAAGGCGCTGGAGGATGCGGGCCGCGCCCTGAAGGCCGCGCCGGGCCATTCCGAGGCACTGCTCGAGCGCGGCTTCGCCTACCTCGCGCGCGGCGATCGCGCTTCCGCCAACCTCGACTTCTCGTCGGTGCTGCGCCTCGTGCCGCCCGGCTCCAGCGCGGCACGCAGCGCCGAGGCCGGCCTGCGCGGCGACATCCCGGCGGCGCCGTCGGCGGTCGAGCGGCCTGCGCCCGCGGCCGCGCCAAACGCTCCCCCGGCCGCGGGCGGGAAGAAGTAGCGCCCGTCGCGACCCTGATGTAAGAGCCGATTCACGATGAAGCGCTCCCTGTTCCTGGTTCTCACCCTGCTGGCGGGCGGCGCCTCTGCCCAGCAGCAGCCGCCGGCCACGCCCTACTACCCGGCGCCGCCGCCGGCCCAGGCCCCGACCGTGCAGCAGGGCGCGCCGACCGGCGGGCTGTCCTCGCCGCTGCCGGCCGAGAAGCCGAAGGTCACCGCCACCGAGATCGCGTCCGATGCCGAGGCGCAGCTGTTCGGCGACGCGCGCCGCATCACCTGGGGCCGCTACGCCAAGATCAAGGGCGCCAAGTCGGGCGAGGTCGCGGTCACGAAGCAGGGCGGCCTGTGGGTGATCAAGGGCCGCATCGACAGCGTCGCGCCCGGCACCGAGGGCGACTGGGCGGCGATCGACGGCGTCGTCGAGAAGATCTCGCCGGGCCTCGTGCAGGTCCGCGGCGAGGTCGCCTTCCGCGTCGCCAAGGCGGCGCCGACGCCGTGCAAGGTGAGCGGCCTCTTGAACTTCAAGCGCGCCGGCAAGTCCGAGGTCTGGCGCCTCGCCGAGGGCGACAACCCGTGCGACGGCATGCGCGAAGGCTTCGACCTCGTGATGGCCAAGCAGCCGGCCGAGAAGGCGCCGGCCGAGAAGAAGCCGGTTCCCGCGCAGAAGAAGAGCTGAGGCGCCGCGGCTAGCGCCGCGCCGCCCGCATCTTGTCGATCTCGCCGCGCGCCAGCGCGTCGGCGCGTTCGTTCTCCGGGTGGCCGCTGTGGCCCTTCACCCAGTGCCAGTCGACCTTGTGGACCTTGCGCGCCGCGTCGAGGCGCTGCCACAGCTCGGCGTTCTTCACCGGCTTCTTGTCGGCGGTGCGCCAGCCGTTGCGCTTCCAGCCGTGGATCCACTTGGTGACGCCGTCCTTGACGTACGAGCTGTCGGTGTAGAGCCGCACCTTGCAGGGACGCTTCAGCGCTTCCAGCGCGCTGATCGCCGCCATCATCTCCATGCGGTTGTTGGTCGTCGCCGGGTCGCCGCCCGAGATCTCGCGCTCGCGTTCGCCGATGCGCAGGATGGCGCCCCAGCCGCCCGGGCCCGGGTTCCCGCTGCAGGCGCCATCGGTGAAGATGTCGACCTCGGGCTCGTGCCCGGCCGTCGTTGCCACGGTTTCGTCAGAGGCCATAGCCGGCGATCGACTCGATGGTGCGGTGGAAGCGCACGCGCGCCAGGTACTCGTTGGGATCCTTGCGCTTGACCAGCGCGTCGGGCGGCGTGTGCACCCAGTCGTACAGCCGCGTCATCAGGAAGCGCAGCGCCGCGCCGCGCGCCAGCACCGGCATCGCCGCGCGCTCGGCCGGCTCGAGCGGACGCACCCGCTCGTAGCCCTGCAGCAGGGCCCGCGCCTTGGTCGCGTTGAACGACAGGTCGGGCTCGAAGCACCAGGCGTTGAGGCAGATCGCGACGTCGTAGGCGAAGGCGTCGTTGCAGGCGAAGTAGAAGTCGATCAGGCCGGACAGCCGGTCGTGCAGGAACAGCACGTTGTCGTTGAACAGGTCGGCGTGGATCACGCCGGCCGGCAAGCCGGACGGCCAGTGCTTTTCGAAGAACGCGATCTCGCCCTCCAGCTCGCTCGCCAGCGCGGCGTCGACATGGTCGCGCGCGCCCTCGAACAGCGGCCGCCAGCCGGCGACCGACAGCGCGTTGGGCCGGCGGATCGCGAAGTCGCGGCCGGCGAGGTGCAGGCCGGCCAGCGCCTCGCCGACCTGGCCGCAATGGCCGAGCGTCATGCGGCGCGGCCACAGGCCGGGCAGGAAGGTGGTGATCGCCGCCGGCCGTCCGGCCAGCGTGCGCAGCGCCTGCCCGTCGCGGCCCTTGATCGGGCGCGGGCAGGTGATGCCGCGGTCGGCGAGGTGTTCCATCAGGCCGAGGAAGAACGGCAGGTCCCGCGGGTCGACGCGCTTCTCGTACAGCGTGACGAAGTAGGTGCCGCGGTCGGTGGTCAGGAAGTAGTTCGAGTTCTCGACGCCCTCGGCGACGCCCTTGAACGACTCCGCCGTGCCGATGTCGTACTGCGCGAGAAAGCCGTCGAGCTCGTCGGCGCTGACTTCGGTGTAGACCGCCATGTCGTCTCCGGCCTCAGGCGACCAGGGCGCGCGGCAGCTTGAACACGACGCTTTCCTCGGTGGTGCGCACTTCCTCGACGGTGACGTCGTAGCGCCCGCGGCACGCCGCGATCAGCTCGTCGACCAGCGTCTCGGGCGCCGAGGCGCCGGCGGTGATGCCCAGCCGCTCGGCGCCGTCGAGCCAGTCCCAGTCCATGTCGGCGGCGCGCTGCACGAGGCGCGAGCGGCGGCAGCCGTAGTTGGCCGCGACCTCGACCAGCCGCATCGAGTTCGACGAGTTGGGCGCGCCGATCACCACCAGCGCGTCGCAGCGCGCGGCGATCGCCTTGACCGCGGCCTGGCGGTTGGTGGTGGCGTAGCAGATGTCTTCCATCTTCGGCCCCTGGATCGCCGGGAAGCGGCGGCGCAGCGCGGCGACGATGCCGGTCGTGTCGTCGACCGACAGGGTGGTCTGGGTGGCGTAGGCGAGGTTGTCGGGGTCGGCGACCTGCAGCGTCTCGGCCTGCGCCACGTCCTCGACCAGCAGTACCGCGCCGGGCGGCAGCTGGCCCATCGTGCCGATCACCTCGGGATGGCCGGCATGGCCGATCAGGATGACGGTGCGGCCCGAGACGTGGTGCCGCTCGGCCTCGCGATGGACCTTGGAGACGAGCGGGCAGGTCGCGTCGACGTAGAGCAGGTTGCGCCGGCCGGCCTCGTCCGGGACGGCTTTCGGCACGCCATGTGCGGAGAACACGACAGGCCGGTCGTCGGGCACCGCGTCGAGCTCGTCGACGAAGATCGCGCCCTTGGCCTCGAGGTTCTCGACGACGTAGCGATTGTGGACGATCTCGTGCCGGACATAGACCGGCCGCCCGTAGCGCTCGATGGCGCGCTCCACGATCTGGATGGCGCGATCGACGCCGGCGCAGAAACCGCGGGGACTGGCGAGCAGGATCTTGAGCGGTTTCTTCGACATGCCTTGCGAAGCGTTCGGGTGCGGCCCGCTCGCTTGCGGGCCTTCGGGCCATTGCCTAGACTCCGGCGGCATCGAAACGATAACCACGGAGCGGGCGGCGGCAACCTAACAAAGCCGCCGCAGCGGGGAAAGCAAATGACGCGAGAGGCCACGGTATGACCGCCTGGAACCCGATTTCCCGGGCTTTTCCCGGGCGCGCGGCGGCGGTGCTCGCGGCCCTGGCGCTGCCGCTGGCGGCCTGCGGCGGCTCGTCCGAGCGGGACACCGACTATGCCTGCCCGCGCCCCTTCGTCGTGGGGGACGCCGAGCGCCTGACCCACTTCAAGCCGGGCGCCGGTCGCGACCCGCGCGACATCGCCTACGAGGCGACGCTGGTCAGCGCCAACACCGGCTGCAAGCTGACCAAGGCGTCGGTCGAGGTGACGCTGATCGTGCGCATCGCCGCCAGCGCCGGCCCGTCGGTCGAACCCGGCCGCACCGGGGTGCCGTTCTTCGTGCGCGTGATCGATTCGAGCGGCGCCATCGTGCAGGGCCAGGAATTCGTGAGCGAGATGCGCCTGACGCCGTCCAACCCGCAGTCGGCGATCCGCGAGGAGCTGACGCTGACGCTGTCGCGCAGCGGCGCCTACACCATCGCGGTCGGCCTCAAGCCGACCCCGGAAGAGCTGAACTACAACCGGCGCGGCCGCCAGTAGGGCCGCCACCCCCGGTAGCCTGAGTTTTCACCTGGCTTTCGCCGGGGAGGCTTGCGATGAGCAGCTACGCCGAGCGACTGGAGACCCTGGCGAACGAGGCCGCCGACCGCTGCACCGGGTGCGGCGCGTGCTTCGTCGCCTGCCCGACCGCCCGCGAGATCGGCCTCGATGCCGGGCTCGCGCGGGAGCGGATCGGCGATCTCGTGGCGCTGACCCGCGGCGCGGCGCCGGGCGACGACCTGCAGCGCTGGCTCGGCGCCTGCGACGGCAGCGCGCGCTGCACCGCGTCCTGTCCCGAAGGCATCAACGTCCGCCAGTGGGTCACCATCGCCCGCCTCAAGGCGATCGAGGCGACGCGCGCGACCGAGGTCGGGGCAGCCAACGCCGCCAAGCGGTTCCGCCACATGGCGCAGTCGGTGCGGCTGCTGGCCAGCATGCAGCTGCCGTCCGAGACGCTGCGGCGCATCCAGCAGCCGGCCGAGCAGCGGCGGGCCGAGGTGCTGTTCTACACGGGCTGCAACGTGCTGCGCACGCCGCACATCGTGCTCAACGTCATGGACATCCTCGACGCGCTGGAGCTCGACTTCGACGTGGTCGGCGGCCCGTCGCACTGCTGCGGCGTCTACCAGTTCCAGGAAGCCGACCTCGCGACCTACGAACGCATCGGCCATCGCACCTTCGACCGGCTCGGCCAGTCCGGCGCCGCGCGCGTGCTGACCTGGTGCCCGACCTGCTCGAAGAACTTCGACGAGCTGGAGAAGGACGCCGCGCCGCCGTCGTTCGACCTCGGCCATGTCAGCGAGTTCCTGGTCGACAACCTCGAGGCCCTGCGCGCCCGCTTCCGGCCCGACCAGCCGCGCCGCCGCGTCGTGGTGCACGAGCATCTCGGGATCGGCGCGACGCTCGACAGCATCCGCCGGCTGCTCGCCGCGGTGCCCAACCTCGAGCTGGTCGAGCTGCCGCAGGACTCGGGCTTCTCCTATGCCTGCGGCGGCCAGGCCGCGAAGTTCAAGGCGCGCGAGCAGGCGATCCACAAGGCGCTGGCCGAGGGTGCGGTCGCGGCGGGCGCCGACACCATCGTCACGATGTATCACTCCTGCCATCGCGCGCTGGCCGGCGCCGAGGCGCTGTACCCGCTCAGCGTCGTGAACTTCACCGACATTCTCGCCGAGGCGATGGGCCGCGGCGGGCACGCCGACTTCTACCGCCTGTACAAGCGCGGCGGCGCGATGGACGAGGCGGTCGCCGCGGCGCGCCGCTTCCTCGAGGACAACGGCGTCGCGGTGTCGCCGGCCGCGGTCGAGTCGCTGACCGCCGAGATCTTCGACGAGACCGGCCTGGCCGGGGATCGCGCCGCCTTCGCCGCGTCGTTCGGGGCGCTGGCCCGCGAAGCCTAGTCGGCGACCGACAGCACCGCCCATGCCGCGTCGGCGAAGAAGCCGACATGCGCGGAGAGGTCGCCGGTGAACCGGCCGTACACCTTGTAGGTCGCGGGCTGCATGACGACGCCGATCGCCGCCGCCGCCGCGAGGTCGCCGTCGCGGCGCGGGATCTCGCCCGCCGCCATCGCCGCCTCGATCACCTCGCGCACCACGGTCACCGGGTTGGGGGCGTCGTCCGGCACCTGCGCGAGGAACAGGTGCTGGTTCAGCAGGTGGTAGGCGAACAGCGTCCAGTCCTGGTCGGCCCAGGCGCAGTAGCAGCGCACGATCGCCTCGATGCGGGCGCGCAGCCCGGTGGCGGCCCGCGCGGCGTCGCGCAGCGCCTCGGCCAGCGCCCGGTGGTGGCGCAGGAAGAGGTCGGCCGCCAGCTGCTCCTTGCTCGGGAAGTAGCGGTAGATCGTGCCCTCGGCGATCGACGCCGCCATCGCGATCTCGCGCGTCGTCGTCTCGGCCACGCCGCGCGCCACGAACAGGGTCAGCGCCGCGCGCTCCAGCCGGGCCCGGGTCTCTTCCGCCTTGGTCGTCGTCCTCGCCATCGAAGGTCTATGAGGGAGCACTCACTCCTTTTCAAGCGGCAGTCCAAGTGCCGGATTTGCCACGCCTTTTCCCGATGGACGGGGAAGGGAGCGGCCCGTAAGGTCGGCCCACCCAGACGAGACCTGTGGGAGAGACCGCCTTTCGGGGCGGCGCCGAAGGAGCAACCGACCCCGGAAACTCTCAGGCCAACGGACCGCAGGGGGATGGGTCTCTGGAAAGTGGCGGTGCCCCGATCGGGGCGGCGCCCACCGACGAAGTAAGCCGGCAACGGCGAATCTTTCAGGTCTCCGGACAGAGGGGGTCGCAGGCGGCGCAGCTTTTGCGTCGGCAACGCGACTCTGGAGGCCACCTTGGGCGAACCCCTCAAGCGAACACCGCTCTACGACCTTCACCGCGACCTCGGCGCCCGCCTCGTGCCGTTCGCCGGCTACGAGATGCCGGTGCAGTACCCGACCGGCATCCTGGCCGAGCATGCCTGGACGCGCAGCGCCGCCGGCCTGTTCGACGTCTCGCACATGGGCCAGGTCCGGCTGACGGCAAAGGCGGGGAAGAACGCCGCGCTCGCGCTCGAGACGCTGGTGCCGGGCGACATCGCCGGGCTCCAGCCGGGCCAGCAGCGTTATACCCAGTTCACCAACGACGCCGGCGGCATCCTCGACGACCTGATGGTGACCAGCACCGGCGATCACTTGCTGCTGGTGATCAACGCCGCCTGCAAGGACGCCGACCTCGCGCACCTGCAGAAGCACCTGTCGGCTGCCTGCGAGATCGAGCCGATGTTCGCGCGCGGTCTCCTGGCGTTGCAGGGACCGCAGGCCGCGACGGCGCTGGCGCGGCTCGCGCCGGCCGTCGCCACCATGGCCTTCATGACCGGCGCCTTCTTCGTGATCGAGGGCGCGGAGTGCTACGTCACGCGCTCGGGCTACACCGGCGGCGACGGCTACGAGATCTCGACGCCGGCCGATGCGACGGCGGCGATCGCCAAGGCGCTGCTGGCCCAGCCCGAGGTCAAGCCGATCGGGCTCGGCGCGCGCGACTCGCTGCGCCTCGAGGCGGGGCTCTGCCTGTACGGCCACGACATCGACACCACGACGACGCCGGTCGAGGCCGGCCTGGTCTGGAGCATCGGCAAGGACCGCCGCGCCGGCGGCGCGCGGGCCGGCGGCTTTCCCGGCGCCGACGTCGTGCTGAAGCAGATCGCCGAGGGCGCGCCCCGCCGCCGCGTCGGGCTGCTGCCCGACGGCAAGGCGATCGCGCGCGAGGGCGCGGAGATCGCGCTCGCCGGCCGCACCGTCGGCAAGGTCACGTCGGGCGGCTTCGCGCCGACGCTGGGCCGCGCCATCGCCATGGGCTACGTCGAGCGCCCGCACGCCGCCAACGGCACCGCGGTTGACCTCGTGGTGCGCGGCAAGCCGGTGCCCGCCGTCATTTCCCCCATGCCCTTCGTCAAGCACGCCTACTACCGCGGATAGGAGTCCCGAGATGGCCGACATCAAGTACACCGAGGAACACGAGTGGATCCGCGTCGAGGGCGATGTCGGGACCATCGGCATCACGGCCTACGCGCAGGAGCAGCTGGGCGACGTGGTGTTCGTCGACCTGCCGCAGGCCGGCCGCACCGTCGCCAAGGGCGAGGCTTGCGCCGTCGTCGAATCGGTCAAGGCCGCGTCCGACATCTATGCCCCGGTGTCGGGCGAGATCGTCGAGTCGAACGCCGCGCTCGCCGATGCGCCGGGCGACGTCAACGTCGAGCCGCTGGGCAAGGGCTGGTTCTTCAAGGTCAAGCTGGCCGACAAGGGCGAGCTGGCGGGCCTGATGGACGCCGCCGCCTACGAGGCCTTCGTCAAGAGCCTGGGCTAGAGGCGGCGATGCGTTACCTGCCGCTCACCGACGCCGACCGCCGCGACATGCTGGCGACGATCGGCGCGCGCTCGGTCGACGAGCTGTTCCGCGACGTGCCGGCCTCGGCGCGCCTGCCCGGCAAGGTCGCGGGCCTTCCCGACCACCAGGGTGAGCTCGAGGTCGAGCGCGCCTTCCAGGCGATGGCGGCGAAGAACGTGTCGCCGGCCAGCGCGCCGTTCTTCATCGGCGCCGGCGCCTACCGGCACCACGTGCCGGCCACTGTCGACTACATGATCCAGCGCGGCGAGTTCCTGACCTCGTACACGCCGTACCAGCCGGAGATCACGCAGGGCACGCTGCAGTACCTGTTCGAGTTCCAGACCCAGGTCGGGCTGCTGACCGGCATGGATGTCGCCAACGCCTCGATGTACGACGGCTCGACCGCGGCGTCCGAGGCGGTGCTGATGGCCAACCGCATCACCCGCCGGCACAAGGCGCTGGTGTCGGGCGGGCTGCACCCGCAGTACCGCCGCGTCATCGAGACCACGGCGCACTGGCAGGGCTACACGGTCGCGGCCGCGGCGGCCGATGCCGCCGGCCTCGAGGACCTCATCGCGCGGGTCGACAAGGAAACCTCCTGCGTCGTCGTGCAGAACCCGAGCTTCTTCGGCCACGTCCGCGACTTCACGGCGCTGTCGAAGGCCTGCCAGGCGGCCGGCGCGCTGCTGATCGTCGTGGTGACCGAAGTGGTGTCGCTCGGCCTGCTCAAGCCGCCGGGCGAGATGGGCGCCGACATCGTGGTCTGCGAGGGCCAGTCGATCGGCAATGGGCTCGGCTTCGGCGGCCCCTATGTCGGCCTGTTCGCGACGCGCGACAAGCACGTGCGCCAGATGCCGGGCCGGCTGGTCGGCGAGACCGTCGATGCCGACGGCAAGCGCGGCTTCGTGCTGACGCTCAGCACCCGCGAGCAGCACATCCGCCGCGAGAAGGCGACGTCGAACATCTGCACCAATGCCGGCCTGTGCGCGCTGGCCTTCACCGTGCACCTCACGCTGCTGGGCGAGGACGGCTTCCGCCGCCTCGCCGAGCTCAACCACGCCAAGGCCTGCGAGCTGGCCGACCGCGTGGCGAAGATCCCCGGCGTCGAGGTCGTGAACGACAGCTTCTTCAACGAGTTCACCGTGCGCCTGCCCAAGCCCGCCGCGCCGGTGGTCGAGGCGCTGGCGAAGAAGCGCATCCTGGCCGGCGTGCCGGTGTCGCGGCTACTGCCCGACGACCCGTCGGTCGCCAACCTGCTGCTGCTGGCCGCCACCGAGACCGCCACGGAGCACGGCATGGGGCCGCTGGTCGATGGCCTGAAGGAGGTGCTGTGATGGTCCAGTCGCTCGACCGCTCGCAGGGCCGCGCTTCCGCCGGCGCCGCGACCGCCTCGACCGGGGCAACCGCCACCTTCACCGGCAACCGCGCGCTGCAGATCGAGGAACCGCTGATCTTCGAGATGGGCCAGCCCGGCCGCTGCGGCGTCGACCTGCCGGAGCCGCCCATGGTCCGCGAACGCTTGGCCGGCCTGCGCCGCGCCGGCGCGATCGGCCTGCCCGGCCTCAGCGAGCCGCAGGTGGTGCAGCACTACACGCGGCTCAGCCAGAAGAACTACGCCATCGACATGGGCGTCTACCCGCTGGGCTCGTGCACCATGAAGCACAACCCGCGGATCAACGAGAAGGTCGCGCGCCTGCCCGGCATCGGCGACCTGCACCCGCTGCAGCCGCAGTCGACGGTGCAGGGCGCGCTCGAGCTGATCGACACGCTGGCCCATTGGCTCAAGACCCTGACCGGCATGCCGGCGGTGGCGATGTCGCCGGCGGCCGGCGCGCACGGCGAGATGTGCGGCATGATGGCGATCGCCGCCGCGCTCGACGCGCGCGGCGAGCGGGCCCAGCGCCGCATCGTGCTGGCGCCCGAGTCGGCGCACGGCACCAACCCGGCGACCGCGGCGGCGCTCGGCTTCAGCGTCAAGCCGATCCCGGCCAACGACCGCGGCCGCGTCGACCTCGCCGCGCTCAAGGCGGCGCTCGGCCCCGACGTGGCGGCGATCATGCTGACCAACCCGAACACCTGTGGCCTGTTCGAGAGCGAGATCGTCGAGATCTCGACCGCGGTGCATGCCGCCGGCGCCTACTTCTACTGCGACGGCGCCAACTTCAACGCCATCGCCGGCCGGGTGCGCCCGGGCGACCTCGGCGTCGACTGCATGCACATCAACCTGCACAAGACCTTCTCGACGCCGCACGGCGGCGGCGGGCCGGGGGCGGGGCCGGTGGTGCTGTCGGCGGCGCTGGCGCCGCACGCGCCCTACCCGTGGATCGTGAAGGACGGCACCGGCTGGCGACTGGCCGAGGACGGCGACGCCGTCGACGGCACGCCGCTCGGCCGGCTCAAGGCCTTCCACGGCCAGATGGGCATGTTCAGCCGCGCGCTGGCCTACATCATGAGCCACGGCGCCGACGGCCTGAAGCAGGCGTCGGAGGATGCCGTGCTGTCGGCCAACTACGTGATGGCGGCGCTGAAGGACGTCATGACGCCGGCGTTCGACGGCCCGTGCATGCACGAGGCGCTGTTCGACGACGGCTTCCTCAAGGACACCGGGGTCAGCACCCTCGATTTCGCCAAGGCGATGATCGACGAGGGCTACCACCCGATGACCATGTACTTCCCGCTGGTGGTGCACGGCGCGATGCTGATCGAGCCGACCGAGAGCCAGGCCAAGGAAGACCTCGACCTGTTCATCGGCGCGCTGCGCTCGCTCGCCGAACGGGCGAAGAGCGGCACCGCCGCCGAGGACTTCAAGGCGGCCCCGCGCTTCGCCCCGCGCCGCCGCCTCGACGAGACGCTGGCCGCCCGCAAGCCGGTGCTGCGCTGGCGCCCAACCAACCACCCGCCCGGCGGCGACCCGCTGAAGCAGGCGGCGGAGTAGGGCTGCGAAACTCCCCCTCACCCGGCCTCTCCCCCCTGCGGGGGGAGAGGAGTAGGGTTCGCGAAAGGGGAGGAAGACATGCGTGTGTTCACGACGTTGCCGCAGGAGAACCTCGCGAAGGTCGGCCCGGCGGCGCAGGCCATCGAGGCGGCCGGTTACACCGGGGTCAGCACGCAGGAGAACCGGCACGACCCGTTCCTCGCGCTCGCGGTGGCGGGCGCGGCCACCCGGCGCATCGAACTGCACACCGGCGTCGCGATCTCGTTCGCGCGCTCGCCGATGACGGTGGCCAACGTCGGCTGGGACCTCGCGGCGAGCTACGGCCCGAAGCGCGTCACGATCGGGCTGGGCAGCCAGGTGCGGGCGCACAACGAGCGCCGCTTCTCGGTGCCGTGGACGCCGCCGGCGCCGCGCATGCGCGAGTACCTCCAGGCGGTGCGCGCCATCTGGGCGGCGTGGAAGGGCGACGGCAAGCTCGCCTACGAGGGCAAGCACTACCGCTTCACGCTGATGACGCCGAACTTCGTGCCCGAGGCCTACGACGGACCGGCGCCGCGTCTCGGCCTCGCCGCGGTCGGCCCGGCGATGCTGAAGGTCGCCGCCGAGGAATCCGACGACGTGAAGCTCCACGTCTTCTGCACCCGCAAGTACCTCGCCGACACGATCATGCCGATCCTCGAGGCCGGCCTCGCCAAGTCGGGCCGGGCGCGGCACCAGTTCGAGATATCGGGCGGCGGCTTCGTGGTCACCGGCAAGGACGACGAGGCAGTCGCCAAGCTGTTCGACTGGGTCCGCTACCGCGTCGCCTTCTACGGCTCGACGCCGGCCTACTGGCCGGTGTTCGAGGCGCACGGGCTGGGCGATCTCGGCCGCAAGCTGAACGCCATGACCCGCGAGGGAAAGTGGGACCAGCTGGCGGCGCAGGTCTCCGACGACGTCGTGCACCTGTTCGCCGCGGTCGGCCGTCACGACCAGATCGCCAAGGCGATCGAGGCGCGGTTCGGCGGCCTGGTCGATTCGATCAGCGCCAGCGCCAACTCGGCCAAGCCGTCCGACATGCCGCCCGACCTGCTGCAGGACCTCGCGCGCATCCCGACGCCGTACCGCCACGACTGAGCGGGATCAGTCGAACAGGTTGGCCAGCCGCTGCTTGATCTGGTCGGCGATGTAGAGCGCCAGCGCCTGGATGGTCGAGGTCGGGTTCACGCCGCCCGAGGTCACCCA
>Ga0102832_1001607_pt1 | contig 16399 bp, 16 predicted proteins | sample EBPBio282013_DNA_FD_88942 | JGI IMG/M metagenome (GOLD analysis project Ga0102832, IMG submission 88942) | Wastewater treatment Type I Accumulibacter community from EBPR Bioreactor in Madison, WI, USA - Reactor 2_5/28/2013_ DNA (Illumina Assembly) | ecosystem: Engineered > Bioreactor > EBPR >...
CAGGAAGCCGATGCCCGGGCGGATGCTGGTGACCGTCTCGCCGTTGCACTCCACCATCAGCCGCAGCACGCCGTGCGTGGACGGGTGCTGGGGGCCCATGTTGATGACGAGGACCTCGTCGCCGCGCTCGGCCTGCTCGCTCGCGATGTCGGCCCAGTCACCGCCGCCGACGGCGGTGTAGACGGTGCCCTCGGTCTCCTCGCCCGGGTTGGCGTAGAGGTCGCGGTCCTCGGCGCTCATCGGTAGTCCCTCCGCTGGTCGACCGGCGGCACGGTGGTGCCCTTGTACTCGATCGGGATACCGCCGAGCGGGTAGTCCTTGCGCTGCGGGTGCCCGACCCAGTCGTCCGGCATCAGGATGCGCGTGAGGTGCGGGTGGCCGTCGAAGATGATGCCGAACATGTCCCAGGTCTCGCGCTCGTGCCAGTCCGCCGCCGGGTAGGTGGCCACGACGCTCGGCACGTGGGGGTCGCCGTCGGGGCAGGTCGTCTCCACGCGCAGCCGGCGGTTGTGGGTCATCGACTGGAGGTGGTAGACGACGTGCAGCTCCGCGCCGGCGTCCTCGGGGTAGTGGACGCCGGAGACCGACGCGCAGAACTCGAAGCGCAGCAGCGCGTCGTCGCGCAGCGTCTGCATGACCTCGGCGAGCTTCTCGCGGGAGACGTGGAAGGTGAGCTCGCCACGGTCGAGGACGACCGAGACGATCGGGTCCTCCACCAGCGCCAGCAGCCGGGAGTGGACGTCGTCGTACCAGGAGCCGTACGGCGGCTCGGACGGTGCCGGCCAGCCGGTCACCCGGACGATCCGGCTGTAGCCGGAGGTGTCACCGGTTCCGGTGCTCCACATGCCCTTCGTGGTGGCGATCGGCTTGGCGTCGGTGGGTGCCGCGGGCACGAGGTCCGGGTTCGGCTGCGCGTCCTCGCGCTCGACGCCGGCCTTCGGCGACCCTTCCGGCGCGGTGACCTTCTCGTCGACCGTCTTCTCCTCGCCGGGAACCTTGTCGCTCATCGCAGGAGGCCCTTCATCTCGTGGGTGGCCGGCGCGACCAGCGCCGCCGCCTCCGCCGCCTCCCAGGCCTCCAGTTCGTTGCGGGCCATCGGCCGCTTCGCCACGATGTCCTTCTTCAGCTTGAACATCGCGTCGATCAGCATGTCGGGGCGCGGCGGGCAGCCGGGCACGTAGACGTCCACCGGCACGAGGTGGTCGCCACCCTGGACGATCGCGTAGTTGTTGAACATGCCGCCGGAGGAGGCGCACACGCCCATCGCCATGACCCACTTCGGGTTGGGCATCTGGTCGTAGACCTGCCGCAGCACGGGGGCCATCTTCTGGCTGATCCGGCCGGAGATGATCATCAGGTCGGCCTGGCGGGGTGAGGCCCGGAAGACCTCCTGGCCCCAGCGGCCGGCGTCGAACCGCGGCGCGCCGTAGGTCATCATCTCGATCGCGCAGCACGCGAGGCCGAACGTCGCCGGCCACAGGGACGCCTGCCGCATCCAGCCGAACACCCCTTCGAGGGTGGTCAGAACGACGCCCTGGGGGATCTTGTCCTCAATGCCCATATCAGCCAGCCCTAACCGTTTCTCAGTCCCACTCCAGGCCCCCGCGACGCCACACGTAGGCGTACGCGATGAAGACCGTGGCCATGAACAGCACCATCTCGAACAGGGCGAACAGGCCCAGCTGCGAGAAGGTCACCGCCCACGGGTAGAGGAAGATGGTCTCGATGTCGAACACGATGAACAACATCGCGATGATGTAGTACTTGATCGGGAACCGGCCGCCGCCCATCGGCTGGGGCGTGGGCTCGATGCCGCACTCGTATGAGCTGTACTTGACCTTGTTCCAGCGCCGCGGGCCGAGGAACGCGCTCAGCAGGATGGAGATCGCCAGGAACCCGGCGGCCAGAGCCATGATGCCCAGCAGCGGAATGTAGGGGCTCATCTGCGTGGGGTTCCCTTCTGCGTCGAGAGGCGCACCGGTGTGGTCATGCTGAGGGTGCCATCTTTGCGACGGTGGTGATGACCTTGTCCATCCAATCACCATCCCGGGTGTCGTAGAGGTGGGCGAGCAGTTTCATCGTGAACCGCATCAGCGTGGGCCGCGGTAGACCGTAGCGGGTGCACAGGTGCATCACCTGCGGGTGCTCGATCAGGGAGACGAACACCTGGCCGAGCCGGAAGTACCCGCCCCACTCCGCCTTCAGTCGTGCCGGGTAGCCCCGCAGCGCGCGCTCGGCGCTGGGGGTGCCGAAGCCCCGGAAGTGGGCGTCCGCGATGGCGTCCGCCGCCATCTCCGCCGCCTCCATCGCGTAGGAGATGCCCTCGCCGTTGAACGGCGAGATCATGCCGCCGGAGTCGCCGACCAGCAGCAGGCCGCGCGTGTAGGCCGGCTGGCGGTTGAAGCTCATCGGCAGCGCCGCGCCCAGCGTCGGGCCGACCTGGTTCTCGGGGCGGAAGCCCCACTCCGGCGGGGTGTTCGCCAGCCACCGTCCGAACATCTCGCGGTAGTTCAGCTTCGCCGGCTCCGAGCTGGACCCGACCGTGCCCAGGCCGACGTTGACGGTGCCGTCCCCCATGCCGAAGACCCAGCCGTACCCGGGGAGCAGGTTCGACTCGCCCGGCTTGCCGTCCCACAGCTCCAGCCAGGACTCCATGTAGTCGTCGTGGGTGCGGGGGCTGGTGAAGTAGGCACGGACGGCGACGCCCATCGGGCGGTCGGTGCGCTTGGCCAGCCCCATGGACAGCGCCAGCCGGGCGGAGTTGCCGTCCGCGGCGATGACCACCGGTGCCCGGAAGCTGCGCCCGTCCTTGCTGGTGACCCCGACGATCCGGTCGGTGCGCGGGTCGATGATCGGCGCGGTCACGTTGGTCCGCTCGAACAGCCGGGCCCCGCCGGACACCGCGCGGTCGGCGAGGATCTTGTCGAACTCCGCCCGCGCCCGCACCAGCCCGTACGGCGGGAACTCGGCCAGTTCCGGCCAGGGCAGCTCGAACGGCTCGGTGCGCCCGCCGTAGACCCGCAGGCCCTTGTTGCGGACCCAGCCCGCCTCCTCGCTGGTGTCGATGCCCAGCCGGATCAGCTGCTTGACCGCGCGCGGGGTCAGGCCGTCGCCGCAGACCTTCTCCCTGGGAAAGGCCGCCTTCTCGAGGAGGACGACATCGAGTCCGCGATCGGCGAGGTGCGCCGCGGCCGTGGACCCGCCGGGCCCCGCCCCGACGACGATCACGTCGGCACCGATGGCGGAGCCGCTGGCCGGTCGGGCCGGCATCGGCTCTGGCATGCGCGCTCCTGGAAGCAGGTAGGGGGACTCGGGCAAGTCTAGGCAGAACACGTCGAGAGGGCCATTTGGCGCCCCGGTCGGGCGGTGTCCGGGGAGCGACTATCCTGCCAGCGTGATCCATCACCCGCCGGGCCCGCAGTGGCGCGCGACGACCGTGGAGATCGATGATCCCGGCGACCTCGCGTCCTACCTGCCCCCGACCGGCGGGCACGCCTGGCTGCGCCGGGGCGACGGCATGGTCGGCATCGGGGAGGTCGCCCGCTTCGAGGGCGGGACGGCGGCAGAGGCCGACGAGTGGTGGGAGCAGGTGTGCGCCCGCATGGAGCAGGAGACCGAACTGCCGGAGGTCTCCGGCGTCGGGCCGGTCGCCTTCGCGTCCTTCGTGTTCGACCCCGACCACTCCGACCACCGCTCGGTGGTGATCGTCCCGCGGCTCGTGATTGGGCGCCGCAAGGGGCGCTCGTGGCTGACCGCGATCGGCGCCGCGTCCGGACGGGAACCCGCGCTCCCCGCGGCGGAGGCCGCACCGCCGGTCCCTGCCGGCACGCGTGGAGTGGGCACGAGCCTCGACACCGACGCGTGGCAGGCGATCGTGCGGGAGGCTGTGGGACGGATCGGCGCCGGCCTGCTCGACAAGGTGGTCCTTGCTCGGGCCGTCACCCTCGAGGCGCCGGAGCCGCTCGACGCGCGCTCCCTGGTCACCGGGCTCGCGCAGCGCTACCCCACCTGCTGGACCTACCACGTGGACGGGCTGGTCGGCGCGTCCCCGGAGATGCTCATCCGGCGCGAGGACGGGCTGGCGACCTCGCGGGTGCTGGCCGGGACCATCCGGCGCAACGGCGGCGAGGAGCTGGACCTGAAGCTCGCCCACGCCCTGGCCCGGTCGGGCAAGAACCTGGCCGAGCACGAACTGGCCGTCGACTCCGTCGCCCGCGCGCTCGAGCCCTTCTGCTCCGGCATGAACGTGCCCGACGCCCCGTACGTGCTCGAACTGCCCAACGTGCTGCACCTCGCCTCGGACGTGACGGCCGTGGTGCACCCCGGGGTGAGCGTGCTCCGGCTGGCCGGGGAGCTGCACCCCTCCGCCGCGGTCTGCGGGACGCCCACCGTCGCCGCCCGCGCCACCATCGCCGAACTCGAGCACCTCGACCGGGGCCGCTACTCCGGCCCGGTCGGCTGGCTCGACACCGGCGGCGACGGCGAGTTCGCGATCGCGCTGCGCTGTGGCCTGATCGACCCCGACGACCGCCGCCGGATCACGATCTACGCCGGCTGCGGGATCGTCGCGGAGTCCGACCCGGTGGAGGAGTACGCAGAGACCGAGGCGAAGCTGTTGCCCATGATGGAGGCCCTCGGCGTCGACACCGCCGGGCACTGAGCCCGTCGACGCGGCGGGTCGCGGACCGCCTGGTCAGGCGCCGCGGCGGTGCGCGTCCAGCCAGTCGAGGACGGCCCCGGTGAACGCCACGGTGAAGCGGGGCGCGTGGCTGCCGCCGGCGATCGTCCAGAGCGCGACGCCCGCGCCGTCCCGGCAGCCGTCCCACCCGGTCGGGGTGAGGTCGGCGCCGGCGATCCCATCGTCGGCGTCCAGCCGGGCTCCCGTGGTCGGGTCCTGCGCACAGCCGTCCGCCTCGCGCCAGCGTCCCACGGTCGCCTCGGCCCCCGTGAAGGGGTTGCCGTTGATGTCGCCGCCGCCGTAACCGACGGTCTCGTCCGCGTCGCCGTGCACCTGGAGGACGCTCACCGGTCGCGCGGGAGCGCAGTCGGTGCCGGTGTCGAGCGCTCCGGCGACCGAGACGATCGCCGCGATCCGGTCCGCGTGCCCGCACGCCAGCCGGTGGGCGAGGAACCCGCCGTTGGAGTGGCCGACCACGAACACCCGTCCGGGGTCGACCGGGTGGGCCGCCGCGACGGCGTCGATCACGCGGAGGATGTGGCCCTCGTCGTCCACGCCGGAGTCGTGGAAGTCGCAGCACGCCCGCCCGGCGTTCCAGAAGGTGTTGCCCTCGCTGTCCGTGCTCGCCTGCGGCGCGGCCACCAGGATCCCCCTGCGGCCGGCGGCCGGGGACAGTCCGAGGAACTCGACCACACCGGCCGCCTGGCCGGTGTAGCCGTGCAGCGCCACCACGAGGGCGGCCGGCGCCTCCGGCGCGCGATCGGGGAGGTACAGCAGGACGGGCCGGTCGTCGACGTCCAGGGTCAGGGGCGCGGGGCCGGCGTCCGGGGTGGCGGGGGTGGGCGACGCCGGGACGCGGGTCGCGGGCGGGACGGGGGTCACCGCACCGGCCCCGGCACAGCCGCCCAGAGCCACCGCAGCGGCGAGCGCGGCGACGACGAGTCGCCCGGCTCCCCTCCCGACCCTTCGGCTCACCGTTCCAGCCTCGCACACGCCACGGTCCGGCGCACCGGGCTAGGAGTCCGCGCCGCGCGGGATGCCCAGGGTGGCGAGCAGGTCCTCGTGGAACTGGATCCACACCAGCTGGCAGGACGCCCGGTCGGGCGCGTCCAGCCAGTCGTGGCGTCCCCGCTTCACCCGTGCCAGCGCGGCGGCGTGCAGGCCGGCGTAGCCGTCGAACCGGACCAGCACGTCGGTGAGGGTCGCACACAGCGCGGCGAGCTCGTCGTCACAGGCCTCCAGCTCGACCAGCACGCGGTCGTCCCACACCGGGTCGGTGTGGTCGTTGGCCGCCAGCCGGTCCCAGAGCGTCGCGCGCAGCTGCCAGTCGGTGCAGGCCTGCCCGTGGCGGCGGTTGACCGGCAGGAACGCGGCGTGCACCGCGGCGACCACGTCGCGCGCACCGGCGGCGTCCAGCTCCTCCGCGAGCAGGCGTTCCTCCTCCTGCCTCCCGCGTGCGGTCATCGACCACGTCTCGCCGAAGCCGTCGTGCCGGCGCACCCAGCCGTAGGCCTGCGCGTCCAGCAGGTGCTCGCGGACCTCGGCGGACGGCAGGCCGAAGCGTTGCGCGACGGCGTCCACGGACGGGCCGCCCAGCACCCGGACGCCGTGCAGGGCCAGCAGCGCGGGGGCGGACCGGCGGCTCATGCCCGGTCCCCCGCCGGGGACGGCTCGAGGAGGCCGCGGATGTCGTCGGCCGTCAGCGGCGCGGCCAGGTCACCCGCCTCCCCGACGACCTTGGCGAACAGGTCGCGCTTGCGCTCCTGCAGTGCCACCACCTTCTCCTCGATCGTGTCCTCGGAGACCATCCGGTACACCATCACGTGCTTGTCCTGCCCGATGCGGTGGGTGCGGTCGATCGCCTGGAGCTCCGCCGCGGGATTCCACCACGGGTCGAGGATGAACACGTAGTCCGCCTCGGTGAGGGTGAGCCCGAAGCCGCCGGCCTTCAGGCTGATCAGGAACACGGGGTCCGAACCGGTCCGGAACGCCTCGATCCGTGCCGCGCGGTCGCGGGTCCGCCCGTCGAGGTAGGACGCACCGATGCCCTCCTCGCGCAACCGGTCGCGCACCAGCCCCAGGTAGCCGGTGAACTGGCTGAAGACCAGCGCCCGGTGGCCCTCGGCGGCGAGCTCTGTGACCAGTTCGACCAGGGCGTCGATCTTCGCGGAGACCGCAGGGTGCCCCGGAACCACCAGCGCCGGTGACAGCGCCAGCTGGCGCAGCAGGGTGAGCGAGGCGAGGATCGTGATCCGGTTGCGGCGCAGGTCGCCCACCAGGCCGAGCACCTTCTTGCGCTCGGCGGCGAGCTGCCGGTCGTAGAGGCGGCGGTGGCCCGGCGCCAGTGGCACCCGCAGCACCTGCTCCTGCTTCGGCGGCAGCTCCGCGGCCACGCTCTCCTTGGTGCGGCGCAGCATCAGCGGCCGGACGCGCCGGTGCAGCCGTCCCAGCGCCGACGGGTCGCTGCCGGTCTCGATCGGTCGACGGTAGGCGTCGGTGAAGCGGACGGGGTCGGGGAACAGCCCGGGTGCGACGATCGACAGCAGCGACCACAGGTCCATCAGGTTGTTCTCCAGCGGCGTGCCGGTGATCGCGAAGCGGGCGGGTGCCCGCAGCCGCCGGACGGCCGTGTGCACGCGGGACTGCCGGTTCTTCACAAACTGCGCCTCGTCGAGGAACACCGCGCCCCAGGTGCGCTCCGCGTACTCGTCGGCGTCCAGCCGCAGCAGCGTGTAGGAGGTGACGACCAGGTCCGCCGCCGCGGCGACGTCGGCCAGGGACCGCGTCCGCTTCTTCGACGACTGCTCGACCACCTCCACCCGCAGCCCCGGAGCGAAGCGCGCGGCCTCCGCAGCCCACGTCCCCAGGACCGAGGTGGGTGCCACCACCAGGACCGGTTCGTCGAGGCGTCCGGTCTCGGCGAGGGCGCACGCCAGCGCCAGCGCCTGCACGGTCTTGCCCAGCCCCATGTCGTCGGCGAGGATCCCGCCGAGCCGGGCGCCGTGCAGGAAGTGCAACCAGCGGAAGCCGACCTCCTGGTAGGGCCTCAGCGCTGCCCGCAAGCCGGCGGGCACCGGGGCGGGCGGGAGCTCCTGCGTGTCGAGCAGGGCCGACACGGCCGCAGACCAGGCCGCCGACTGCTCGGCCACCACCCCGGCCGAGCGGAGGTCGTCCCACAGCCCGGCGTGCACCGGGCGCAGCCGCAGCCCCTCGCCGTCGGTCAGCTGGAGCGCCTCGGCCTCCTCGATCAGCACGCGCAGCTGGTCGAGCTCGGGCCGCTCCAGGCTGAACCACGTGCCCGAGGGCAGGATCAGGTGGTCCTGCCCGGTGGCGAGCGCGGTGAACAGCTCGCGGTACTCGACCGGTTCGCCGTCGACGCTGACGGTGACCGCGAGGTTGAACCAGTCCGTGCCCGGCCCGGGGTCGGTGACCGCGAGCTCCACCCGGGGAGCCTCCACCGCCGGCCGGTAGGGACGCCGCTCGCCGGTGACCTCGACGACGACGCCGAGCGCGACCAGGCGGTCGAGCCACTCGCCGGCGAACGCCGCGGTGGCCGCCCCGGTGAGCACGGCGGTCGGCACCGGGCGCCGGCCGGCGCCGCCGTCCCGCTCCGGCCACGGGCCGTGCGGCAGGGCGTCGAGCAGGGCACGCTCCGCCTCCGTGTCCCGGTGGGCGGCCTGCTCCCCCCCGGGGGCCAGCGGCACGTCGACGGCCTGCTCCCCCACCCGGTAGCGGAACGCCCAGTCCAGGGTGGTCACATGGTCTTCGCCGAAGCCCACCCGCAGCAGCACCGTGGGCGGGGCGAGCTCGGGCAGCTCGACGTCGTCGGCGACCGAGAGGTCGACGAGGTGGCGCAGGGCCGGCAGGAACTGGGCGGCGAACGCCGTGACGTCCGCCGCGGGGATCGCCAGGCGCGGGTACTGCAGCAGGAGGGCCTGCTGCCCCTGCCCGAGCGGCTCGCCGAAGGGCACCAGCAGCAGTTCGCCGTCGTCCTCGACGGCCAGCCCGTGGGGCGGCGAGCCGAGCAGGTTCGCGACCCGGACCGGCCAGTGCCGCTCCCCCGTCGTGGCGAAGGTGCGCAGCACCAGGCCGTCCCTGTCGCGCTCGAGGGTCGCGCCCACGCCCGCCGGCTCGGCGGCCAGGCGCACGGGCGGGGTGCCCGGCCCGGTGACGAGCTCGACCCCGGCGGCGCCGGCCCGTGCCAGCCACGACCATGCGGACGCGTCCAGCTCGCCGAGGTCGAGCACGTCGGCGGCCCGGGAGTAGAGGCTGTACCCCGTCCGCTGCTCGCGCGTGCGGGCGAGGCCGGCCAGCACCTCCCGGTGCGCCTCGAGGTGCTCGCCGCCCCAGGGGTGCCGCACGCTCTCCCAGGTGACGCCGGTGCGCACCCAGCGGCCCGAGCGCCCCCAGGAGAGGGGACGCAGCTGGATGGCGCCGGACGGCGCGCGCGTCACCTGCACGGCGAGGCGCCGGCCACCGGGGGTTCTGGCCTGCGCGGTGACCTGGGCGAGGGCACGCTGCCACGCGGGGGTGAGGGCGCGCAGGTTCACCGTCCGCATGTGCCACAGCAGGGCAGCGGCGTGCTTGCAGTCGTGGCCCACCGGGCACGAGCAGGAGGTCGTGATGAGCCCCGTGGCGGCGTGGTGGCGGGCGACGGTCTGGTAGGCCCGGGCTGTGGACCCGGTGACCTGCGCCTGGATCAGGCTGCCCCCGGTCCCGGACCCCGTGGCGATGTGGCCGACACGTCCCTGGCGGACGTACTCCTGCCCGCGGGCGAGCGTCACCTCGCCGAACAGCTCCACCAGCCGGCGCTCGCTCAGCTGGTGAACCCACTCCGGGTACGTCGCCGGGTTCATCGGGTCCGGCCGGCCCACTTCCGGGTGGACAGCCAGAACAGCGCGGCGACCACCGCCACGACCACCGTCCCGACCAGGCCCGCCGGCGCGGCGATCACCGGGATCGGGTCGACGATCACCACCAGGAACACCCCGGCGAAGGCGTTCACCGACCCGTGGAGCACGGCGGGGGCGAGCACGGACCCGGTGACCTCACGCGCGCGCCACAGCAGGAACGACATCGGCACGCACCACGCCACCATGAACGCTGTGCCGAGTCTGGCGTAGCCGCCGTAGTTCAGCCCCATCAGGATCAGCGGCGCGTGCCACACGCCCCACAGGACGCCGGTGATCACATTGGCCCAGAACGGCCCGAGGGGGCGCAGCTCGTCGGCCAGCCAGCCGCGCCAGCCGTACTCCTCGCCGAAGGCGAAGACAGCGTTGATCGTGAGGCCGGCGACCAGGGCAGAGACGTAGGTGATGCCGAGCAGCGGCCACAGCGACGGGATGCCGGCGCTGACGCCCGCCACCTGGTCCGCGTCCATGCCGGGCAGCAGCAGCAGGGTGTTGGCCAGCAGGTCCTCCTGGGTGAACAGGACGCGGCCGACGCCGTTGAGGTCGAGCCGGTTGCCCAGCAGCCAGCTGAGGCCGACCATGCCGGCCATCAGCGCCGCGACCACGGGGACGGCCACGGCGACCAGCGTGGGCAGCGAGCGTCCGATGCGGCGAAAGGTGTCGCGGATGAGCGGCGTGCGCCGGTCCAGGCGCTCGACCACCAGGGCCGCCACGAGGGGCGCCGGCATGTAGGCGACGGCGAGCACGACGGTCACCAGGCTGATCCCCTGGCCGGCGGCGAGGTTGCGGTTGCCGGTGGCCCACAGGCCGGCGGCGAGCAGGCACACCCAGCCGAACGCCAGCCCGTAGAACAGGGCCACCCGCGACCAGCGGACCCTCTGCTTCTCCGCCACCGGCGCCTCGGTCTCGATCACGGACCAACCGTAGCCGTCCCCGCCGACGGGGCGGGGCAAGGACTACACCCAGGCGCCCGCGTGCATCACCCGTGAGGCGACCAGCGCGTCGTCGAGCACGACCAGGTCGGCCCTGTGGCCCGCGGCGAGGCGTCCGACATCCGGCAGGGACAGGTAGTCGGCGGGCAGCGCTGTCGCGGAACGGACGGCCCGCGCGAGTGGGACACCCGCGGCGACGGCGTTGCGGACGGCGCGGTCGAGGGTCAGCGTCGAGCCGGCGATGGTGTCGGTGCCGGCGATGCGCGCCACGCCCTCGCGCACCTCGACGGGCAGCTCGCCCAGCACGTAGTCGCCGTCGCTCGACGCGGCGGCCGCCATCGCGTCGGTGACGAACACCACCCGGTCGGGCTCGGTGGCCGCGACGAACGCGACGAGTTCGGGGCGCACGTGCACCCCGTCCATGATCAGCTCGAGGTAGACCCGCGGGTCCTCCCAGAGCGCGAGCACCGGGCCCGGCTCGCGGTGGCGCAGGGGGGCCATCGCGTTGAACAGGTGGGTGGCGCCCGTCGCGCCGGCGTCGACCGCCGCCCGGCACGTGTCGTAGTCGGCGTCGGTGTGGCCGATCGCCGCCACGACACCCCGGGAGGCCATCAGCCGGATCGACTCCATGGCCCCGGTCCGCTCCGGGGCGATGGTGACCATCCGCACCGCCCCCCGGCCGGCGTCGAGGAGTTCCGCGACGGCGTCCGGGAGGGGGTCCGCGAGCAGCAGGGGCGGATGTGCGCCCTTGTACTCCAGGGCCAGCCAGGGCCCCTCGAGGTGGATGCCGGCGAGTTCCCCGGACTCCACGAGCCCGGCCAGGCACGCGACCTGGCGCGTGAGGTCGGCGGTGGTGCCGGTGACGAGCGAGGCCACCATCGTGGTCACGCCGAGCCGCCGGTGCGCGGCGAGTGCCCGGCGCGCGACGTCGGGGTCCTCGGTGACGAAGGACGCGCCCCCGCCGCCGTGGCTGTGCACGTCCACGTAGCCGGGGACGACGATGCCGGTGAGGTGCTCGTCCGCGGCCCGCGGGGCTGCGCCCGTCCCGGTGGCCACGATCCGGTCTCCGGCGGTCTCCACCCAGCCGGCGACGGGTGCGTCGGAGTCGGGGAAGAGGACCCGGTCGGCGGAGAGGAGCATCACACGTCCAGCCGCTGCCAGTCCGGCAGGTTCGCGTAGGTCTGGAGGTAGTAGTCGGCCAGCGCCAGCTCGGACGCGGCCTCGGTGTCGACCACGATGGTGGCGTGCTGGTGCAGCTGGAGCACCGAGCCCGGGTACATCGCGGTGATCGGCCCCTCCACCACCTGGGCGATGGCGTGCGCCTTGCCGGTGCCGGTGGCGACCAGGATCACGTTCCTCGCGTCCATGATCGTGCCGAGGCCCTGGGTGAGGCAGTGCCGCGGGACCTGGTCGATCGAGTCGAAGAAGCGCGCGTTGTCCTCACGGGTGCGCGCGGCGAGGGTCTTGATCCGGGTGCGGGACGACAGCGAGGACGTCGGCTCGTTGAAGCCGATGTGGCCGTTGGAGCCGACCCCGAGGAACTGGATGTCCACGCCGCCGGCGGCGCGGATGGCGTCCTCGTACTCGCGACAGGCGCGGGGGAGGTCGTCGGCGAACCCGTCGGGCACGTGGACGCGGGCCGGGTCCAGGCCCATCGGCTCGGTCACGGTCCTGCGGATGATCTCGTGGTAGCTCTCCGGGTGTCCCTCCGGGATGCCCACGTACTCGTCGAGGGCGAACGCGGACGCGCCGGACAGGTCGAGCTCCCCGGCGTCCACCAGGCGGGCAAGCTCGGCGAAGGTCTGCACCGGCGAGGATCCGGTGGCCACGCCGAGCACGACGGACGGCCCGATCGTGGCGGCGATGCGCGCGGCCTTGGCCGCGGCGACCTCACCGACGCGCTGCGCGTTGGGGCAGATGATGACTTCCATCAGGTTCTCTCTCTTCGTTCTCTTCGTCGTTCACGGTAGTACGGGGTGCCTCCCGCCCCGCCAGGCGGGAGGCACCGTGGGGGGTGGTCAGGCGGCCGTCGGGTCGAGGGCGACCGAGCTCTCCTCGCCCTCGTCCTCGCGCCCGGGAGTCTTCAGGTTCCACTTGCGGATCACGAAGCGGAACAGGAAGTAGTAGATCACCGCGAACCCCAGCCCGAGCGGGATGATGATCCACGGCTGCTGCCCGATGTTCCAGTTCAGCAGGAAGTCGAACAGCCCCGCGGAGAAGCCGAAGCCCATGTGCACGCCGAGGGCGTTCGTGACCGCGAGCGAGATCCCCGTGAGCACCGCGTGCGCCACGTACAGCGGCCAAGCCACGAACATGAAGGCGAACTCGATCGGCTCGGTGACGCCGGTGAGGAACGCGGTCAGCGCGACGGAGATCATGATGCCGCCGACGGCTGCGCGGTTCTTCGGCTTGGCCTCCTGCCAGATCGCGAGGGCCGCGGCCGGGAGTGCGAACATCATGATCGGGAAGAAACCGCTCATGAAGGTGCCCGCGGTCGGGTCGCCGGCGAGGAAGCGCGCGATGTCGCCGTGGACGACGGTCCCGTCGGCCTTGGTGAAGTCGCCCAGGATGAACCACGGCGGGTTGTTCAGGATGTGGTGCAGGCCCAGCGGGATCAGCAGACGGTTCAGGGTGCCGTACACGAAGCCGCCGATGATCGCGTTCTGCGCGACCCAGTTGCCGACCGCGGTGAGCCCGCCGTCGAAGGCCGGGTAGACGAACGCCAGCAGCACGGCGAGCACGATGCCCGCGACCGCAGCGATCATCGGGACGAAGCGCCGTCCGCCGAAGAAGGCCAGGTAGGGCGGGAGCTGGATCCGGTAGTAGCGCTGCCACAACCAGCCCGACACCAGGCCCATCAGGATGCCGCCGAGCACGCCGTAGTTGATCAGCTCCTGCGTGCCGCCCTCGGCCGGGGCGCCGAGGATCAGCGGGGACATCGCGTCGCCCACGCCCTTGAAGACCAGGTAGCCGACGACCGCCGCCAGCGCTGTGGAACCGTCCGCCTTCTTCGCGATGCCGATGGCGACGCCGACGGCGAACAGCAGGGCGAGGTTGGCGAACAGGGCGTTGCCGGCAGCGCCGATGACGGAGGCGACGGCGTTCCAGCCAAGGCCGTTCTTGCCCAGGAGGTCGTCCTGGCCCAGGCGCAGCAGCAGTGCCGCGGCGGGCAGGGACGCGATCGGCAGCATCAGGCTGCGGCCGAACTTCTGGAGTGGGGCCAGGTTGAAGCGGCCGACCGCCGCCATTTCGTTACTGCTCACAAGGGGTTCCCTTCCGGTTGTGATGAGGCCGGGGACAGGTCGTCCCGACCCAGTTCCATGTGGACCTGGTAGCGGTCGCCGCGATAGCGGGAGACCACGTGCTCGATGTGCCGGCCGCCCGCGGTCGAGACGCGGCGGAAGACCAGCAGCGGGGTGGAGACGGGCGCGGCGAGCTGGCGGGCGAGGTCCGGGTCCGCGGACTCGCCCCACAGCGTCTGGTCGGCGTGGTCGACCCACAGCCCGTAGCGGTTGCCGAGGATCTCGTAGAGGGAGCCCCCGGCGAGGTCCTGGCGGTCGAGCTCCGGCAGGAGGTCTGCGGGGTACCACCCGTCCTCGTGTGCGATCGGCTCGCTGTCGGCGAGCCGGATGCGGACCACCCGCCATGCCTGTCGTCCCGGCTCGAGGCGCAGGGCGTCGGCGACGTCGGCCGGCGGCTCGGCGAGCGCCACCGACACGAGCCGGGTGGACGGCGTGCGCCCGCGCCGGCGCATGTCCTGGCTGAAGGAGGCGAGGTGGAGGCGGGTCTCGAGGCGGGGCCGGACGGCGAACGTGCCCAGCCCGTGGGTGCGCTGGAGGAGGCCGTCGGCCACCAGCCCGTCGATGGCCTTGCGGACGGTGGCACGGGAGACCCCGTAGCTCGCCATCAGCTCACGCTCGGACGGGATCGCCTGTCCGGGGACGACCATGCCGATGAGCAGCTCTCGCAGCTGCTGGTGCTTCGGCCGCGGGCCCTCGACGATCGGCACCGCCTCGCTGGTCAACATCCCTGTTCCCTTCTGGACCGTACTGGTGCGTACTGGTCCGTACCACTTGACGGAAATCATGCTATGGTTCTGCGCAAGCTGTCAAGAGGGCCGATGGGGGCCCGCGAGAGGAGAAGCCATGAGCAGCAAGGCCCAGCAGATCCTGGACGGCCTCGGGGGCGCCGCGAACATCGTGGAGATCGAGGCCTGCATCACCCGCCTGCGCACCGAGGTCAAGGACCCGTCGAAGGTGGACGCCGCAGCACTCAAGGCCGCAGGCGCGCACGGCGTGCTCGCCGCGGGCACCGTCGTCCAGGTCGTCGTCGGCCCCGAGGCGGACAACCTGGCCGAAGACATCGAAGACCTGATGTGATGCAGGTCGTCTCCCCCTGCCCCGGTCGGGTGTTCCCGATCACCGAGGTCAGCGACCCCGTCTTCGCCCAGGAACTGGTCGGGCCGGGGATCGCCATCGAGCCGGCGCCCGGGCACAGCACGGTGGTCGCCCCGGTGGACGGCACGATCCTGAAGCTCCACCCGCACGCGTTCGCCATGGTCACCGCCGACGGGATCGGCGTCCTCGTCCACCTCGGCATCAACACCGTCGGGCTGAACGGCGCCGGCTTCGAGGTGCTCGCCACCGAGAAGTCGACGGTGTCCGCCGGCGACCCGATGGTGGCGTGGAACCCGTCCGAGATCACCGGTGACGGAATCAGCACCACGGTGATGGTGGTCGCTCTCGACCGTCCTGCGGGGTCGGTCGAGTGCCCGGTGCTCGGCGCGACGGTCGCGCCCGGGGACGCGCTGTTCCTCATCGATGGCTGAGGCGGCGGTCGCGCTCCTGCTCGACCTGGACGGGACCCTCGTCGACTCCGAGGGCTTCCACCGGCAGGTCTTCCGCTCCTGGTTCACGGCACGGGGCTGGCCGGTGGACGAGGACCTGCTGGCCGCCTTCACCGGGCGGCGTGCGGACGACGTGCTGGCGTCCACGCCCGGCCCGTGGACGGGTGAGGACGTGGCCGCCATCACCGCGGAACTGCTCGGCCACATGGCCGCGCTCCCCCGTCCGGATCTCGCCCCGGGCGCGGCGGAGCTGATCGACGGTGCCGGCGTACGGCTGGCGCTGGTGACGTCCGCCACGACCGGTTGGGCCCGACGCTGCCTTGGTGGCCGGCTCGACCGGTTCGAGGTCGTCGTCACCCGTGACGACGTCACCCACGGCAAGCCGCACCCGGAGCCCTACGAGCGGGCCACCCGCGACCTGGGCGTGGCCCCGGCCCGCTGCGTCGCCGTGGAGGACGCGCCGGCCGGTGTCGCGTCCGCCCTCGCTGCGGGGATCGGCCGGGTGGTCGCGGTCTCCGGGACGTTCCCCGCCGACAGGCTCTCCGCCGCCCACCACGTCGTCCCGACGCTGGCCCGGATACCCGCCCTCCTGTAGCCCGCACCCGGTTCGCGCAGCCCCCTCTTTCCCGTTCCTGCCCCCGAACGCAACCCTTGCTGCCGGAATTCCGGCGGCAGGAGTTGCACTCGGGGGCGGGAACGGGCGGGAACGGGCGGGGACGGGGCGCGGCGGGCGCGGTCGGGACGGGCTTGGGGGGCCGGCGTCAGCGGCCGGGGCGCGGGATCTTCGTGGGGGCCGCCTTCGCCTGCTTGGCGGCGGCGAGGTCGCGCTGGGCGGCCTCCTGCTCTGCGCGGAGGTCGTCCATGTTGAAGCTGCCCCGCAGCCCGACGAACACGATGACGGCGATCCCGAGCGACCAGTACATCGGCAGCTGGAGGATCAGCGGGCCGGTCACCAGCAGCACCATGTCGAGGCCGCGGAAGAGGTTGAAGTTCAGCCCGGGCGGGAGCGCTCCGGAGGCGGTGGCCATCATCG
>Ga0102832_1001608_pt1 | contig 16395 bp, 6 predicted proteins | sample EBPBio282013_DNA_FD_88942 | JGI IMG/M metagenome (GOLD analysis project Ga0102832, IMG submission 88942) | Wastewater treatment Type I Accumulibacter community from EBPR Bioreactor in Madison, WI, USA - Reactor 2_5/28/2013_ DNA (Illumina Assembly) | ecosystem: Engineered > Bioreactor > EBPR >...
ATTTTACGTTGACTTTATTATCCTGAAATTTTTTACATTCGATCCTTCTAGCTTTAAAATTTATTATAAATTAATCAATTTGTCTAAATTGCAAGCTTTTTTGTGAATTTAATACTATTACTGTTTTTTACTTATTTTTAATTAAACCCTTTATGTTATTTTTAGAGCATTAAAAACTAAGGATTGTACACTGTTATAATTTTTTTTCAGATTTTTATGTCAATTCCTTCAAACTCAATACCATCTCAATTATATTTTATTAAGCATAACAAATTTACTTTTATACTAAAAAGTCATTTAAATCTAAAATTAAGTAATCAAATTAAAAATTGCTAAAAAATCGATTAATAACAATATTAATAAATATCAAAAAAATATTTAAACTTTCTTCTTCAAAAAATTGTGCATTAACAATTTGTTGATTACTTCTCTTATTCGAATTTAATGCTTTTTATTGAGTTGATTGGACCCTTAGAAATCTGAGTTTCTTTTCTTCCTGATCTTTTACTTCCTTTCTATTTTAATCTGTTTTCATTCATCCAAAGAAATAATTCTTACCAACTCATACGATCCTTAGTATCAATTTTCAGACAGTTAGAAACTATCCACTAAAGTGTAGGGCAGTAACTTGATTTAAAATTAAGATTCTTTGTTTGGATTGCATTCAAAATCTCCTTTTCATTTTTTCCTTTAAAAGGTACATCACCACAAAGCATTTCATAAACAATACAACCAAATGACCATACATCGGAAAGTGAGTTGTATTTTTTACCCATTAATAACTCTGGACTCATGTAATTTGGGGTTCCAACAATTGATGTGAGTATTTTTTCATCATTTTTATGAAAATAAGTTGCAAACCCTAAGTCCAGTAATACTGCCTTGTCGCTCTCTGAATTGTAAATAATGTTTGACGGCTTCAAGTCTCTATGCATGATACATTTCGAATGAAGATATTACAATCCTTTTAAGATGGATTTTGATATTTTTGTAACCTCCTTTGGTTAAAGTTGTTTTTTTTACTTTATTATTTTGTCAAGCGTAGTTCCTGATTATAATTTTTGTACCATGTAAAAGTTGTTCTTAGACTCAAGGCTTTTTCTGTACGAGCATACAAATTATGATTCTATCTTTTTTAACATGTTTTGCTATCGTTTGGCATGGTTGATGATACCCTCACTGTCTCGATTTTTTTTATACACTTTCACGGCTGTAGTTTAAGTGGATCCATCAGTAAATTTGTTCGATCTGTACACTTTCGAGAAGGCACCCTCTCCTATCAAGTCATCTTAATTAAAAATACAGGATTTCTTTCCCCATTCTGTCATTATATTTGAACGATTGAAATTTTTAGCTTATTTCAATTTAGAATTTATTGCTGTGTTAAATCTTTTGAAAATAAAGTAATCATTGAGTCTTTTAAAAAAATTCACTATTTCAAGCTTATTATAAAAGTAAATTTGATCGGATCAGCTACTTTATTGCGCTGTGCTAAATTATAAAAAGATGATCAGGAATTTATCATTTTATTGAATAAAAAGTAAAGAAAAATAAGAAACTCTGTAAAAACTGAAAAATATGTCATCGTATTTCAAGTTAAAAGAAATTTTGCTAACTGTGTAAAAAGTCCGTTTTATTAAAGCTCTGATTTAAAATATTTTTAAAATTCATTAAAAGTAAATTCTGATACTTCTTAATTTTACCCGACTTATTTGAGCAACTCCCTTCTTAAATTGACATAAAAAAGTAAAAATCATTCATTTTAAAAGTAAAAAAGGGAATATTATTGATATTTTAGTTTGAAGGAAAGAAAGTAATCAGATTTCGGCAATTTTGCCGTTGCACACTTTTACAAGTGCCTCTTTTAATCTGTCATTTGCGGCCTTGTGATGGTTAAATCCACAAGAATGTTCTTCAGGGAGTCTGTGAGTGTTGCAATAAACGAATCCACACTTACATTAAACACCGAGCAACCCGATCTTCTTTTTGCAGTTATAGCAACGCTTTCTATCAACTTGTTTTTAAGGTTATTGGGATGGCTTTTCCTATTATTTTTTAACTTATAGTTTTTATGTGAATTTAGGAAGTATTTAAGCTTGAATTTAGACACTTTACTTTCTCAATGTATCGGTTTTTTAGGTTGCCTTTTAGATGCCAGATTTTCTAAAATAAGTCAAGCAAGTACTTATAGCATGATGAGCAAAGTCCTTGGTAGGCTTCAGAGGCGTAGAAGTTTTTGCAGGTGGTGCACTTGGCAGGTTATTTTTGTTCGTAGTTTTTTTCGTCGATGTTCATATTGGAAATTCTTTAATTATTTTTATAACAGGGAATTTTAAAAAGAGATCAATTTATAGTCATAATATGATGTATGATAAATACTTTTACTTTATACAGTCTGGTCAGATTATATCGATGAAAATATTATCATTTTGGTTACTAAAATAAAATATCTCTCAAAGTGTTAAAATCGATATCTAAATTACTTAAGAGTGCATATAATAAAGTTTAAAAGAAGACTGATTGTTGAAGGATTAAACTACTTTCGACACCCTCCAAAGTGTATGATCGATTACTTTTTCTTGTCTCAAAGGTCTTTTCAATAAAAAGGATAAAATAATTGCTATCAAAATAAATGAAATTGTTAAAATTGCTGATATTCTGAGCATGACCTTATCGTTGATGATTAGGTCTTCATTTTGGTTATTGCGTTTTGATAAATAAACTATTTTTACACATATAATTTAGCGTTTCAATATAAAAAAAAGGTTCTATGATACTGTTCTGTTTGAATCTTTGAAGACAGAAAACATACAAAGGTAAGTGAAATTAAAGAGAGAGATAAGTAAGTATTAAGGGTCCATTGATATTTATTACTCAGTCGTAATAAAATAAACCTTTTTAATAATATTGATTTAACAATAATAAAAAAATAAAATGGAGCCAATTAAAATTATTATTTTATTTGAATCGGGTTTTAAAAGAACCTACGACTGTGTTTTATGGGGAGTCTGATAAATGATGTTTAATCAAAGAAAAATATAAGTAAAAGATAGAAAAATACTATTTTGACATTTATGATAACTTATATTATTAAAAAAGTCTTAACTTCTAATAAAAGAATACTTCCCTTTCCTAATAAATCAAATCGATTTATTTTTTGAGTCTATTTATTTAAATACAAAGAGAAACAACTCATTCAAATTTCTCCCATCAATTTATTAAAGAATTTATAAATTTTCGTACCAAACAATTTTACCTAACCCTGATATTTAAAACTTTATGATCATTATGCCTTAACTCCAAAAAACTAATCTAACTACATTGATAATTCCTCACATTTTTATGCATTCATTTTTATAATTCGATGAACCAAAACATTCAAAAAGTAAAATCTAAAAAATGAGTAAATTTATTGGTTATTTATCATCATACGCATGAATAATTCCTGCTTTCAATTTTCTGGAAGGAAAGTGTTGTGATAAATGTTATTCTTGTACTTCATATAAGTGTCCATATCGCGCTGATTGTACAAATCTTTGTTCATTTTCTTTCTGTAAATTTCTTCAATGTAAAATCTTCTCCATTCGCCATTGCAATTATTTCTCCATTGGTCAGTTTCGCAAGTGTCTCTTACACCTTATTTTTTAGCAAATAAAAATACGTTGATGGTTAAGAACGTTCAAATTGTTGCTTAATACACAATCAGTCAACTGTTCACCGAATTATTGACATTTGAGTGATCTTTTTGAAGCTGGCTCAGCTCTGGCATGAAAAGATCCCTCACGGAAGATTTCAAGTGACTTGTTTGGGACGTACATTTATTATTTTAGTTTTAATAAAAATCAATTATTAATCAATCGATCTGAATGTCAAATCTCACTTTCTATTAACAATGATCATATTTACATTATTTATAAACATTCAATTATTAATGTAGAATAACATAGTAAATTAATGTTAATGATTTATTTATAACAAATTTAAAATTACAATTATTCTACTTTTTTAACATTTATCAATTCCTATTCAGAACAAACCAATCTTAATTGTAGTTTAGGGACAAGGCCTGAACTTACTCTACCAGACCCTTTCAATTTTAGCTTTTTTAATTTTCTTCATCGCAAACTCAGTTTCATCGCAAAAACTGTCAGCAACGCTTTTCCCGGCTGTTTCCCTTACAGCTCTGATCTTAACAGAAATAAGAGTTATAATATAAAAAAACTTCTTTATTGGACATAAAACATCAATATTCCAAGACCCAACTGAAAATATTCTGACTCCCCATTTGTCAAAAATACCCAAATAGTTTAATTTACGTCCTTTATAATCGTTTAATTTTAAATATTAACTAAAGATTCTTTTTTCTCAATTTTTTTTCTTTCTCTGTTACTTGTGAATGTTTTCTTTACTATATTGTCTCAATGCTTTGAAGAGTGTAAATCTAAGGTTTTTAGCCCTAAATCAAGCAGCCACAACTCGATCAAGTTAATTTCAGGAAATCTATAATATTTGGTTTTGATTATATTTCATAAAAATTAAACACAGTTTCTCTATGAAAGCAACTAAAATAGTTCCTGACAAGAAACCATAACTATTTGGAATTTATTATATAGGATTTTCAATAAAAAAATTCAAACCACAACATCTAGAATTTTCCTTTTTCTTTGATAAATATGTAGACTTTTTTTTCAAATATTTATAAACAATTCTTTTTTTTAAATGCTTCTTATAATGTTATGCTTTTTTCATTTTCTTTCCTTTGGAATGGTTTCGATAAATTTTTCTGTTCAAGGAAGCTTTTTAAGATTTAACAGGAAATTTATTTAAACGAATAGAAAAAAAATGAAGGAGTAGGAAAGAGTAAGAAAAAATATTAAATATCAAGTTTTTAGTGATTGAGAGAACTCAAAGACTAAGGTTCATTGATTTTCTTCTCCTTTACATGAGAGAAGAGCAGGCGTTTCCTCTGATTGAGCCCATATTAATTTCCATTCTTTTATTTTTTCTTTGTTTCTAACGGGCTTGTTAGATGACATCTTCTGGGTTTCCACTGGAAATGCCCTTGTTGGCAAACCAGTTCATGATAGATTCTTCAACATCTTGGATAGAATCATCATGAGAATCATCAGCAAATGAATCGGAAGTTTTTACTGATGATTTGTGAAAAATAGAATGAGTAAACTCGATGGATGAGTCCTCATTGACCGATGATTGGTCTTCATCTTCATAAAAGTGCCTTGCGACACTGAATTGGTTGAGTAAATCAAGTGCAGACATGTTTTTTTGTTTTGAATAACTAGTAATGTAATTAATATGATATTAAATCTTAATTTCTAAATTAAAAACGTCGAGCATAAACAAAGAATTTGATTTTCCCAGCCTCAAACGCATCACAGTCCTATCAAATTTGGCTTGAAGTTAAGTTAAGAGGTCCTCTATCTTTGTACAAAGTGTGGAATTTTTTTAAAGCTGGGAAGTAGGGTAAAAATAAATTATTCGAAAATCTAACGTTAGTTATCGAATCTGACGCTAGATTTCGCCAAATTTGGTCCTGAATTTTTGGTTTTTATATCTGTAAAAATATTTAAAGTTTCATTGATAGTAATGTAGGAAGTTCAATAAGGAACTCAAATGGGTGTTTGGAGATGATAAGAAGTTAAACAGAGGGGTTTGAAGTGATTACGAATGTCTTGAAATTTACAAGTATATTTATAGTAAATAAAATTATGTAATTAGGTAGCATAGAGACATTAAAATCAACGAATTAATTTCATTATTGTTGGAAAGTTCGATATGATAATTTATAATTAAAAGATAGCATAATATCATTTACATACATGGTGACTTACTCCGACTGACGAGAAAAAAGAAACTAATGAGAGATCAAGCACTTTTATACTGTTTCCGAATCTTTTTTTTTTTATTTTACTTCATTTATGTTTTTAAATAAATTCTATAATTTATGCAAAAAAAATGTTTTTATTTCAAAATGACCCAAAATGCACAAATAGGCTTGGAATAAACGAAAACAAGTGGTTCGGAGTCTTCAATAGAAAATCGGAGTTATATAGTAGATTTCTTGACAGTTTTATTTTATAATTTTTTTTTTATTTAATTTAAAAAAATATGTTACATTTATTTCGATATGCTACTTTTTGATTAAAAGTATTTGAAATTAAAAGATTTGTTTTTGGAAAAAGAAAAGGAAAAAAATAGAAAAGAGAGGAAGCATAGAAGATATTTAAAGTGAAAAAATAAATTTCATTGTTGTATAGTTCCACTGAAGTTATTCGTATTAATGGCCTAAATAAAGTATGCTACAAGATTTTTCATATAATTCCAGGAGAGTTTAGTTTTCTTTTTTAAGTCATCTCCGAGTTTATTAAGTTTGAGTTTCTACCCATAATTGAGACTTAGTTGATCACACATCTTTACAAAAGAAATAATAAATTTTTGTTGCCACTTATTTTACTACTATAATTTTGTGATAAGCTGCTTTTGCTGCATCATTTATAATTGGTATTAACGAAGTTGCTTTTATAACAGAGCCATTTTTAGTTCATAGTCCACAGGAAGAGGAGGGTTTATTTGGGGGATATTATACGATGACTGCTATTGATTCTGGTTGTATAAGCGAGGATTGAAACTTTGAAGCATGTTCATTTCATTATTTTGGTAATTGTTTTCATAATAATTTTGTTTATTGACTGTCTCAACTGAATTATTGTATTTCCTCGAACTTGTTGCTCTAAACCCTTTTCCTTAAAGTCCAAAATTATTATTTCTTGGCGAACAGCCTAACTCCTGTCTGAGTCTACTGATTTAATACATTTGTTTGTCATTTTATCTTTTTCTTTCCTCTTCTACGATATTTTTCTGGACATGAAACTTAAGATCCTTAATTATTTCATCTTTAGTTTAGTTTTATCTTTTTAACGTGTCAACTTAGAATTGAAGCAATCGCAACATTTCTTAAAACTCGTAATTTTTTTTATTAATATGTTTACGCATGGGCGCCTATATCTTTTGTTCTTCCTACTATGAAGATTCATTACTACGATGTCGCCTTTGAACGACTGATGATTAATCTTACTCTTCCTATTCACGGATACCATAAGTGTTACGCTTGCATTATGAACAAGAAGACTATTATTATTCAACTTAAGAGGATTATGAACTTTGGCTCCTTTAATAAAGATATGAAGCTTTTGACTTTGTATTGTTGGAATAAAGCATTGAATTCTATTTTTAAAAGTTTTCACACAATGAATTTTTTTCTTTTAGTTTAAATCCTTTTATTATAAATTTTACTTTATTTCTTAACTTTTAATCTAAATTTATTCAAATCTAAAGTTCGCTTAACAAAGTTTATAATTTCAAACCAATTAATAATACTGACTTTTTTATATTAATCGATTTTGATGGCCGTCAGAAAATTAGAACTTGATGAAAAATATGAAATTGTTTTTAGAATCCTAAAAGAAGTCTTATAAGGGTCAAGTAATGCTGTAATTTTTTAGAAAAGTTGCTTTTTTATGGTTTAGCAAACTATCTTTCAAAATATCTGTTATTTATTTTTATTTTAACTAATTTATTAAATCATGGAATATAAATTCTAATTCTTTCTTTAATCCTTCGTTAATTTATTTTTTAATTATTAATCAAGTTTAAAATAATTTTATACAGATTAAAAATTTCAACCTAATTAAAATTTATTTGTTTCAAACATTCAATTTTATTTGAAAAACATTCAAATTTTCAATAGAAATATGAAATTTGTGAAAAAGATAAAAGAAATAAATAATGGATAAAAACCATTTTATAAATTTTGATTTTAAATTTGAATTGGTTGATCAAAATATAAGTTAAATTTATTGAAGAAACTTAAATTTTAGAGCTTTATATTATCGATAAAAAATAAGAAAAATAAAAGAATAGAAAATTGAAAAAAAAATATCATGATCCATTTCGCTAACTAATTTGATTTAATCAAAATTAATCAACAAAACAAAAGTATTTCAACAAAGGTTAGTGGAAATCCAAACCACATATCGACTATTCGCAGCTTCTAACGCTGGTATCAGGGAGTGACCTTGGTGACTCGCAAGATGTGCTTGAGAAATCGACATCAAAGTCATCAAAAAATTTGACACAGTGAAAGTATTTAGCCTTCAAAATAACAGGAAGCCTTAAACAATCTTAAGCTGAGTATCTTATTGATGGGTCTTTTTATAGTAATCTTTTAAGAAGAATCTTGTATTCTTCAGAAACATTCAAACCATCAATTTGAGCTTCCTCTCCAACGATCATTTTGACAACTCTGTTGTAGTAAGCACTCTTAAAAGGTGGCTGTCCGGTAATCATTTCATAAGCAATGATTCCAGCAGCCCATAAGTCTACTTTTTGATTGTAGAATGTGCTTTGAAAATATTAAGGAGCTTGATAATATAAGCTTCCTGTTTTTGTCCACATTTCAAATTTAGAGTCTGATTATCTTTTATTTTTCGAACAATCGAAGTCAATAAGCTTTATTTCCTTTGTTTGAGGATTATAAAGGATATTTTCAGGCTTTATATCTCGGTGGCATACTCCTCTTTTATGCAAGTATTATAGTGTTTAAAGTAATGACGCGATTATCGTGGTAGCTTAGGCTTCTTCCAGAATTTTATTGTTTCGGTTTCTCAAATGGACTGCCAATTCTGGATAATTGCAGAATTCACACACCAAGTATGTTGTTAATTTCAGTTTGTCAGTGTAAAAAGCTTCGGCTTTCATAACGTTTTTGTGGTTTAAGCTTTTTAAAATTTTATATTGAAGTCTGGAACCTTAAATAAGCTCCTCATCGCCTTGTTTGGTGATTTTAACGGCGAATTCTTTTCCTGAATCCTTTTGAATGCATCTGTAAACAGTTGCATGGGCTCCTTCACCAATTTTTTCTTTCAAATCATAGGAGTCTTAGAATTGGCCTTGAATGTATTATTTTTGAACCATTCCAACCCTGTTAAGGATCTTAATATGTCTTTAGGTTTTAAGTGGAAGTACAGTTTCGACGGAAGTGTTCTAACTAAAAAACTGTTTATTTTGGTGTTAATTGAGTTTGAGTTTGAGATTTTGTTGTATTCGTACTCTATTTTACCTAATTTTTTTGTTAGTGTCCAGTGAAGTCAAAGAATCAATTTTCATGGAACTTTCTGAGTTTTTTGTATAATTAATTATATCAAAATCAGCACTAATGGTCATATATTTCAAATACTCAGTTCAGAATTTAAATTTTGATGATCTAAACAATAAAAAAATTCGTATTTTAACCACAAAAAGTTTAAAAAACCAATTTAAATCAATTTCTATATTGAAACAATTCAAGTTGACTCGAAAATTTTCCATTTTTGTTCATTTTTACTGTTGTTTAATTGATTTTTACAATTCTGATATCTTTATGCTCCTAGTTTCAGGAAAATTCTCAAGTATATGAAAAATAAGTAAAGGAAGTTTGAATATTTAATAAAAAAATGATAACCAACTCCTATCAACTGAAAAAACTGCATTCAGAACTGGCTAATAAATTATAAATATTAGTTGGCAAAAATACATATAATCACAAGTTTTGATAAAAGTGATTCTAAAAGTTTTTCCATTTTACGCACAAAAATTTCGTCAGTAAATGCTATCATAGTGTTTGCCGGCTTAATTCATTTAAATTACTAATTAAATACAAGAGTTGCGATCAAGGGTAATGAAGGCATATAAATAAAATAGGACTGTTATAATTGAAATTTTATAAGGATTTTTTAATTTTATTGACTAAATTTAAAGCGAATTTATGAAAATAGTTTAAAAAGATAAATTTGTAGTTCAAAGGAAAAATGTGCCGGAGAAGGAAAACATATTCTTTTAGTTAAAGTGTTTTGAATCCTCAATTTTGTGTCAAATGAAGGTACTTACAATCTTTTATTTCAAAATTTTTAGCATTTCGGAAAATACAAATATTTGCGGAATTAAGCTTTTTTTATTTAATTTCAATATTAGAAGACTATTCATTTGACAGTTTTGTTTTTTTAGCCATAAAATATCATTATTGTAAATTAACCTTACATAGTCAAAATAAACTTACTTTGAGGCATTTGTGATTGCATAACGAATAAATAAGGATTTAAAACGTTATTAATGAAATTTAGACAAACGATGAACAAGAATTTATTTTAAAGTTTTCTCTGATCTTGCCAAATAACTTGTTATTAATCATAATCTACTTCTAAGCTATTTCTTTCTGATAACCAGTTTAAAATTTTAAATTATCAAAGATTTTTCATTAAAAAAATTAACTTTTTCTTATGGATTTGTCCTGGATAACCATGGATTAAAGAAAACTTAAAACTAATCAAATACTTATCAGTCCAGTATTTATCACAAAACATTATTTCTCAAGTTTTGGTTTGAAAAAAAATCAAATTTAAACACCATAAATATAACTAACCTTCTATATTATAAATTTTTATTAAAAATTTCTTTCTAAACCATGAAATTTTTTTTAAATTAATGCAATTATAATCACAATAGAAAAAAATTTGATATCAGGTTTGATATTCTGTATGCAAAAACGGGTTTATTTTCATTAAAGTTCATTATTTTATGTTCATTTATAACTTTTAATCGAATTTGATTGACAAATGTATGTTTTAACACAAATTTATTTAAATATCAAACATTTATTGATTTCCAAAACCTATAAAATTTATATACTTCAAATGAATTCAAATAAAAAAATCATATCAAATTCAAACAAATAAAATCAGAATGCATAAAAATTTTATTAAAGTCAAAAGTTCAATTACTTTCATGAGAAAGTATTCCCAATCTTTTATACATTTTTCGAAGATGATTACGTAACTTTTTCACATCCTCCCCGTTTTTAAGACTGTATTGACAATCTGATGGAACAATGTCACATAAAATATCCTCGTATTATTGCTTAACTTTGTTAGCCATGGCGATAACCTCACGATCCATATGTTACATTTCTTTCTAAATTTTCTATTTCAATAAATTGAGTCGAGTCTTTTATTTCTCGCATTGACCAATTGCTTGGCCGATTTGTTTATAATTGTCAATATCGCCATCTGTCAGCACTGTTTCTAATTCTTCTTCATATTGAGTCAACTACTGTTAATTTCTGCTTTCTTCAAAGGCCAAGTTTCTTAACTCTTACTTTTTCTGTTAATACTCGCCTCTTCTTCGTATGCATGTTTCGAGCAAACTTAGAAGCTCATATCTTCTTTATTTCTCATTTTCTGTTGAGCTGAGATTAATTAAAAAGTACCTGAGGAGATTTGAAAATGTCCTTGAAGTCTCACTAGTTTTTACAAGACCTTATCTAAGAGAACTTTATTCTTAAAGGAAAATTTTAATTACTCCTTTATATTACTTAAATTTGCGAGTCAATTCCTTTGGATCGATGTAGAAAATCGAACTGTTTTAAGTTTAAGCCCCAAAGAGATTGAGAATTGAAGCATACTTTACTCTTTCAACAACAATATCATTGTAAGAATGGTAAGCTTTGGCCTCATCAGATTGCTTTTTAAGGAGTTAATTATAAAGTTTTTATTGTTATTTTTCAAGAGACTCAATGTTGGCAATAGCTTATCTTTAAGCATTTTCTAGGTAAGAATCTTTTTATTTTATTCTTAAAAGTTCCTCAAAACTGTTCGTAAAATCACCCTCATCTTTGAAATCTATTTCAATGAAATCCTCAAAACTATCCAAACCAAAAAATTGTGCGATTTCTTTCAGTCTCTTTTGTCTGATTGCTAACAGTTAGTCTAAAACCTTTTTAATTTTTTTGATGAAGTCAATTTTTGTATCTTTACAATGATCTAAAGTTTTGATTTTTCTGTTCAAAACGTCATATTTCTTTCTTTTAGCTTAGAAAAGCGGCTCCACTCTTTAAAGATTCTCAGCGGTCCTTGAGCCAACAAAAGATTTCAGATGATCTTAAATTCTGTCCAACTATTTGCAAATATCCTGAACTTCCAAATTTTATTTTTCTAACTAAGAATAAAATAAAAAGTTTACATTTTTGTCAGTAGATTTAAGTTTTGCAAGGAGTTAATCAATTTAATTTTACAGTTCTCTATTTTTTTACCAGAAAGTTTCTGATTTTTACTTTTGTTAAAGATTGGGGTCATTGAGATTTGGTATGACCTGTAAAAGTTTGGTCAAAATATTAACAGCAGTTTGCGTGCTTTTACAAAATTCTGTGATTTTCAAGAAATCCCGATCCCTTGCGTAAACAAACTCATTAAGATCGTTATTTTGAGATGACTTTGCTTCCATTAATTTGGCTTAAACATCATCTCTGACTTTTCTCTTTTTTATGTTTAATAATTGTCGGCGCTTTCCTAACAAATAAATGATTTCATTCACTTCGTGATAAATAATGAAGTACTGTTGTTATCGAGTTAAAGATTGACATCGTTCAAAGAGAGGCTGTAAAATTAATCTTCAATTGGTTTTCTTTTTTTACTGCGTTGGTAGTCTGTACTAATGGGAGATGATTAAAGGAATTATTTGGTATTGGAGGGAATCATATGAGAATCGGCGTTGGTATTGGAATTTTACTTGAAGTTCACTTTTATTATTGAAGAGTTACTTTTGGAGTTGTAATCAGGAGATATTGTGAGATTGCTGGAATTGTGTTCGACAGGGAAAGGACTTAATGATCGGTTTAATCTGCGGTTTCTATTTTACATGATTGGTTAAAGAATGGGATAATAGGAAAGAAAGGGATTTAAATAATAACAATTTGTATTTGAATTTAACTGTTTTAGAATGCAAAGTAAACTTTAATTTTTTAGTCAATCTATCATATTAAAACCATAAATTCATATTAGTTGATTATTTTTTTAGTATAGATAGAATGAAAACATCATTTTAATTTTTGCTTTATATAAATCTCAAAAAAGATAGAGTTTTAAATGTTAAATGTTAAATAAATGATGTTAAATAAACTCAAATAAATAACTCAAATAAATCATACTGAACTATTTATAGTAAATAAGTGGATAATTTGAATTATATTATCATCCTTTTTTCTTTATATTACAAACTCTTTGAACCTCATCTTCCCTTCTTCTTTCTTAAAGATTTAGCACGTCGCAACTGATTGGCTTTGTTGATTTTATGTTTTTTTCTTCTAAAATGTTATTAAAAATGAGTTACATTGACTAGAACCGGTGTTCGCCCCATGGAGATAAATTTTTATCTGCGACATCCTCAATCTAAAGCTGTACGTCTGACGTGACACTGCTAAGAGAGAAGATTTTTTATTTGGGGTTGATATGAACCTTGCTATTGGAGATTTGTGTGCTGACAATATTCTTATTCCATCCAATGTAAATATTCCCATCCGGCCATGATTTCTACAAATAATGCACTTAAAGTTATTGGATTTGCTTCTAAATCCCTTTTATATCACTTTCAAGCTGTTGTTCTTGATCAAGTAGATTTTGAACCTTTTAAGTCGCATTTTGATTGAGTTATTTCATGTTTTTTTGGCCTTGGTTAAACCCAAAAAATAGATGCTACTAAGTAAAAAATAAATATTAAAAAATCTTCTTTACTTTGATAATCTTTTTATCACAGATAAATAAAATTGAACAATAATTCCAGTCATACATCTAAATTTTGACAAAGACAATATTCTCAACACTTAAAAATTATAATTGTACAACAATATAATTTCAAATCTTTGATAACTTTTAATCAAATGATCAAAACCTTTTAATTAATTGATTAATCATAAGCATCAATTATTTTGATATTATTGACTCCATTTTACTAATTATTTCTAATGACAATTAAGTGATCTTACGATTTATAGAGTTTAAAAAAATAATAATAAAAGAGAGAATGTCTGATTTAAAAATAAAGCGTTCAAGGACAAGTTTTGTTTACAACGATCAACAGTAATACCCGCCTGTTATTTTATGTGCTCAGTAGAAGTTAAAATCTCCTTACATATTCCCTAAAAAAGATTAATAAGAAATAAGGAGAATCGTAACAAGTAAAGGGCCAATTGGTCTTGAAATTTTGCTGAAATATATTCATAAAAAATTTAATGACGAAGGACTAAGATATACTCTTACTCATAAAGTTTATGAATGTAGCAATTAAGATATCGAATACTATGTGCCAGAGTTAGTATACATGGCTATTCAGAAAAACTGCAAACCAATCAAAAAACTACTTATTTACAAAGCTCTAAGTAACGAAGCCTTACGTCGCCTAATTTACTGGAATGTTAAGGCCTTTACCGTATTGATGAAACAACGCGATATTTAAAAGAAAAGAATAATCGAGTAACTGTAATAAAATCTCATTTCCAATGTCAGTAAAAATAAGTTCACTCATTCATAAAAAGCGATTGCAATGATAACTACAGCCTCTCTTGAATTGAAAAAACTTTAAAAAGCTTACATAGAAATTTCATAAGCAGACCCTTCAAAGAAAAATGACAATTTCTTGAAGTAAAAACTCCAAAAATTTATCAAAAGGTTCAATACTGAGTATTTAAATAATTTGAACCACTCAATTATAATCCCCTTTAGGAAATAAGATGGTGATACTTGCAGTTCAACTTATGTGACAAGGATTGTTTAAGACGATTGTAGTTGTTTCCCAACAAGAAAAAGAGTACCTTATCGAATCATTATTGAAACGATTGATCCAAATGAAATTAACAAATCCCAACCAATCGAAGACTTTTTCAAACAAAAAAAAGTTGAGGCAGATAAGGAAAATGATCTTTATGAAGAAGTTTCTCAAACGCTTCAAAAAACTTTTGGTCATGCCAAACTAAAGTCATTTATTGCAAATACCGATACCCAATATCCTTACGTTGTTGATACAGAGGAAAATATGAAAATTCACGAACTTACAAAATATGCGAAAAAAATTTAAAGAATTTAAAAGTAATAAAAACAACATGAAAAGGACAATAATCTCGTTATGAGCAAGATCAAAAACTTAGGATTTATGAGAAAAAACACCATTTATTCAAGAAATTCTGATGATTTTCACAACAGTCTCCCTAGACCCAAAGAATATCAAATAACTAACAATCCAAATCTCGAAAAATTCTAAGCCATATACATTCCTACCCTTCCATCAAGCATGAGAAAATCCGCCTGTCATTTTCAATCTTCAGATAATGTTTTTCAAGTAAATTCACATCAACAGAAATTAAGATGGTCCTCAGGTGACGATTCATCAATAAAAAAATCTTAAAATAACATCAAAGTTATCGAATAAGAAACTCGTTGGAATCCAGCGTATGAATAATCTGCTTGGGGAACACCTTGGACAGCCAAATAAAAGAAATACAGATAATCGTCTTTCTTTAAAAATTTCCAAAGTTTAAAGTTACACAATGTTGTTGTCAAAGGTGGCGATGATTTAAGACAATAAATTATTTGCATGCAACTGATTTATAAAATGAAAGAGATTATTAAACGTGCTGGTATAAACATTTTTATCAAGCCTTATGAAATTATCGTGCTCAGCGAAAATTCTGGTATTTTAGAATTCGTTTCAAATTCAATCTCATTGGACTCAATGAAAAAAGAAAGAAATGATATGAGCATAAGTTAATTCTTCAGTCAAGTATTTGAGACTTAACAAAAACTTATGGTTGCGAAGTAAAATTTTATTCGTTCTTTGGTAGGATCTTCAATAATTACTTACGTTTTAAAGCTGAAAGATCGTCACAATGGAAACATTTTGCTTGATAATTAAGGCCACATTATTCATATTGATTTTGGATTCATTTTGGGAATGTCACCTGGAGGAATAAATTTTGAAACCTCTCCATTCAAACTTACAGAGGAATATGTCGAATTTATGGGAGGAAAAGATTCTTCAGATTATCAATTTTTCCAGTAACTTTTCTGTGAAGGAATGAGAGTCTTGCGGGATAAAATGGATGAATTGTGTTTAGTCCTGGAAATTATGATGGAAAACAGTGATTTGTAGTGTTTTAGAGACTTTAAAATTGAATCATTCAAAGACAGATTCAAACCAAGTTTCAGTCCATAAAGATTCCATTAACATTGTATGGCCTTGATTGAGAAAAGTTGCATGAACGCAAGAACTGGACATTACGATATTTTCCAGTATTATACCAATGGGATTCGTGCATGAAGTAATTAAAGATAAGAATAAATTTAAAACCACGAATATTTTTTATTGACTTTATATAAAAAAAATCTTTATTTTTTATTTTTACCATTTGATAAAGCAGAAACTTAAAATTGTTCTACCTCTTATTTTTTTTCAATATATTTTTTAAAAAACAATAATTTAATTCCTGATCTTTCATATTTTGATGATCTTTCATTTTTG
>Ga0102832_1001609_pt1 | contig 16394 bp, 12 predicted proteins | sample EBPBio282013_DNA_FD_88942 | JGI IMG/M metagenome (GOLD analysis project Ga0102832, IMG submission 88942) | Wastewater treatment Type I Accumulibacter community from EBPR Bioreactor in Madison, WI, USA - Reactor 2_5/28/2013_ DNA (Illumina Assembly) | ecosystem: Engineered > Bioreactor > EBPR >...
GCGCTGTAGGCGATCATCGACAGGAAGACGAAGACCGCGAAGCGCCGCGTGTGCGGCTCGTGCCAGACCTCGCGCAGGGCCTCGCGGAAGGAGCCGCTCTCGTCCTCGGGCGCCGGCGCCGCGACGGCGGCTGCGCCGCCCCGCTCCTCCATGCCCCACACGGCGAACAGCGAGACCGCGAAGGCGACCACCGCCAGGAGACCGGCGACCTCGACCAGCCGCGCCGTCGAGAAGGGATCGAGCAGCTTGCCGGTCACGATCGCGGTCAGGATGAAGCCGACGATCATCATCACCCAGACGATGGTGGCGGCCGCGCCGCGCCGCCGCTCGTCGGTGCGCTGCGCCAGCAGGACGAGGAGCGACGTGCCGGCCGCGCCGACGCCGATGCCGATCATCACGAAGGCGGCGATGGCCAGCGCGATCCCGGCCACGAGGCTGCTCGCCATCCACGCGGTGGCGACCGCCGCCAGCGCGCCGCCGGCGCACAACAGCGCCATGCCGCCGACGATCCATGGCGTGCGACGGCCGCCGATGTCGGAGCCGTGGCCGAGGCGCGGGCGGAAGACCTGCAGCGCGTAGTGCAGCCCGACCAGCGCGCCGGGCAGCATGGCCGGCAGCGCGAGCTCGACCACCATCACGCGGTTGAGGGTCGAGGTGGTCAGCACCACGACCGACCCGAGCGCCATCTGCACGAGGCCGAGGCGGACGATGCCCAGCCAGCCGAGCTTGCCGCGCGCGTTGCCGTTGCCGTTCATGATCCCCCCAGAATATCGGGCCGGACCGCGAAGGCGCTGACCAGCATGCCGGCCACGAACAGCGACACGCCGGTCGCGTTGTACCAGGGCGCGCGCTCGCGCGGGCTGGCGAGCAGGCGCTTCATGAGCACGAGCTGCGCGGCGAGACCGGCGGCGACCGCGGCGGCGTGCAGCGGCGTTCCCCACGACCACAGCAGCACCACCACCACCGCCTGCGGCACCGCCATGAACAGGCAGGCGACGCGCCCGGCCAGCACCGGCCCGAGCCGCGCCGGCAGCGAGCCGATGCCCATGCGCCGATCGCCCTCGATCGACTTGAAGTCGTTGAGCGTCATGATGCCGTGGGCGCCGGCGCTGTAGAGAAGCGCCAGCCACACCACCGGGGCGGACGGCACGGCGCCGCCGTTCGCGACCATCGTGCCGGTCAGCCACGCGAGTCCCTCGTAGCACAGGCCGCAGGCGGCGTTGCCCCACCAGCCATTCTGCTTGAGCCGCAGCGGCGGCGCGCTGTAGGCCCACGCCAGCAGCAGCCCGATCGCGGCCGCCGTGAACACCAGGCTGCCCAGCGTCGCCGCGACGAGCAGCGACAGCGCCGTCCAGGCGACCGCGACGTGCAGGCCCCACAGGCCGGGCAGCCGTCCCGACGGGATCGGCCGGTGCGGCTCGTTGATGGCGTCGACGTGGCGATCGAACCAGTCGTTGACGGCCTGGCTGGTGGCGCAGACCAGCGGTCCGGCCAGCACGACACCAAGCGCGACGGACGCCCACTTGCCGGCCGGCATCGGGCCTGCCGAGACGACGCCGCAGCCGAACGCCCACATCGGCGGGAACCACGTCACGGGCTTCAGGAGCTCGAGCACGGCGGCGGGCTGCGGCCAGTTGGTGCGGGCCATCATTTGTCGGGATCTCCCGGTTGCGGCGGGCCATCGGCGAGGCCGAAGCGCCGCAGCTTGACGTACAGGCTCTGGCGGCTCAGCCCGAGGATCTCGGCGGCCGACGCCCGGTTGTCGTCGGTCAGGCGCAGCGCGGCCTCGATCGACATCTTCTCGATGAGGTCGGTGGTCTCGCGCACCAGCTGCTTCAGCGAAACGCGTCCGACCAGCTCGTTGAGCTGTTCGAGCGAGCGCGGCACCTCGCCGATCGGCGCGGTCTCCGGCTTGAGGCGCCGCCCGACGCCGCGCACCAGGAAGCCGAGGTAGGCCTTGTCGTCGAGGCTCACCGACACCGCCGAGATCTCGACGTCGGCGCTCGTGCCGAGCTCGTTGCGCAGGGTCGTCGCGAACAGGCGCACCATGCCGCGCTGCTTGAGGTTGGCGACGAGGATGCTGAGATCGACGCCCGAGCGGCCGAGCCAGCGTTCGAGCGACTGGCCGCGCGCCTGCTCCTGGCTGGCCAGCTGGGCCATCTCGAGGAACGCCTCGTTGGCCGTCAACACGTGGCCGTCGGCATCAGTGACGACGAAGCCGTCGGGCGCGTGTTCCATCACCTTGGCGACCGGCAGGGCGAACGACGGTTCGCCCGCGACCTCGGCGCCGGGGCCGGGCGACAGGCGCACCAGGAACATCGCCGAATCGTCCTGCCGGAACAGCGACGCCGCGACCGTCACCGGGGCGTGCTGGCCCGACATCTCGACGCGCACCCAGTCCGGCCGGCCGTTGGCCTTGACGCCGGCCAGCAGGCCCTGCACCGCGCGCCAGCCCTGCCGCTCGAAGGCCTCGGCGAGGGGCCGGCCGACCAGGCGGCCGCCGCTTTCGCCGAGCAGCCGGTCGGCCGCCGGGTTGGATTCCATGATGCGCAGGGTGCCGACATCGACGATCAGCACCGCCTCCGACGACATCTGGAACAGCAGCCGGTAGCGCGTCTCGATGTGGCGCAGCCGCGAATAGTCGCGTTCCATCGCCTGCTGGGCGTCGATCAGCTGCTGCTGCAGGGCCGAGACGGCGCGCAGGTCGCGGCCGAACGCGACGGTGCGTCCCAGATCGTCGACCTGCACCGCGCAGTAATGGACCGGCGCCGGCGGCTCGCCCGGCGACACCGGGTAATTGACGTGGCGCCAGCGCGGCGCGACGCCCGCGGCGGCGTCGCGCAGGATGGTCTCGACCTTGGAGCGGCTGTCGGGGGTGACGGTCTCCGCCCATGCCCGGCCGCGCCATCGCCCGGCACCGTCGAGGTCGCGCGCGAGGTCGTCGTTGTTGAAGGCGTAGTCGCGGATCATGCCGGCCTGGTCGACGATCAGGGTGACGTCGGCGGCAGCCGTCACCATCGACGCGATCGCATCAGCGTCGAGCTCGGCCAGGAACTTCCTTGGGGATTTGAAGGCCTTCACGACGCAAATGTTTCCCTCGTTGCGGAGCCAATGCCCTCCCGACTTCGGTCTTCCTCCCTGGTGCGGACCGGTGAACCCGGCCCTGCCCGGTAGCTCCGGGTCAGCGTTACCTGGTCCTCAACTGCTCCATCAGGCCGTCGGCCTGCAGCGCGGCCTCGCAACCGCTGGTCGTGACGATGTCGGCCCCGACGCGCGCGGCCATCTCCGGGTGGTCCTTGAAGACCGGCCCGCCGACCATCACGCCCAGCGCGCCGTTGCGCGAGGCGCGGCGGATCTGCCGGATGCCCGAGGTCAGCTCGTCGAGGCGGCTCTCGCTGCTCAGCGACAGCTCGATGACGTCGAACCACTCGCGGCGCACGATGCCGACCGCGTCGGCGCTCGATGCCGAGGAGTCGACGCAGGCGTCCCAACCGTCGCGGCGCAGGAACTCGGCGGCCAGCGCCAGCTCGAAGGTGCCGAACATCAGGTGCCCGAACGAGCCGCGCTCGCCCGGCGCCGGCACCAGCAGGGCCCGGTGACCGTGTTCCCGCGCCTCGATCTCGCGCCGGAAGGCGAGGCCGAAATGGTGCAGCACCTGCTGCAACCGCAGCACCGCCACCGTGACCTTCACGAAGTCGAGGGCATCGGCGTTCCACAGGTCGCCCAGGCGGGCGGCCGTCGGCTCGACCAGTTCGACGTAGATCGCGCCGAGGCTCTGGCGGTGCGACCGCAGCCCTTCGACGAACTCGACCGCCTGGTCGAGGGTGCCCGACAGCACGATCCGCGAGAACTCGACGACGGCCGGGCTTTCGCCCCGGGCGGCCGGGGCCTCGGGTGACGCGGCGCCGGTCTGGCGAAAGGCCACGAGCAGCCGCGGGATGATCTTTGCCTCGATGGTGGCGGCCAGTGCCTTGCCGCTGGAGGCCGCCCGTTTCCGGGGAGCGGCGGCCGGGGGGCGGCCCGCCGCGAAGTCCAGGTGGGAGGCCGCTGTGCCCGCCACGTAGTTCCGAGTTTCGCCCTGGCGTCTCAATTGTTCCACCATGACCGTTTCCCCCTCTACACGAAGCTTCGTATGGCTTCGTCGTTCCGTCAAGTTTGATTGACGTATAGTGTAATTGACATTGTTTGGGCCGGGTCCTACGCTTTCTCCAAGGTCGACGTACACAGCTGGAGAGACTTACGGCTCTGAGGCCGAAAAAAAGCAGGAAAATCGGCCTTTTCCGGTGATCAAGACTCCCCTTGGCGGTGTGTCAACTAAGCTTGATATCGGAGAACGGGAGGACGGCAGTGTCAAGACATTCGTACACAAGCAGCCACCTCATCGACCGCTTTGTTGATAAGTTCGACTATTCCCCGTGGGGAACCATCGCCGGCGTGAGCGGCAGCCACCTGCGCGGCCAGGCTGGGGTCAAGAGGCCGTCAAGGTCTCTTTACACGGTCGAGGAACGCCGGCGGCGCGACGAGTCGCCGTGGACCACCGTCCAGGGCGTCCTGGCCCCGATCCAGTTCCTGGTCTTCGCGGTCAGCCTCGGCCTCGTCTTCTATTACCTGCGCACCGGCGAGGGCCTGGCGGCCGCGACCCTGTCGATCGTCGCCAAGACGCTGGTGCTCTACGCCATCATGATCACCGGCTCGATCTGGGAGCACGCCGTGTTCGGCCGCTACCTGTTCGCCCGCCCGTTCTTCTGGGAGGACGTGGTCAGCATCGGCGTGCTGGCCCTGCACACCGCCTACCTCTGTGCCCTCGTGCTGGGCGCCAGCGTGACGGTGCAGATCGGCATCGCCCTGGCGGCCTACGCCTCCTACCTGTTCAACGCCGCCCAGTACCTGCTGAAGCTGCGCGCCGCGCGGCTCGAGCGGCCAGTCGCTGTCGTCGCACGGCCCGCGCGCGGGGGTGCCCCGCGATGACCCAGGCCGTCGCCTGTGCCGCCCCGTCGCCAGCCGCCACCGGCGAGCGCTGGACGCTGCGGCACGAGCGCGGCCAGCGCGAGGTCTTCTGCGGGCTGACCGGCATCGTCTGGCTGCACCGGGCGATCCAGGACGCCTTCTTCCTGGTCGTCGGCTCGCGCACCTGCGCCCATCTCCTGCAATCGGCGGCCGGCGTCATGATCTTCGCCGAACCGCGCTTCGCCACGGCGATCATGGAGGAGCGCGACCTCGCCGGCATGGCCGACATGAATGCCGAGCTGGACCGCGTCGTGCGCCGCCTGCTCGAGCGCCGGCCCGACATCCGGATGCTGTTCCTGGTCGGCTCCTGCCCGTCGGAGGTGATCAAGCTCGACCTCGCGCGGGCCGCCTCGCGCCTGTCGCACGAGCTCGGCGACCGCGCCACGATCCTCGCCTACTCGGGCAGCGGCATCGAGACCACCTTCACGCAGGGCGAGGATGCCTGCCTCGCGGCGCTGGCCGCCAGCCTGCCGGCCGAGCCGGCCGCGGCGGAGCCCTCGCTCCTCGTCGTCGGCGCGCTGGCCAACGTCGTCGAGGACCAGTTCCGCCGCCTGTTCGAGCAGATGGGCATCGGACCGGTGCGCTTCCTGCCGGGCCGCCGCGCCGCCGAGCAGCCGGCGGTCGGCCCCGGCACGCGCTTCCTGCTGGCCCAACCCTTCCTCGCCGATACCGCTCGGGCGCTCGAGCGCCGCGGCGCGACCCGTCTCGAGGCGCCCTTCCCGCTCGGCGTCGAGGGCACCACGGCGTGGCTCGAAGCCGCCGCGACGGCGTGGGGTGTCGCCCGCGAACGCTTCGAGACCGTCGTCGCCATCCCGCAGGCGCGGGCCCGCCACGCGCTCGGCCGGCATCGCGAAAAGCTCGGCGGCAAGCGCCTTTTCCTGTTTCCCGACTCTTTGCTCGAGGTGCCGCTGGCCCGCTTCGTGTCGCGCGAACTCGGCATGGGCCTCGTCGAGGTCGGCACGCCCTACCTCAACGGCCGCCTGCTCGAACGCGAACTGGCGCTGCTGCCCGAGGGCACGGCCATCACCGAGGGCCAGGACGTCGATGCGCAGCTCGACCGCTGCCGCGCCGCGCGCCCCGACCTCGTGCTGTGCGGCCTCGGCCTCGCCAACCCGCTGGAGGCCGAGGGCCTGACCACCAAGTGGTCGATCGAGCTCCTGTTCACGCCGGTGCAGGGCTACGAGCAGGCCGCCGACCTCGCCGAACTGTTCGCGCGCCCGCTGGCGCGCCGCGCCCTGCTGGAGGCCTGACCATGCAGCTCGCGGTCTGGACCTACGAGGGACCGCCGCACGTCGGAGCGATGCGCATCGCCACCGCGATGACCGACGTGCACTACGTGCTGCATGCGCCGCAGGGCGACACCTACGCCGACCTGCTGTTCACCATGATCGAGCGGCGCGACCGCCGCCCGCCGGTCACCTACACGACCTTCGAGGCGCGCGACCTCGGCGGCGACACCGCGACGCTGTTCAAGGACTCGCTGCGCGGCGCCTACGAGCGCTTCCAGCCCGCGCTGATGCTGGTCGGCGCGTCGTGCACGGCCGAGCTGCTGCAGGACGATCCGGGTGGCCTCGCGCGCGCCGTCGGCCTGCCGGTCCCGGTCATCCCGCTGGAGCTGCCGTCCTACCAGAAGAAGGAAAACTGGGGCGCCGCGGAGACCTTCTACCGCATCGTGCGCACGCTGGTGCGGCCCGAGCCGAAGGCGGCCGACGCGCCGCCGCGCGCGCGCAAGAGCTGCAACCTGCTCGGCCCGACGGCGCTCGGCTTCCGTCACCGGGACGACGTGCGCGAGATCACCGCACTGCTCGGCGAGCTGGGTATAGAGGTCAATGTCGTGGCGCCGCTCAACGCGTCGCCGGCCGACATCGCCCGCCTGGGCGATGCCAGCTTCAACGTCGTGCTCTATCCCGAGATCGCCGGTCCGGCCGCGCTCTGGCTCGAGCGTACGCTGAAGCAGCCGACCATCCGGACCACGCCGATCGGCGACCGGGCGACGCGGCGCTTCATCGAGGAGGTGGCGGCGCTCGCCGGGGTCGATCCGTCGAACGCACTCGCCGCCGACCGCTCGCGCGCGCCTTGGTACGCCCGTTCGGTCGACTCGACCTATCTCACCGGCAAGCGCGTCTTCATCTTCGGCGACGCCACGCATGCCGTCGCCGCCGCGCGCGTCGCCACCCACGAGCTCGGCTTCAAGGTGGTCGGTCTCGGCACCTACAGCCGCGAGTTCGCCCGCGAGGTCCGGCAGGCCGCCGGCGAACTCGGCATCGAGGCGCTGATCACCGACGACTACCTCGAGGTCGAGGCGCAGGTCGTCGAACTGCAGCCCGAACTGGTGCTGGGCACGCAGATGGAGCGGCACATCGCCAAGCGCCTGGGCATTCCCTGCGCGGTGATCTCCGCCCCCGTCCACGTCCAGGACTTCCCGGCCCGCCATTCGCCGCAGATGGGCTTCGAGGGCGCCAACGTGCTGTTCGACGCCTGGGTCCACCCGCTGATGATGGGCCTCGAGGAACACCTGCTGACGATGTTCCGCGGCGACTTCGAGTTCCACGATGCCGCCACGCCCTCGCACCTCGGGCACACCACCCGCGCCGAGGCGCCGCGCCCGGCCGCCGCGCCTGCACCGGCGCCGGCCCCTGCACCGGTACTGGCCGCCACCGCTTCCGCCGCGCCCCACCTTTCCGTCGCCTGGTCTGCCGAGGCCGAGAAGGAGCTGGGCAAGGTGCCGTTCTTCGTGCGCGGCAAGGCCCGCCGCAACACCGAGAAATTCGCCGGCGAGCGTGGGCTCGCCACCATCACCATCGAGACGCTGTACGATGCCAAAGCGCACTTCGGCCGCTGACGCGACGCCCATCCGGGTGGTCATCGTGACGATGGACAGTCACCTGTCCGGCGTCATCGTGCGCGCGCGCCAGTCGCTGAAGGCGGAACTGCCCGGCATCGACCTCGCGATCCATGCCGCCGACGAATGGGGCAACGACCAGGCCGCGCTCGATCGCTGCCTCGCCGACATCGCGCGCGGCGACATCGTGATCGCCACCATGCTCTTCCTCGACGAGCACATCCGCGCGGTGCTGCCCGCGCTGGCCGCGCGGCGCGACAGCTGCGACGCCATGGTGTGCTGCATGTCGGCCGGCGAGGTGGTGCGCCTGACCCGGCTCGGCAAGTTCAGCATGTCGGGCGAGGCGATCGGCGCGCTGTCGTGGCTGAAGCGGCTGCGCGGCAACCGCAACGGCGCGGGCTCGAGCGGCCGCGGCCAGATGAAGATGCTGCGCCAGTTGCCGCGCCTGCTGCGCTTCCTGCCCGGCAAGGCGCAGGACCTGCGCGCCTACTTCCTGACGCTGCAGTATTGGCTGGCCGGCTCGGAAGCCAACGTCGCCAACATGGTTCGCCTGCTGGTCGAGCGCTACGCCGAGGGGCCACGACTCGGCCTGCGGGCGCGCGTCAAGGCCGGCACGCCGGCCGAGTATCCCGACGTCGGCATCTACCACCCGGCGATCCGCAACCGGATCTCCGGCCGGCTCGAGGACCTTCCCCCGGCCAGCCGCGACCATCGCGGCACCGTCGGCGTGCTGGTCATGCGGTCCTACCTGCTGGCCGGCAACACCGGCCACTACGACGGCGTGATCGCCGCGCTGGAGGCCCGTGGCCTGCGCGTCGTCACCGCCTTCGCCAGTGGGCTCGACGTGCGGCCGGCGGTCGAACGCTACTTCATGGCCGGCGGCCGGCCGTCGATCGACGCCCTGGTCTCGCTGACCGGCTTCTCGCTGGTCGGCGGACCCGCCTACAACGACGCCCGCAGCGCCGAGGAAATGCTGGCCGGTCTCGACGTTCCCTACCTCGCCGCCCACCCGCTGGAGTTCCAGACGATCGAGCAGTGGGAAGCGGCGGAGCGCGGCCTGACACCGGTCGAGGCGACCATCATGGTGGCCATTCCCGAGCTCGACGGCGCCACCGGCCCGATGGTGTTCGGCGGCCGCACCGCCGGCCGGCCCGGCGAATCGAGCCACGAGATGCGGGTCCATCCCGAGCGCGCCGACATGCTGGCCGCGCGCGTCGCCCGGCTGGTCGCACTGCGCCGCACGCCGCGCGCCGAGCGCAAGGTGGCGATCACCCTGTTCAGCTTCCCGCCCAACGCCGGCAACATCGGCACGGCGCAGCACCTCGCGGTCTTCGAGTCGCTGCACCGCACGCTCGCCACGCTGAAGGCCGAGGGCTACGCCGTCGACCTGCCGGCCGACGTCGACGCGCTGCGCCGCGCCCTGCTCGAGGGCAACGCACCGCGCTTCGGCACGGTGGCCAACGTCCATGCCCGCATCGCCGCCGGCGACCATGTGCGGCGCGAGCGCCACCTGCGCGAGATCGAGCAGCAGTGGGGCGCCGCGCCGGGCAAGCACCAGACCGACGGCACCTCGCTGTTCGTGCTCGGCGAGCGCTTCGGCAACGTGTTCGTCGGCGTCCAGCCCGCGTTCGGCTACGAAGGCGACCCGATGCGCCTGCTGTTCGACCGCGGGTTCGCGCCGACCCATGCCTTCTCCGCCTTCTACCGCTGGATCCGCGAGGACTTCGGCGCCAACGCCGTCCTCCACTTCGGCACGCACGGCGCCCTGGAATTCATGCCGGGCAAGCAGGTCGGCCTGTCGAGCGCGTGCTGGCCGGACCGCCTGATCGGCGACCTGCCGAATTTCTACCTCTACGCCGCCAACAACCCGTCGGAGGGCACGATCGCCAAGCGGCGGTCGGCGGCGACGCTGATCAGCTACCTGACGCCGCCGGTCGCCCAGGCCGGGCTCTATGCCGGGCTGGTCGACCTGCGCGCCTCGGTCGACCGCTGGCGCGGCCTGCCGCCCGACGCCGAGGCCGAGCGCGCCGCGCTCGAGCCGCTGATCCAGGGCCAGGCCGCCACGCTCGATCTCGTCGCGGCCGAACCCGCCTGGGGTGCCGACGCCGCGGCCGCGGTCGCCGCGCTGGTGACCCGGCTGGCCGAGCTCGAGGCGACGCTGATCCCGCAGGGCCTGCACGTGATCGGCAAGCCCGACCCGGCCGAACAGCGCGTCGACACGCTGCTGTCGGTCGCCGAGGCGACGCATGGCCAGCGGCCGGACCGCGCCACGGTCGAGGCCGTGGTCGCCGGCGTCTCGCCCGACAAGGCCGCGCCGGCCGCCGCCAGCGAGCGCGACCGCGCCGTGCTGCGCGAGCTGGCGGCGATCGACGCGCAGCTGAAGCAGGACCACGAGACGCCGGCCATCGTGCGGGCGCTCGACGGCGCCTACCTGCGGCCGACGCCGGGTGGCGACCTGTTGCGCACGCCTTCCATCCTGCCGACCGGGCGCAACGTCCACGGCTTCGATCCCTTCCGCATCCCCTCGGTGTTCGCCGTCGAGGACGGCGCTCGCCAGGCCACCCGCCTGCTCGAGGCGCACGCCGCGGCGGCCGAGCCCTTCCCCGAATCGGTGGCGATGGTCCTGTGGGCGACCGACAACCTCAAGAGCGAGGGCGCCCAGATCGGCCAGGCCCTGGCGCTGCTGGGCGCCGCGCCGCGCTTCGACAGCTTCGGCCGGCTGGCCGGCGCGACGCTCAAGCCGCTGGCCGAGCTCGGCCGGCCGCGCATCGACGTCGTCGTCACCCTGTCCGGCATCTTCCGCGACCTGCTGCCGTTGCAGACCAAGCTGCTGGCCGAGGCGGCGTTCCTCGCCGCGTCGGCCGACGAGCCGGTCGAACTCAACTTCGTGCGCAAGCACACGCTCGACTACCAGACGAAGCATCGCTGCGACCTCGAGACGGCGGCGCTGCGGGTGTTCGGCAATGCCGAGGGCGCCTACGGCTCCAACGTCAACCAGCTGGTCGAGAGCGGCCGCTGGGAGACCGAGGACGAGCTGGCCGACATGTTCGCCAGCCGCAAGGGCTTCGCCTACGACCGGAACGGCCGGCCGGCCAAGCAGTCGGCGCTGCTGCAGAGCATGCTGGGCGACGTGTCGCTGGCCTACCAGAACCTCGAATCGGTCGAGCTGGGCGTGACCTCGATCGACCACTACTTCGACACGCTGGGCGGCATCAGCCGCGCCGTGCGGCGGGCCCGCGACGGCCAGCAGACGCCGGTCTACATCGGCGACCAGACGCGCGGCGAGGGCGCGGTGCGCACGCTGTCCGAGCAGGTCGCGATCGAGGCGCGCACGCGCCTGCTCAACCCGAAATGGTACGAGGCGATCCTCGAGCACGGCTACGAGGGCGTTCACCAGATCGAGGCCCACGTCACCAACACGATGGGCTGGTCGGCGACGACCGGCCACGTGGCGCCCTGGGTGTACCAGCAGCTGACCCAGACCTTCATGCTCGACCCCGAGATGCGCGACCGGCTGGCGCGCCTCAACCCGACGGCGTCGGCCCGCGTGGCCAACCGCCTGCTCGAGGCGAGCGACCGACATTACTGGACCCCCGACGAGGATGTCCTCGACGCCCTGCGCCGCGCCGGCGCCGAGCTGGAGGACCGTCTCGAAGGCGTATTCGAGGAGGCCGCGGCATGAATGTAGCGTTGAAGCGACGGGCCGACGGCGAGGGCAGCCTGCAGGTCCACCTCGATCCCAACATGACCATCGGCACCGCCAAGGTGTTCTCGGTCTATGGCAAGGGCGGGATCGGCAAGAGCACGACCTCGTCCAACCTGTCGGCGGCCTTCTCCAAGCTCGGCAAGCGCGTGCTGCAGATCGGTTGCGACCCCAAGCACGATTCGACCTTCACGCTGACCAAGCGGCTGGTGCCGACGGTCATCGACGTGCTGGAGCAGGTCAACTTCCACTCCGAGGAGCTGCGGGTCGAGGACTTCGTCTACGAGGGCTTCAACGGCGTGATGTGCGTCGAGGCCGGCGGCCCGCCGGCCGGCACCGGCTGCGGCGGCTACGTCGTCGGCCAGACGGTGAAGCTCCTGAAGGAGCACCACCTGCTGGACGACACCGACGTCGTGGTGTTCGACGTGCTGGGCGACGTGGTGTGCGGCGGCTTCGCCTCGCCGCTGCAGCACGCCGACCGCGCGCTGATCGTGGCGGCCAACGACTTCGACTCGATCTTCGCCATGAACCGCATCGTCGCGGCGATCCAGGCCAAGGCGAAGAACTACGCCGTGCGGGTCGGCGGCGTGATCGCCAACCGCAGCGCCGATACCGACCAGATCCAGAAGTTCAACGACCGCGTCGGCATGAAGACGGTCGCCCATTTTCCCGACCTCGACGTGTTCCGTCGCAGCCGCCTGCGCAAGGCGACGCTGTTCGAGATGGAGGACGTGCCCGAGGTCCGCGCGGTGCAGCAGGAGTACCTGCGGCTTGCCGCGTCGCTGTGGGCCGGGACCGAGCCGCTCGACGTGGCACCGCTCAAGGACCGCGAGATCTTCGACCTGCTGGGGTTCGACTGATGGACAGCGCGACCTACATCGAACGGCGCGGCAAGATCGAGGCCTACTTCGATCGCACGGCCGCCGAGGCCTGGAAGCGCCTGACCTCCGACGCGCCGGTCGGCCGCGTCCGCGCCACCGTGCGGGCCGGCCGCGACCGCATGCGCGGGACGATCCTCGACTGGCTGCCCAGGGACCTCGACGGCAGGCGCGTGCTCGACGCCGGCTGCGGCACCGGCGCGCTGGCGGTCGAGCTGGCCCGCCGCGGCGCCCACGTCGTGGCGATCGACCTGTCGCCCACCCTGACCGGCCTGGCGCGCGACCGCAGCGCCGGCACCGGCCTCAAGGGCTCGGTCGAGTTCCGCGTCGGCGACATGCTCGACCCCGCGCTCGGCACCTTCGACCACGTCGTGGCGATGGACTCGCTGATCCACTACCGCGCCTCGGACATGGCGGGGGCCGTCGCCGGCCTCGCCCGCCGCACCGGCGAGTCGCTGTTGTTCACCTTTGCGCCGCGTACACCGATGCTGTCGCTGATGCATGCCGTCGGTCGTTGTCTCCCCGGCACCGACCGTGCACCCGCGATCGAGCCGATTTCCTACCGGGACATCCGGGGCAGGCTCACGTCGTCGTCGTCGTCGCACCGCTCGCGTCCCGCCCGTACCAGTCGGGTCGCCAGCGGCTTTTACGTCTCCCAGCTCATGGAGGTCGTTCGCGCATGAACGCCCGCCGGCGTGTCTCCGACCTCTGGACAGCGCTCGGGCCGCGCTGGCTGCCGTTCGCCGACGCGGCGACGGCGGAGCTGCCGCTCGGCCGGCTGCTGCGGCTGTCGCTGTTCCAGGTGTCGGTCGGCATGGCCGTCGTGCTGCTGAACGGCACGCTCAACCGGGTGATGATCGTCGAGCTCGAGGTGCCGACCTGGCTGGTCGCGCTGATGGTGTCGCTGCCGCTGACCTTCGCGCCGTTCCGCGCGCTGGTCGGCTTCCGCTCCGACACGCACCGCTCGGTGCTGGGCTGGCGGCGGGTGCCGTATATCTGGATGGGGACCCTGCTGCAGTTCGGCGGCTTCGCGATCATGCCGTTCGCGCTGCTCGTGCTGTCGGGCGACACTCACGGTCCGGCGTGGATCGGCGAGGCCGGTGCGGCGCTCGCCTTCCTGCTGGTCGGCGCCGGCCTGCACACGACGCAGACCGCGGGACTGGCGCTCGCCACCGACCTCGCGCCCGAGGACTCGCGCCCGCGCGTCGTCGCCTTCCTCTACGTCATGTCGCTGGTCGGCATGGTCGGCAGCGCGCTGGTCTTCGGCGCCCTGCTCGAGAACTTCGCCCAGGTCCGCCTGATCCAGGTGATCCAGGGCGCCGCGCTCGCGACCTTCGCGCTGAACGTGCTGGCGCTGTGGAAGCAGGAGCCGCGCCGCCCCGCCCTCACCGCCACGGACCGCCCGCGCCCGTCGTTCCGCGCCGCGCTGGCCTCGCTCGGCGAGGCCGGACTCACCCGGCGCGCCCTCGTCGCGGTCGGCCTCGGCACGGCCGGCTTCAGCATGCAGGACATCCTGCTCGAGCCGTACGGCGGCGAGATCCTCAGCCTGTCGGTCAGCCAGACCACGACGCTCACCGCCTTCCTCGCCGGCGGCACGCTGGTCGGCCTCGCGCTCGCCGCGCGCTGGCTGGGCCGCGGCGCCGACGCCTACCTGCTGGCCGCCTACGGCGCGCTGGCCGGCATCGCCGCCTTCTCCTGCGTGATCTTCGCCGCGCCGCTCGGCTCGCTCGCCCTGTTCTTCGTCGGCACCACGACGATCGGCTTCGGCGGCGGCCTGTTCGCGGTCGGTACGCTGACCGCCGCGATGCAAGTCGCCCGGGGCGACCATGGCGGCCTGGTGCTCGGCACCTGGGGCGCCGTGCAGGCCTCGGCGGCCGGGCTCGGCATCGCGCTCGGCGGAGCGATCCGCGACCTCGTCTCGGGCCTCGCCACGAGCGGCGTGCTCGGCAAGGCGCTGGCCGATCCGTCGACCGGCTACAGCTTCGTCTATCACCTCGAGATCGGCTTGTTGTTCGTCACCCTCGTTGCCATCGGGCCGCTCGCGCGCCGCGCGTCCCGCCAGCGTCGTCCCGCGTCCTCCAGGTTCGGCCTCGCCGAGCTTCCTGGCTAACTCATTCCATCGGGGAAGGTCGTCACCATGCAAGGCACCATCACAGGTTCACTCGATGTCGCCCAGGTCGTCCTGTACGTCTTCTGGGTCTTCGCCGCCGGCCTGATCTTCTACCTCCGCCGCGAGGACAAGCGCGAAGGCTACCCGCTCGAGTCCGAGCGCTCGGCCCACATCCGCGTCCAGGGCTTCCCGTGGATCCCGGAGCCCAAGACCTTCCGGCTGGCCAACGGCGGCACCGTCATGGCGCCGAACGGCCGCGGCGACGACCGCCCGGTCCGCGCCGAGCCGTTCAGTTCGGTGCCGGGATCGCCGCTGGTGCCGACCGGCAATCCGATGGTCGACGGCGTCGGCCCGGCCGCCTACGCCAACCGCGCCGACGCGCCCGAGCTCACCGTCGAGGGCCATCCCAGCATCGTGCCGCTGCGCGTCGCCGACGACCACGTCGTCCCCGACGAGGACCGCGACAACGATCCGCGCGGCATGGAAGTGTTCGGCGCCGACCGCATGCTGGCCGGCACCGTGCGCGACCTCTGGGTCGACCGCACCGAGCCGCAGATCCGCTACCTCGAGGTCGAGATCGCCGGCGGCCGCCACGTGCTCGTGCCGATGACCATGGTCGAGCTGAAGGCGGGCCGGAAGGTCTACGTCCGCTCGATCCTCGCCGCGCAGTTCGCCGACGTGCCGGCGCTGCGCAATCCCGACATCGTCACCAAGCTCGAGGAAGACCGCATCACCGGGTACTTCGCCGGCGGCACGCTGTACGCGACGCCGGCCCGCCAGGAGCCGCTGTTTTGAGCGAGTTCGACTTCGAGCCGGTGCGCGGGCTGCCGGCCTCCCTGCCCGAGGGCGAGACGCTGCTCTGGCAGGGCCACCCGGAATGGCGCAGCCTCGCCCTGCGCGCGTTCCATGTCGGTCACGTGGCGGTCTACTTCGCGGCGCTGGCGGCCTGGGCGGTCGGCTCTGCGTGGGCCGCGGGCACCGGCTGGGCGGGCGCGTTCGCCGCCGCGGCCTGGGTACCGGCGATGGCGGCGGCGGCGATCGCGCTGCTCGGCATGACCGGCTATTTCACCGGCGTCGTGCGCGCGCCATTGACCGCGGTGATCATCATCTCCGAGACCACCGCCAGCCGGGGCCTGATGATGCCGTTGCTCGCCTCGGCACTGGTTGCTGATTTCGCCGGCCAGCTGGTCTGCAAGGAACGGCTCTATCACGGCCTGTCCCGGCGGTTCGCGCTCGGCGACCCCGACAAGACGGCATCGCCGCGCCCTAGCTGACGGGCCGAGAGGTCTCGATACGCAACGTCAGGGCCGCGGATCGCTCAGCCATCGACGCAGCAGGTCGTAGTTGTCCGATTCCGCGGCGAACTCTGGCGTGGATCGCCACGGCATGACGGCAAGCACGCGCCGTACGCCCCATTGTCCGAACAGCCATAACGCCGATCGCCCGGACCTCTGCACCATCTGTTGAAAACGTCGCATTGCGTCGCGCGACCGCACCGCTGAAAGGTGGACCCGTCCCGCCCAGTCTAATTCGCGCCATGTGCTGCGCAGCCGAACCTCGAACCGGCGATCGAGATCGGGCAAACTGTTGATGAGCGCGGCGTCTACCACATGGTCCGGGACCGTGCCGCCGCCGGCGAGAGGGTGGCCCGCAACCAGGGCCGGGCTCAAACGCCTCAGAATGGCGAAGACCAGATCGCATGCACGGCGGCATCCGAGCAGGTCGGCATCCCGCCAGAAGCGGTGCCAGTCCACATTATGCGAATTCAGAAGAAAGCGCAGGTCGCCAAACTGCAGGGGGCCATTGTCGAAAAGATGATCGTAGGCGCCGTGGATGATCAGATGGAGCAACGTA
>Ga0102832_1001610_pt1 | contig 16388 bp, 6 predicted proteins | sample EBPBio282013_DNA_FD_88942 | JGI IMG/M metagenome (GOLD analysis project Ga0102832, IMG submission 88942) | Wastewater treatment Type I Accumulibacter community from EBPR Bioreactor in Madison, WI, USA - Reactor 2_5/28/2013_ DNA (Illumina Assembly) | ecosystem: Engineered > Bioreactor > EBPR >...
GACTTCTTAAAATAACATGACAAAATAGACGGGTCAATAAGGATCATCAACTTCAGTTTTATTACAAGTTTTGGGTGCTTTGGTGATAATTCTTGTTCTTTTGATTTTGGTATATCTGTTTTTCTTGAACACAACTCCTTAAGAGAAGAATCACAACGAATTAGTCACAGAACAACCTTCAGGAAGCATCACTTTACCTGACAACTCGATTTAAATTTCGCAAATTATTAAAACAGAGTCATCCATGTCTTCAAACAGGTAAACTTAACTTGGGGAACTTCCTCAATCCACATAAAAATAACAATAAAAATAATGATTCAGCTTTATTTATTTTTTATCCCTTAATCGACGTGATTTTCAAACAAATATTTTCATGTAATAAAAAGTACTAAAGATAGATACTAAAAAACAAACTATTTTTATTATTCTTGCTTATTCATCCAAAAGGATCTTGATCTGCGTATCCTATGTATATGATTCCATCTTATTATTTGCCTTTAATGCCAACTTAAGATATCGTTTTTCTCATACAAACTAAGTGTCCTGCACAAGTTAAAAATAGCGCTGTTTTTGATGAAAGTTTTAATTTCTTATGAACATGTCCACTTATTTGTGCCATTAGTGTTGAACCCTCGACCAATAAAGTCATGTATTTAGCTTTTTGATTTTGTTAGGAATACTTTTTAGTGGGTTCTATTCTGATGAGAAAGGGATTTTTTAGGACAGAATGTTTTAGCTTTAATTGGGCATATTGTGAACGCACCTAAATTTAAGGATACACAGTTTTTAAGGGTTTCTAATCTGCTTCTATGAACTTCGATTATCTTTACATACTTTCTCTTTCTAATAAAAGTATTAATTTATAAACAATTTCTCTCAAAGAGTAAAAATCAAAATGATAATCTTCAATTGATTTTTAAATCAGGAGTTCGATAAACTATTTTTAAAATCAATTGATTTATTCTAAACTTTTTTATTGTGAAGAAGAAATAATTAAACTGGATGAATAAAGATTAAGAACTAAAAAGATTAACAAATTTTAAGTGAGTTAAAACAGATAAAAAAATAAGTAATGAATTTATAATAATCATCTAAGCCATAAATAAATTTGGGGTTAATAATTAAATAAATAAATCGAGATAAAAAAGATAGAGATGTTCGGTGGAAAGAAACCAAGAGAACCAGTTTTGAACAACAGTCAATTACAATAAATAAACCTGTTATAGAATTTCAGCGATATTTGTGTCCAGAAATGTTTACCTTCCAGTAACATTACTAACGATTTGGATGGAGATGAGAAGAAGTGTTTAGCCAAGTGTATGGACAGAGGTTTTGAGTTTATTAAAATCAGTCAAAACGTCAAATCTATTTGATTTTGTGTACCATTCATTTTATTCTCATTTAAATCGTTTTCTTCACAATTTATTAACTTCTTTCTTTTTTTTGTTTTTTTACAAGTAAAAATATAGTTGATGAGTTTAAAAAGAAAATGATATTAACATTGGAGAGTTTGATTAATTCAGACTCTAATTGAGTAAATTAGGAATCAATTATTTCTTGTTACAAAAGTCAATTAAGTGATTTCTCATTGATTGATTTTCGTTCTTTTTTCTTAAGTTTTAATTTCGTTTAGTATTTTTTATAGCATTAATATATGAGAAACAATTTAATGAGAGTAAATTTCATTTATTGATTTGAAATAAATAATAAAACACTTTGAATAATATAAACTATACATAAATACAAAAAATGGGAACACAAAATTCAAGAAGTTCGTTCAAGAACAATTCGTCAATGTTAGCTTCCAATAATAATTACCAACCTTCCCAGTACACTACCGTTTATTCAGATAGTTTTCTTTTAGCAACTCCAAAAATAAGTCCATCAGCAAAGATGTCGATGTGCTCACCAAATTCACGTGGAACTATGGTGGTAACACAGTCTTGCTGACAGGTTCTTTTAACCGTTGGAAACAAACAATCCCTTTATAACGTCATGGCGACTAGTTCTCAATCACAATAGTAATTCGATATCATTATTTAGCTTCTACCCAGAGGTCTTCATTAGTAAAACAATCATTAATTTTAGCTACAAATTCATAGTCGATGGTGAGTGGAGATTCTCCCCTGAAGATCCAAGCGTCCCTGATGCCAATGGCAATATAAATAATTATATCGATACCACAAACTTCTTCCCTTTAATGGAAAACAAAAAAAGGTAAACCATCAACTTACTTCAGTTAATACAGTGGCCCCGTATTTAATCAAAATCATCACAAAGATAAACCATAAATAAGTCCTGATATGCACAAAGGTACAGAAGACTTCCCAAAAATCGCCCCTTTGCTGCCTGTTCATTACGAATACTGCGAATATCTGACAAACGCAGAACAATCAAATGATAATGGCATGAATTACGGAAATTAGAGACAGACTTTGAGCGATATGATGGAAGTCGAAGGAGAGGAAAAGAGAAAATTTGAACTTTCGTTAAATGAAGCCTAATTAAGACAAATTTTTAATTCTTGTCATTGTTTGGCTCCACCAAATCATGTCACTGTGTACTTTTGAATGTTTATTTAGGGATCATATTGTAAGATAAACTAAAAAATAATACGAGGAAATCGCTATAACTCAAAGATTCAAGTCGAAGTACACCACTTACCGCTATTACTCTTGATTCACCTAATTCCTGATTGATTGAGTTTTACACCTTTTATACTTAAACAAAATTTTCATATAAAATCATTGTAAAAAAGATCAAATGCAGATTATTTTTTTTGACTTATTGACAGAATTTTTATTTGAAGATTTATTGAAAATTAAATTTACTCTTTTACAGCTTCACTTTGAAAAATTTCATCTTTATTCGTCTTTTTTCACTTTTACTTTTTAGAAATTAAAGAGACTTTTGATATTTTTGCCAATATAACTCGGTTTTAAAGCCTACTGACATCTTTCCTAAAAAATTATCAAATAAATGATCAAAATTGTCTTGTTTTAATTGATAAAAATACCTTACATACGAAGACTACGATTGAAACCACAAGAACTACTTCTCCTTTCTAACCTGATTCGTAATACTTTTCTTCGTCACTTTTAGCGATGTAATCAAAAAGTAAGTAAACGTCTAAAAACCACGAAAATATCAGCATGTACATAATGAATCCTTTAAAACTATCTTACCAGCATGCAAAGAAAAATATCAGCAGGGGTACATTGTATTATCCTCGAAAGAAAAGGTTTGGAAAAGAAATAATCCCCAGAACCAAAAATAATTTATCCACACTGAGCTTCATTTTTCTTATTAAACGATTGAAATCAACTGTGAAGTAAACTTATAAAAGTCATATAAATTATTTAAAATTTAAGATTAAAATGTTTACATACAGTTAAGATTTTAAGGCGATAAAACACGATAAACTAAGAAAATCAAGCTGTGGTTGAAAAAGTTTATTCTGTATCTTCTTATTCTTCAATGTCAAGGTTGGTTTGAAACTACTTGGGTCTGAGAAGATAAAAGTACTTATTATTGACCTTCTCATCTTTGGTTCTGCCACCGAAGACAGCCAAGTAATCATTGTGAATTACTGTTGCAGCATGATTGTATCTGGGACGGGGAATTTCACCATGGACAATGGGGTAAATCCTATGATAAAAAATAAAAATACCATTCTAACTTTTCAGTGTCAAATACACAGACATCATTCAAGTATTCGTGTTTATCAGTTCTTCCTCCAAAAACTATGAGGAAATGAGAAATAACGTTCATAGTATGCCCATGCCGGGCTTAAGGCAGTTTACCTTTGGGTACGATTTATTGCCATACCAACTTGTCAACCTCTTCAAGATTTATTTTCCAAATATCGTTCAAATTTTTCCTTAATTTTAATTTAAATTTACTGTTCAGAAACATGTACGGCCTTAGTTGGAAGATTTTGTTAACCAGAGATGGAATTCGTAATTCCACCAAAAACAAACATTTAAGAGCCAATCAAACTGGCCGTATGTGAAAATCTTCCTTTGGGCAATTTACCTTCTGTTTTAATTTCCTTTATCCATTTCATATGTTCAATATTAAGAGCGGTGATTTCATTGTAATAAATTTCATATTCAAAGTCTGGGGTACAGTTATAACCGCCGAAAAATACGAGCATCATATCAAACAAAACACACGATTGTTTCTCTTTTTTTGAAGGAAACTTCCCTAAAATAGTTGGTGGAGTTAACCATGTACCTACGGCAGTATTAAAGCTGTAATAATCTTCGAGAATTGTGTTACTGATCCCTCCGAAAATAATCATCTTGTTGCCATAAGTTGCCAAGCTATGAAATGCACGTCCAGGAGGCAACACTTACTCAACATTTGCATTTGAAAACTGATGAACATTTATTTTAACCAAAGTGTTGACGAATTCGCCTCTGGTTTTGCCTTTTTTTAATGATAAAAGTACCTCCAAAAATATAAATTTGATCTCCAATCGTACACATCGAATGCCCTTCTACTTTTTTATATGAAAGCTAACTGTCTGTGGCGATTCTTTACCATTCGAAGCTTTTACAGGTGATATTTTTTTGTGAAGAGTAAGACTGTTTGGCACGCCATCCGGTTGGTGTTTAAATTCTGTCAGAGTAAGTAATGATTCGATTATTTTGTGTACCATATTTGTTGACGACAGTGGGATATTTTTCATCGATCAAGTATTGTTTGCCTAATTTGAATTTGAATTCGTAGGAAGTATTAGGTAAAAGACGCAAGTATACAACACTAATTTGTTGAAGATAGGTACTTTTATTAGCATCCTTTAAGTTTATTCATTGTTTTGGTCATTGGGATTTATTCTTTCCAATTATCCCACGATCCTACTATTTTTAAGCCTTCGATCGAGATGTTACTGGTGATTTTGATGTCATTTTTCTTTTAGACCAATTAAACAAAAGTCTTTTTTGGATGAACCTGATTTATTATAAATTTTAACCTCGATGTAGTTGTTATGTGACCCAAACTAATTCTCCCTTACAGGTGCGTTGTAATCGATGGTCCAATTTCCATCAACAAGGTACTTGTATTCGTAGGTACCCACTGGTAAGGTAAGGCCAAGTTCGAAATACGTTTATCCGTTTTCATTGGTTTATTTGGACATTTTTTATTTGTTTTGCCACTTGTGCCAGTCTCCGACTAATTCTACTTCTTTAATATCGGCATCTTGTGGAGGGTACCATACGAAGTAAATCAGATCAGTAGTACAAGACCCGGAGTGATTGTTCCCGCAAAGAGGACACAGGTCGATATCCATGTGAAAATTAAATGCAATTCAATTGTCAAACTAATTATAATAAAAACAAGAGAACAAATCCTTGCAAATTTTATAACTTTATTACTGTATTAACGTTTTATCATATCGTCAGTTTTTCGTCACACTTATTATAAAACCGATAATAATGACATTTCCGATCGTCATTTACCAGATATATTTTCATCAAATCAAACAATAAAAACATAATTTTACTGAAATAATGAAAAAATAACATTAATTTTAATTCAATTTAGTCATTTTTAATGAACCTTATTAATCTTTTTCTTTTAACAAATAATCTTCAGCCTTGAATTCATAAAAATATATAAATCAGCTTTCTTTTATTGGAGTGTTTCATAAATTAACTAAATAACGAGTTGTAGAATAGGCTCTTTCTACCATAATAGTATCTGTCTATGCTTTCTTTATGTTCAATTATTAAAAATGGGTAGGTAACACATAATCTTTTTAAATTTCGATTCATTATTAATAAGTTTTGAAACACTCTAAATCTTGGATTTTTAGCTAAAAATGATCAACTTAAGAGTTATTTTTAAGCTCAATAAATTTTATCCTAAAAAATTTAGTCGTTATTTTTTTAATGAAAAAAAGCTGATTAAAATAACATAAATCTTCAATGTATTTTGAGTAACAAAAATTAGGATTAGATTTTTATTAGAATCTATCGTAATAGTTTTATTTTTATTAAATTTTAATAAGTAACAAAAATTTAAATTTAGTCAATAAAATTAACGAATCTCCAATTGTTTTTTTATTTTTGAATTCCATTACTAGTTTGGACATTTAAAAAAAAATCTTTTTTACCTCAGTTTTCTACTTTTCTCTTATCTATTGTAATTAAAAAGAACTTTAAGTAAATAGTAAGAATATAGACAAATATCATTTAGTAACTACTTTCTCTTCGAACAGGGTACTTTTTTGAGAATTCAATTTTTCTTCATTTTTTACATCAACATTTCTGTGTCAATTTTGGAAGAGTATTTCCTTAAAATAAGTTCACCTTATTTTGACTTGGCAAGTTCCACAAGTTCGCTTTTTATCTCATTAGAACTTTAAGGATAAGTTTAAAGTACAATCTTTAACAAAGAGCTAATAACTAAATTTTTCCAGAAAACATCAGAATTTTTCAAGAGGAGAATTTACATCAAACAGAAGAGTTCATTTCTCTCTTCCTAAGTAAGCTCGAAACAAGTCAAGATTGTATTCAAAGAATTATTGGGACAGAGATCGAAATCAAGGCTGAGTAGAATTTTATTTTCAGTTTATTTAAACTGTTATGTAGAGTATTTTCCGTTTGTTATTTGGAGCAGATCATTCAGGCTCAGTTTTTAAGGTTTAAACATTTTACATCCAAGAAGTATACATACAGCAACTAAAATAAAAAAATGAATTACTGGTTCGTTCAAGTTATGTCTTCTTGATGACACATTTTGCTTTGTATGCATAAAAGATCATAAGAGCACTAAAAAGACAATCTTGATCAACATCGCGATCCCAGCAGATGTTTAATAAAATATGAATCGCTCTTTTATGAAGCTTTGAGTTTATTTAAGGCTGGGAAATCTCAGGGTGGAAAATATTGTTTTAAGAAATTTTTAAATCTGACAACTCTAAATCAATCAAGTTAATTCTTTCAAGAAAGTCATTAGAGTCTTCAGAAACACCTGTGGAACAAGAAATTCTATCTTTTGATTTCGAAGGGCTATAATTTGAAGGGCTGACATCCAATGTTTGGCTCATTAAAATTAATTATAAATGTAAATCAAACTGCCTGATTTTTCAGACCTTTAAATTCTATTTGTTAAAAACACAGAGAAAAGCATATTTTTGAGCATATAAACTTCCTTTTTCAAAGAATTTGACTTTTCCTTAACATTTTAGAAAAGAAAAATTTAAGTTTTAAGTCGAGTCTAAGATAGAACCATGGGAAAATTATCAATATTTTTTAAAACAATCAACCTAATGTCCTGTTAACTTTAGGCTAAAATGATGGGATTCGGAAAGATTGAGGGGAGGAATATTTTTTTATTTTTATTATTTTTGAGCCCAAAAATAACATAAAAATAATTGTCGTAAGATAATAAGAAATGAATCAAACTTTTACAATAAATGTGTTTAATAGATTAAAAAGAATTTTAGTAATGATTGAGTTTAAAATTGTGGGATATCCTCAAAGTAGAGTTATTTAAATATTATTGGATCTTTGAGGTAATTTGATGGGGAATATATGATAGGAATTAAAAGTAGATAAATATTTTGATGCATTTGAAAACTTTTGATACTTTTTTATACAAACAAAATTTTTGTTGAATTACTTTTCTCTCTTAAATTTTAAGACCAATTACTGTCTTTTTCCTAAATGATCTCTTTTTCTTGTTCGATATTGGAAAAATAATCAATATTTTCAAAATATCATCCTTGAAATCCAAAAATACTTCAAAATGATTTATAATTGGTTATTGACTTTTAATAACAAAATATTCTTCTATTTATTTGTTGAAATCATAAATAAAATATTCATCCCATAAATTTAAATTGTTTATAACATTATAAATATCGGAGATATTTTCAGAATACTATCCTGAAAGATGGATTAATTTAGTCCAAATTCTTTCCCATTCTGAACAGACTCGTGTCTATTGTAAGTCCAAGGTTTAAAAATCTAAGTCCAATTCCATAGTCTAATTCGTATTTTGTCCTTGCTTGCTTCAAATTTTGACTTGCAATCCCCTAAAGATAAAAAAATGGAACTATTTGAAAAACACCACCAAAGATAGGATGGAAATTCTTAAAAATGAAATTGAATCTTGTACTTAAGAATCTGACAGATCGATCTTCAACCCATCTCGACTTTGTACGGCTTAAAAGATCATTTTACATCAAATTTTTACCAAAAACAGTACCCGCTCTGAGTGACATTTCAATGACATGTTTTTCATATTCTCTGAAATTCCCAAACTTAAGAATGAGCTTGTTAAAATTGTAATGATGAAAGTAATCGTAGCCTCCTTTCAAGCTTAACTGAAGACCTAAATTATCACTGTAAGCGGAAAAACCATAACCAAGAATATCAGAGCTTTTCTTTACTATTGAATCTGTTGAAATATTATTTTTAACTCCTTACTGATGGTAGTTAGCACGATTGGCAAGGTACAATGTAGTTTGACACATTTCAAAAGGTAAGGTTTATGTATTGAGATGGTTTTGAAGTTTGAAGAAAATCTTTTTTTCATTTGTAGTCAAAGAATTGTTAAGCCATTTTTTCACGTCAAACAAAACACCAAATTTAAATACTTTGTTTAAGTCATTTTTTGCTTGTTATTATTCATTGTATTGAACCCAATTGTATGTAAAGGCAGGCGATATGGCTCCATGAATAAAATTTTTCTTGATATCGATTTCTATTTTTTAGTTGTAGTTTCGTACTTCACTAAACACTAAACTTCCTTTCCATTTTCTTTGTGTTAAAGCTGAAAAATATTTGAGAGAAGAATGCTTTTAATAGAATTTGATGTTACGATTTTTTTAATCAATTTCTACGAGGATAAATTCAGGAGCAGTCCAGTTAAACCATTTGCTGAAAAGATGTCCAGATTAAGTCAAGAAGGAATTCCAAGTTTTTTGTTACTGACCATGCTATTTGGCCTTTTTGAAATGATTGATCTTAGTAAGGAAAGGAAACTAAGATTCGTTTTCTATATTGTAGGGTTTTTATTATGTCTTCGTTTGCATTAGATTTTTTATACAATTAACAACCTATTAATAAAATGGGATAGAGCTAAATGTTAATTAATTTTTGATAAGATATGTAATTAAGTTTATGATATATTTTTAATTCAGACTTTAAATTTTACTTAAAAATAGTTAAAAGTTAATACAATAATATTACCCACTAATCAAATATTCTTTCTTTTCTAATTTCAAATTTTTTCCTCATTTTAGTCATCATTCGGGTTCCATTTATTCTTAATGTAAAAAAGAGCAGCTTTTCTTTGTTTTCGCGAACAATTTTATTCCAATTCAAAGAAATTCGATTTTATACTCGAGTTTAAGAAGATTTGACCTTCATCGATATTGTAAACATTTCTCAACCCTAAAATTGCGGTTTAGATTTCCAATAACATAATTTTGTACAAATTCGATAACATTTTGGTAAATTTTTCATAAACTTTGTAAGGTGTATAAAAGACATCTTTTTCATAATTATCGATATTCATAGTATCCCCATTAGATGGTGCTGACAACAGTTTGTTATCTGCAATAAGATGGATAGTTTTCTCAAGGACAATTTTGAGCTCAAAGACTTATTTGGGATTTTCTTTGTGAAGTTAGTTCTTTCCCAAATAAATATTGAGGATTCTCTCAGCTCTCAAAAAACTCATCGAACCGATTTAATTTAAGCTACAAACAATAAAATCTCCTGTAAGTACTTCTGAATCAGCAAATAAGTCAATGTTGTGAAACTATTTTCCTTCAAAAACTAAAGTTTTAAAATGAAACTTGTTCAAAATTATGTCTAAGTCCTTCTTCAAAAAATTAAGGCACTCATATGCAACTCCATAAACCTGAGGGGAGCATCTCATTGAGTAAGGATCCTGGACTCTTCTATTTTAGACTTCAATACGAGTGTGTTTTTCCTTAATAAAAATATTTGTTACTGGATTATCAATTTTAATGTATTAGGAGATCACTCTTGCAAAATGGATTTCACCTTCATGATTTTTTTACTGATGAACAGCATGGATAAAAGCCTGTGGTCGACCAGACAAAGCCAAAAAACTTAAAGCAAAACTCAATTCAGCTTTTTTTAAAAAGATCTCAGTCTCTTTTGCAATAATAACCAAGGAAGTAGCAAGCAAACATTGTCCACAAAGGACATTTTGAACGTTTTAGATTTTAATAAACTTGAAAAGTTCGCCTTAAAGAATGATTTGTGCGAAAAACTCCTCATCTGATTTACTGAGCTTGATGTTGAGAGTCTTGCCACTATTATAAAGGCTAACAAGGGAATTGATGAACTATTTGTTGATGTTACATTATTTTTGCAGTAAGGCATTAATTTTTATCAGAAGGAATATCCGAACATATTCTGAGTCATAAGATTACTATGAATCTGAAATTATCATTCGGAGCATTTCCTAAATTTCTTTACTTTATTCCTATTAAATTTCCTCTTTAAGAGTTGGTTTGTCTCCGTCGAAATCTATTTTCCTTTATTTATCAACAAAATGGTGAATTGAAAGGTGCGTTGGCAAATTTAGCATTTCAATTTTTGTTTCAAGATTTAATGAATTACAATTTTGTATAAACAGAAACAATAGAATTCATTGAAAGAACTTGAAATGATTTGTTAAAAGTAAAAAGTTGATATTTAAAAATTTTAATAAAAAACATGAAATTATTGATAGCAAAAAATAAATAAAGATAATTAATATAAATTTGATTGAGATAATAAGTAAGGATGCTTATCGTGCGTGTAAATCGTCAATTCTTTTCTGATTTTGTCGAAAGAAATCAGCAGTTTATGAAAAAAATACACAAATACCATAAAAACTTCAACCAACATCAAAGAGTTTCTGACATTACTCAATAACAGGCAGGTAAATTTGTCAGCAATCTTCCAAAGTAAGAAGTCGCTGCTAGAATCGTAAACTAATCCAGGTAAATGATAAATAAAAATTCAAAGATATGATCAACAGATGAATAGCTTCATTTCTGACTTTAACAAAAAACATAGAGGTCAAATCAGTCTTTTGGATTTTTCCAATTACGCAACATCATTTGGAGAGTTAAAAGATGGACCAATAAGAAAATCCGATCTTGATGTGATCCAATAATTCCAAAAAAGAAAAGTCGATCAGAGAATTCACTTTTTGAGAAAGTAAAAGTTATAACAAGAAGGAGGCAGAAGAAGTATTTTTAAATCAAATTTAGGAAAATCCGTTTATGAAGATTACTCTGATGATCCCTTGGGACATGAAGAAAACGATCTCTACAAGTTTACTAAATCATCTAAGAAGCATGCTTAAACTTATGATGCAGGAGAAGAATCAACTTTCCCTCCTGAAGGTCAACAAAGACAAATCAGACATGAAATGAAACAAGGTCCATTCTTTATTAAAGACGATTTTGTCATGTTGCTTCTCCATCGAGGAGTCAGTACCAAGGTTACCACATTGAACAGACTCAATTATTACAGAACATTAGTTTTTATGGGTAATGGCAACGGAGTCATTGCTTACGGAAAAGGGCGTTCTGATACTCCTTAAAATTCACTTCAAAAAGCCATTGACCATTGCAAGATGAACTTGATTGCCATTCCAATGGATGAAAAGTGCACTTTACCAAAGCCAATCGCTAAAAGATTCCAAGACTATAGACTTTACTTGAGACCAATTCCAGGTTACAACTCATGGGGTCATCCAACAATGTCAACAATGTTGGCATTGACAGGATTCAGCCATTTGGCTTTCAAGACAGTCCATACATCAAAGAATGTTTATGATTTGTGCAACGTGTATTTCAAGACAGTCACTAAGAATACAACTCCTCAATAACTGGCAGAACATGAAGGATTCAAGGTTTACAGACATCAATTCATAAGACCATTGACAGCACTCAATACCCACAACGAACTCAGTTATTGATTTGATAGTTTATGGATTGGATTACTTTCTTCTTTATTTTATCGATTTTATCAATTTTATCAATTTAATCGTTAAATCAACAATAAAATATCTTCACAAATAAATTAATATCATTTACATCTTTCATATATTTCATATCAGGACAAGAGCGAATGAAGGTACATAAACTTATTAATCCTTCAATTTGTAGAATATGAAGAATGTCTTATCTTTAATTTAGTTGCTTATTCTACAAAATTCAGTCAAATCTATAAAATGATGGCAGATTTCGTTATTTTTCTCAATTATCGTTGATATGTAAATCTTATCTTTTTCTAAATCTTCTATTGAAGGATTTTCTATTTTCTGTTTTAAACTAAGCTTAAATATTTTAAAGTTAAGCTTCCCAAAAAATTATCGATACTTTTCACAAAATAATTTCTCAAGCTTTCTTTCTCGAGTGTCAAGATTCCAAAAACTTTTCAGTTAAGGATCAATCTATGCTGGCTTGTAATCATAGGAAATATCAAAATTTTTAGGTTTTTTTTACTTTTATTTATATTTATGTGCAGAAGATGATCTGTAAATCATTTCAGGAACTTTTTATTATTAGTTTTTTATATAAATTGGTTCTTTTTAAACCTTTTCTTATGAATTCATTTAGTATTTTTGTAGTTTGAAATTTTATTGATTAGAGAATTTGTCAGTCTACGATATGGATTATGAGAGTAAAATTGAGTACTAAGATGGATTTTAAAAACCTAAGAGATCTTCATTATTGTCAAATTTGAGATTAAGATATTAAATTAAGTGATTAACTTTTTATGTTTTTAAAATTATTTTGAGAAATGTCTCAAAGAGATCCTTTCTCGTTTTAATGGCGTTAAGCTGTCCAATATCTTTGACACCGAGTATGATTTTGCTCATTTCATATCCCTCATTGATTGTGAATTAGTTGAAGTTAAGGATTTATACATTTTTATCTTTCGACACTTTGAAGTAAAAGTCCAGAAAAGAAGGATACTTACCCAGTTTAAGGAAAAGAGATATGTTACTATTTTGAGTGAATTATTGAAAGTATTGCAAAAGAAGCTAAATAAATGATGCTATGTTTTTCTTATTGGATTCCAGTAAGGTAGAGTCAATCACACAGTAAAATGAGCGATGACTGTATTTAACTCTTAAATACGGATACTTTTGGTGGTTTCTAATGACTTTGTTGTAAAGAGTTCTCATATTTTTGCCGTCCAATTTAAAAGACATTGTCTTTTATATGGCTGCCATAACTTAATTTTTGGCATCAACAAAACATTAATGCTTATCATGAACAAGAATGCAGCATACTTCATAATTGGCTTAAATTAGGACGTCATTGTATTTTTGGATCTTTTTTATCTTTTCAATCAATAAAGAGTACAGTAATTTAAAGATGATTTTGTTTGTTTACATTTTTAGATTTTTATCCGCTAGTTGAAGGATAGTCATGTGCTCAAGGAGGTTTTTGTTGACGATTTCGATGATGCTTTTCTTTTAATGGGTATTCGAGTAGAAAATAGCGACATCAACACCGTTACTTCTCTTATGGTATTCAGCAGCGATGGATTTTTTTTAGATGAGGGAATTAAAATGAGCTGAGTATTTAATCTTATCGATGACTGTCTGGTCGTTGCGGTAGTACAGAGTGAGTTTGGTTTTCATTTAGAATATTTAGTTTTTAAAAAATGAACTTATCTTCTCCCCCTTAGGTGAGTAAACTCTGAACTTATTTCTGTGGATAAAAAACCGATACTGGTACTCGATTTATAACTGTCTCAGCCTCACTTCATATATTTTCATGAAGATATTGACAAAATGGTAACTTGGAAAAGCCAGTTGTCTTACTTACTTTTCTTTCTCGTCAATGTCTTTGCATTTTTTAAACTTACTTTCTTACTTGTTCTTTTAATTGTCCAAATAGTCATACTCCTCTTAGAACATCTGTTGTTAGTAAATTTTCATAAACTTATTCAAATCTGACTCCCTTTTAAACGCGAACTGAATCTCAACTTATTTCTGACCTGCCCTGCTAATATTTTACAGAACCTTTTATATCTCTTCATCAATCAATAGTTTAGGGAACTAGTAAGGGTCAGGTTGATTCAATATCCATGAAGATTAAGACATTCTTATTCACTGTGTTGGTATTTGATTCCCTTTTAAAGAAAATTTATAAAATCTTTCATTTTTTATAAATATTAAACTTTTCATCTTAAACACGACAAATTAGAGACTATTCATCGAAATCTTTTCGTATTTTAATTTTATATTGACTCTAAAAACTTAAAAAAATTATCAATTAAAAACTTTAATTATCTATCGAATGAGAATATAATATGGCGATACGAATCATTCCTTCATTCAGAAAGTTAATTGATCCAATGGGCTTCTTTGTCAACACTGCCCCAAGTACATTATTTTTCAATGCCTAAATTGTGATTATGCATTCTGATTCTGAAAAATCCCGATTCTCCCCAGTAAGTTCCCCAACTGTTTCTACCAATCCAATATTACATTCCGTTTTCTACTCCCCAACCAACGACAGCAATCTCATGAGTTAAAATTGGCGCAAACATTACTTGTTAGAAAATTCCTCCTGTGTAAGCGATGAATTTTTCAGTTGCAGCGACTCCACAAGATATTGGACCTCTGGCCAAAATTTAGGCTTTCATATTTTAGGCTCCACTAACTGATCCATATTATTTGACTTTCCAAACTTGGTACCTTGGCTGTGCCCAACAGTTTCCTTTGTGATCAGGATCTTCCCCTTGGACTCTTGCACAATTTCTGCACTTGTTGATATCAGAGCATTTTGAAGAGTCAGAATCTTTAGCAACATAAGACTGACAACTTTCCTCAGGGATTCCATTGTCTTTAGCGTAAATGTAGACATCTGCTGGATTGCCTCCACCACAAGTAGCTCCTCCAAATTGGCAATTAATCAAGACTTGAGGAGACAAGTTCATATCAGGCCAAGTTCTGTTTCTGACAATGTTGATTCTGTCAGCAATTGAAGATGTTGTTCCATGAGCCCAACATGATCCGCAGTATTGAGGAATGTGTTGGTTTCTGGCCCATGAAAGCCAGTTGGTGTTGTTTACATTTCTCCAATCCCAAGTTTTTGGGAGGTCCTTAAGGTTCAAATATTCATGAGGTCTTGGTGAGACGACATGTTCTTTCATACCCTTTGGTGAAATTCTTTGACATTTATTGTTGTCATTAGCAATAAGATTAAGTTTTGGTTCAAGATCTTAGGCTTTTGGTTTAGTTTCGTTTCTAACATCGGTTGTCCAAGTATCAAGAGGGACACCCCAGGTACAAAGTTTTTAAATTCCTAAGTTGTCAATACCTCTGATGATTCTGACATTTCCTCCTTCACCCCAGTAACTTCCCCAAGAGTTTCTGACAATCCAATATTTGGTTCCATTTTCTTCACCCCATCCATTAACACTAATTTCGTGGTCAAGTTCTTTTCTTCCAGTCTTATCATTGAAAATTCCTCCAGTGTAGTTAACAAGTTCATCAGTAACAGCGATTGTGCATGAAATTGGACCTCTTTGAAGAATTTCGTTCATCATTTCATATTATCCACTGACTGTTCCATATTCCTCAACTGTGTACATTTTAGCTCTTTCTTGAGCCCAACATCCTTTTTGAGGGAAGCAATTTTTACATTTCATTTGAGCTGAACATCCGAGGCCATTATCGTGTCCAAAAGCTTGATAAGGAGAACAAGTTTAATCAGTGATGTTGTTTTTGAAAATCCATTGATAAGAAAGTCCAGTATCACCACCGTGACATCCTTGATTATCATCTTGACAGGAAACAAGAACTTGTGGACTGAGGAGAATATCGGGCCATTGAGCTTTTCTTTTGATTTTGATTCTGTCATTGAGAGAACTTGTGACACTGAAAGCCCAACATGAACCACAATAAATGGGGATGTGTTGGTTTCTTTGATAAGTAAGGTAATTGATTCCATTAACGTTACCCCACCAGAAACTTTGAGGGATTTAAGTTTCAGGAATGAGAGTCAAAGGGTTTTTGACAACAGGAACAAAGTCTTTAATGGCATTAGGATCCCTTGTGGTACGATACATTGATGCATCAAACATAGCAGATGCACAGAAGAAAACTGCTAAGAGAAGGATAAAGAGTTTCATGAAATAAATTAAATAATGAAATCTACCAGATCCTATTAAAATTATCACAAATTATCAATTCGTTTCGATAGATAAATCACTTCCATTAAAATTTCAATTCAATGTTATAAAGCTTTCAAAGTTGAAATCTCTATATGTTATTAATTTGTGATTATCTATATTTACGATTTCTGATTATCTTATTAGATAAAATTTTTGATTATCGATTATTAGTTCTTAATTTACAATGAAAATTGTTAATTCTAC
>Ga0102832_1001614_pt1 | contig 16351 bp, 16 predicted proteins | sample EBPBio282013_DNA_FD_88942 | JGI IMG/M metagenome (GOLD analysis project Ga0102832, IMG submission 88942) | Wastewater treatment Type I Accumulibacter community from EBPR Bioreactor in Madison, WI, USA - Reactor 2_5/28/2013_ DNA (Illumina Assembly) | ecosystem: Engineered > Bioreactor > EBPR >...
GCCGTGTGCTGTGCGTGACGGCCCTTGGCGACAATGTCCGCAGCGCCCAGAAGCGCGCCTACGAGCTGGTGGACCAGATCCACTTCGATGGCATGCAGTGCCGCCGCGACATCGGCTACCGGGCCGTGGCCCGCAAGGGTTGATCCGGCCATGCCCCACCTGCGCCTCGAGTACAGCGAAAACATGGCAAGCCGTTTCGACGGCGCCAGCCTGGCCCAGGCCGCCTGCGATGCCCTGCTGTCCAGCGGAGTCTTCAACCCGCCTGACTCGATCAAGGTCCGGCTGATCCCGGTGCAGCATTTCCGGGTCGGCAGCGGCGCCAGCCACGGCTTCGTGCATGCCGAGCTGGCGATGTTGTCCGGTCGCGACAAGGCCACCAAGCAGCGTCTCACCGAGGCCCTGGTGCTGGCCATGAGCGCCTGCATCGCCCCCGGCCCGGACACCGTCCAGATCACCGCCGACGCCCGCGACATGGACCGGGACGTCTACGCCAAGCGCCTGCTGCCTGCCACCTGACCCCTCCGGCTCCGCGGTGGCGGCCTGACCCGCCTGGTCGAGGATGGCGGCTTCTTCGAGCGTGGCGGCTGCAACTTCTCCCACGTGATGGGCGAAGGCCTGCCCCCCTCGGCCACCGCTGCCCGGCCCGAGCTGGCCGGCCGCAGCTACGAGGCGATGGGCGTTTCCCTGGTGCTGCATCCGCGCAACCCCTATTGCCCGACGGTGCACATGAACGTGCGCTTCTTCATCGCCTCGGCCCCGGGCAAGGACGACGTGTGGTGGTTCGGCGGCGGCATGGACCTGACCCCCTACTATCCCTTCGAGGAGGATGTGCGTCACTTCCACGCCACCTGCAAGGCCGCCGTGCTGCCCTGGGGCGAGGCCGAATACCAGCGACTCAAGGACTGGTGCGACCGCTACTTCTTCCTCAAGCACCGCAACGAGCCGCGCGGTGTCGGCGGCCTGTTCTTCGACGACCATGGCGCTGACGGCAAGGTGGACTTCGAGGCTGCCTTCGCCATAACCCGCAGCGTCGGCGACGCCTTCCTGCCCGCCTACCTGCCCATCGTGGAACGCCGCCGCGACACCGCCTACGGCGAGCGGGAACGGGACTTCCAGGCCTACCGGCGCGGCCGCTACGTGGAGTTCAACCTGGTCTTCGACCGCGGCACCCTGTTCGGCCTGCAGTCCGGCGGCCGGACCGAGTCCATCCTGATGTCCATGCCGCCCATCGTGAAGTGGCGCTACGACTGGCACCCGGAGGCCGGCAGCGCCGAGGAGCGGCTATACACCGAGTTTCTGGTCGCCCGCGACTGGGCCTGAGCCCGATCGGAACGCAGCAAAAAAACCGCCGACACCCTTCTCGGGGCCGGCGGCTTTTTCATGCCTGCGGGCCACAGCCCGCAGCAGCGCTCAGTTGCGGATCAGGTGATCAAAGGCTGACAGGGAAGCCTTGGCACCATCACCCATGGCGATGATGATCTGCTTATAGGGCGTGGTGGTCACGTCACCCGCCGCGAACACGCCCGGCACCGAGGTACGGCCGTGGTCATCGACGATGATCTCGCCGCGGGTCGACAACTCGACCGTCCCCTTCAGCCAGGTGGTGTTGGGCAGCAGCCCGATCTGCACGAAGATGCCGGCCAGCTCGACCTTGTGGATGTCGCCGGAGACGCGGTCCTTGTAGGTCAGGCCAACCACCTTCTGGCCATCGCCATTCACCTCGGTGGTCTGGGCGTTCACGATGATCTTCACGTTGGGCAGGCTCTCGAGCTTCTTCACCAACACCGCATCCGCCCGCAGCTTGCTGTCGAACTCCAGCAGGGTCACATGGGCCACGACTCCGGCCAGGTCGATGGCCGCCTCGACGCCCGAATTACCGCCACCGATCACCGCCACCGGCTTGCCCTTGAACAGGGGGCCGTCGCAGTGGGGGCAGTAGGTCACGCCCTTGGTCCGGTATTCGGCCTCGCCCGGGACGTTCATGTCGCGCCAGCGGGCACCGGTGGACAGGATCACCGTCTTCGACTTGAGGCTGGCGCCGCTGGCCAGCTTGACCTCGACGTAATCCTTGCCCGGCACCAGCGCTTCGGCTCGTTGCAGGTTCATGATGTCCACGTTGTACTGCTTGACGTGCTCTTCGAGGGCGGCCGCCAGACGGGGACCTTCCGTCTCCTTCACGGAGATGAAGTTCTCGATGGCGAGGGTGTCGAGCACCTGGCCACCGAAACGTTCGGTGACCACACCGGTACGGATACCCTTGCGCGCCGCATACACGGCCGCCGCCGCGCCGGCCGGGCCGCCGCCCACCACCAGCACGTCGAACGCCTGCTTCGCCTTGATCGCCTCGGCCTGGCGCGCGACCGCGCCGGTATCGAGCTTGGCCACGAGCTGGTCGAGGCTCATGCGGCCCTGCGCGAACGGTTCGCCGTTCAGGAACACCGCCGGCACCGCCATGACGCCGCGCGCCTCGACCTCGGCCTGGAACAGGGCGCCGTCGATCGCGACGTGGCGGATGCGCGGGTTGAGCGCCGCCATCAGGTTGAGCGCCTGCACCACGTCGGGGCAGTTCTGGCAAGACAGCGAGAAATAGGTCTCGAAGGTGTAGTCGCCGTCGAGCGCGCGGATGCGCTCGATCGTCTCGGCGCTGGCCTTCGGCGGGTGACCGCCGACCTGCAGCAGCGCCAGCACCAGCGAGGTGAACTCGTGGCCCATCGGCAGGCCGGCGAAGCGCACGCCGACGTCCTGGCCGGGTCGCGTCACCGCGAAGGACGGCCGGCGCGCGTCGTCGGCGCGCCGCACCACCGTCACCTTGTCGGACAGCGCGGCGATGTCGTCGAGCAGCGCCGCCATCTCGCGCGAGGAGGCGCCGTCGTCGAGCGACGCCACGAGCTCGACCGGCTCGCGCAGGCGGGTCAGGTAGTCCTTGAGCTGGGTCTTGAGGGCGGCGTCCAACATGGCGGTCTCCGGGAAGAAGCGATGAAACTCGGGGGAAGTCCTCCGGTCGACCGGGCGGTCGACCGGAGGCGGCCGTCAGATCTTGCCGACCAGGTCGAGCGAGGGGGCCAGGGTCTTCTGGCCTTCCTGCCACTTGGCCGGGCAGACCTCGCCGGGGTGGGCGGCGACGTACTGCGCCGCGCGGATCTTGCGCAGCAGCTCCTTGGCGTCGCGGCCGACGCCGCCGGCCGTGATCTCGACGATCTGGATGCGGCCCTGCGGGTCGATCACGAAGGTGCCGCGGTCGGCGATGCCGGCATCCTCGATCAGGACATCGAAGTTGCGCGACAGCGCGTGCGTCGGGTCGGCGATCATCGGGTACTCGATCTTGCCGATCGCCGGCGAGGTGTCGTGCCACGCCTTGTGGCTGAAGTGGGTGTCGGTCGAGACGCTGTAGACCTCGACGCCCAGCTTCTTGAACTCGGCGTAGTTGTCGGCGAGGTCCTCGAGCTCGGTCGGGCAGACGAAGGTGAAGTCGGCCGGGTAGAAGAACAGGACCGACCACTTGCCCTTGAGGCTCTGGTCGGTGACCTCGATGAACTCGCCCTGCTGGAAGGCCAGGGCCTTGAACGGCTTGATCTCGCTGTTGATGACGGACATCGGGAACTCCGGGTTGGGTGTCGCGGCCGGGACTGGCCTCGGACCTCCAGATAGGATTTCCCGATGATCGGCTGAAACGAATAATATTGACTTCTCTGATCGACTGGTTCGATCAATAGGGGATGGCCGTCCTGCCCACCCTGCGCCAGCTGCAGTTCCTCGTCGCCGTCGTCGACACCCGCCACTTCGGCCGCGCCGCCGAGCGCTGCCGCGTCACCCAGTCGACGCTGTCGGCCGGGCTGAAGGAGCTGGAGGACACGGTGCTGCAGGCGCGGCTGGTCGAGCGCACCAAGCGCAAGGTCCTGCCGACGCCGCTCGGGGCGGAGATCGCCGAGCAGGCACGCGCCCTGCTGGCCGGGGCCGAGCGGCTGGTCGAGACGGCGCGGACCGGTGGCGCGCCGCTGGCCGGCCCGTTCCGGCTGGGCACCATCCCGACGATCGGCCCGTTCGTGCTGCCGCGCGTGCTCGAAGGACTGCGCGCCGCCTATCCCGAGCTCAAGCTGTTCCTGCGCGAGGACCTGACCGCCAACCTGCTGGAGCGGCTGCGGCGCGGCGAGCTCGAGGCGGCATTGATCGCCCTGCCCTACGACGTCGCCGACTTCGCCGTGCTGGACCTCGGCCCCGACCCGTTCTGGCTGGCCGCGCCGCGCAACCACCCGCTGATCCGCTCGAAGGCGAAGACGGTGTCGGCGGCCGACATCGACCCGTCGGAACTGCTGCTGCTCGAGGACGGGCACTGCCTGCGCGGCCATGCCCTGTCGGCCTGCCACCTCGGCATGGGTACGCGCGGCGACCGCTTCCAGGCGACCAGCCTCTACACGCTGGTCGAGATGGTCGCGAACGGGCTGGGCGTCACCTTCCTGCCCGAGATCGCCATCACCGCCGGCCTGGTGCGCGGCGCCGCCATCGGCCTGAAGCCGCTGGCCAAGGACAGCCCGCCCCGCCGGCTCGGGCTGGTGTGGCGCAAGTCGTACCACCGCGAGGGTGACGTCGCGGCGCTGGGCGTCTACCTCAAGGGACGCATGGCGACGCTGCGCTTCGGCCGCCGCCACCCCGTCGTCAGGGCATGACCACGTCGATCGACCGATCGCCCGCCGTAACCGCGAAGCCGCCGATGCCGGCCGGGTCGCCGTCCGCCTGGACCGGCGCCGATCCGCCGCGCACCGTCACGCTCTGCGCGGGCACCGTGCGCACGCCCGGCAGGCGGAGCACCTGGCCCAGGGGGAGCGCGAGCCCGCAGCCCAGCGCCGACAGCGCGCCGGGACGGTCGAACAGCACGACGCTGAATCCCGGCCGCAGCGGGGTCGCGTCGGGCGCCAGCCGGTAGCGGCCGGCATAGAGCTGGCCCTTGCTGACGATCACGCCGTGGGTCGCGGTCGGCACGCCGTCGAGCGCCAGCTCGATGCGCGGGAAGGGATAGCGCCCGGCCTCCACGAGACCCTGCCAGGCATAGGCGAAGCCGCCGACGTGCCGCTTCAACGACGGGCTGACACGGCGCACCACCTCGGCATCGAAGCCGGCACCGACCATCTGCACGAAGTAGCGCCGCTCGCCGTCCTGCTCGAGCAGGCCGGGCCAGATCGGCCGCGTCGCCTGCCGGACCAGGAGGTCGGCGAGATCGCGCGGCCGGGTCGGGATCGCGAGCTCGTGGGCCAGCACGTTGGCCGTGCCGAGCGGCAGGAGCCCGAGCGCCGGGCGGCGGTCCGAGGGCCCGGCGGTCAGCAGGCCGTTCACCACTTCCGCCACGGTGCCGTCGCCACCGGCGGCGACCACCAGCGGTGCGCCGGCCCGTGCCGCCTCGCGCGCCAGCTCGGTGGCCTCGCCGCGGCGCCGCGTCGCCCGAACCTCGGCGGTCACGCCACGCGCCGCCAGCGCCGCCAGCGTGCCGCCGAGGCGCTCGCGTTGCCGCTGCCCGGCCGACGGGTTGAGCACGATCAGCACGGTGGCGATCGCGATCTCAGTCGGCCGCCAGCAGCGCGCCGGCGACGGGATGCGCCGTCGTCGCCGGCACGGCGGAGACGCGCGGTGCCGACGGGGCCAGCAGGCGCACCAGCAGCAGCAGCGAAAGGCCGAGAGTGGCGAAGGTCATCAGCCACGGTACCAGCGGCAGCCCATGAAAGGCGACCGTCGCGAAGCGGATGGCCAGCAGCCAGGTCGCGATCATCGCAATGCCGCCCACGATCGCCTGCAGCGCCCGGCGGCGCTGCTCCGGCGCGAACGGGTTGGCCGCGATGCCCTCGACCAGCACCACGAACGGCACCGCCACGATCAGGTCGACGAGGTAGTGCTCGCCCAGCGCGAGGGTGGCGCCCAGCGTGCCGGCGAGGAACACGCCACCGACCAGCCGCAGCCACGGCCCCATCGGCCAGGCCGCGATGAACACCAGCAGCGCCCACGCGGTGTGCAGCGACGGCATGGCGTTGCGCGGCGCGCCGTCGAACTCGGCGAAGGGACCCGGCACCACGCTGGCCGCGTCCGGCAGGCCGTAGGGAAACACGTCGACGAAGGTCATCAGCGGACCGATGCCCGGCATCATCGCGTAGAGGGCGTAGCCCAGCGCCGCGGCGACCAGGAACCGGCTGAGCAGCTTGCCGTGCACGAAGCCGTGCTCGGTGCGCTGCAGGACGACGAACAGGGCGACCGCCGGCACGAGGCTCTGGTAGATCACCCACAGCACGGTGATCAGGCCCGGCACCGAGCGCACGAACACCGCCACCGACTTCACGACATTGCCGCCGAACAGGCCGTCGAAGGCGTACAGGTGGAGGTCGTAGACCTGCGCGAAGCTGTGGCTCTGGATCCACAGCATGACCTGCAGCAGCGGCAGGCAGATCGGCAGCGAGAAGCGGATGACCAGCAGGTCGAGCGCCGAGCGCCGGCGCTCGCCGCGTGACGCCAGCACTGCGCGCGCCGCCAGCAGGAGCGACGCCAGCCACAGGCCTTCACCGAAGATCGAGAGCAGCGTCAGGCCGCGCGCCCCGAAGCCATAGCAGACCGGCAGGAGGATCGCGGCGAGGATACCGGTGAGGCCGCACAGGTCGCCGATCTCGGACCGTCGGGTAGTCATCAGCGCGATCGCCGCGGCGGTCGCGGTGAACAGCAGCTGGCCGTTCAGCGGCTGTAGCGCGTGGTGCGGCGCGATCGAGCGGTCGAACCCGAGCGCGATGGCCTCGGCCACCAGCAGCAGGACCGGGATCAGGTACACCATGCCGCGCTCGAGGCGATTCATCGCCTCGCCACTCGTGAACGCGCGCCTCGGCACCTGAAGGACTGTCGTCGCCATGGAGATTCCCCTTGCCTGGGACCCCGGCTGCAAGCGGCGTTCCAAGGAGTCCGGCCACGAAACCGGCCGCTTTTGCGCACTTTTCCGGCCCGGACCCCGCAACCGCCTCGCAGATTGCGACGCCGATCGGCGGCGGCGCCCGAGGCGATCCGCAATTCGCGAATCGCAACTTCACCCCTTCTGCATTCCGGGCGGCCCGCCTAGACTGGCTCCAGTTGCGTGCGACCGACCAAGAGCGCCGAACGATCAGAGCGCCTGCGTCGCCCGCCATCCTGGGAGGATCGCATGACGCGTCGTCGTTTCGGACGGATCGCGGCCACGGGAGCGCTTCTGCTCGCCGCCCTGTTCACCGCCTCCGCCGCCTCGGCCCAGAAGCCCGGCGGCACACTGCGCATCCAGCACATGGACAGCCCGCCCAGCGCCTCGATGCACGAGGAGGCGACGGTGTCGGTCGCGGTGCCGTTCATGGCGATCTACAACAACCTCGTCGTCTACGACCAGAACGTGCCGCGCAACAGCATGGACTCGATCGTGCCCGACCTCGCCACCTCGTGGCAGTGGTCGGCCGACGGCCGCGCGCTGTCCTTCCGGCTGCGCGAGGGCGTGCGCTGGCACGACGGCCAGCCGTTCACCGCGGCCGACGTCGTCTGCACGATGGAGATGCTGACCGGCGCCAGCGACAAGCTGCGCCGCAACCCGCGCCAGAGCTGGTACGCCAACATCGAGAAGGTCGAGCGCGACGGCGACTTCGCCGTCACCCTGCGCCTCAAGCAGCCGCAGCCCTCGCTGCTGGCCATGCTGGCCTCGGGCTACTCGCCGATGTACCCGTGCCATGTCAGCACCGCCGACATGCGGCGGCGGCCGATCGGCACCGGACCGTTCCGCTTCGTCGACTTCAAGATGAACGAGGGCATCAAGCTGGCGCGGAACCCGGCCTACTGGAAGCCCGGGCGGCCCTACCTCGACGCCATCGAGTTCACCATCATCGCCGACCGCTCAACCCGCATGCTGTCGTTCGCCGGCGGCAAGTACGACATGACCTTCCCGGCCGACGTCACGGTGCCGCTGCTCAAGAACCTGAAGAAGGACGCCCCCAACGTGCAGTGCACGATGCGCGAGAGCGGCGTGAACTCGAACCTGATCGTCAACCGCGAGGTCGCGCCGTTCGACGACAGGAACATCCGCCGCGCGCTGGCCCTGACGCTCGATCGCCAGGCCTTCATCGACATCCTGGCCGAGGGCGAGGGCAAGCCCAGCGCCGCCATGCTGCCGCCGCCCGACGGCGTGTGGGGCATGCCGCCGGACCAGCTGAAGACCGTGCTGGGCTACGGCGACGTCGCGAAGAACCGCGAGGAGGCACGCGCCCTGATGCGCGCCGCCGGCTACGGGCCGGACAAGCGGCTGAAGCTCAAGGTCTCGACGCGCAACATCGCGACCTACAAGGACCCGGCGGTGATCCTGATCGACCAGCTGAAACAGATCTACATCGACGGCGAGCTCGAGATCATCGACACCTCGGTCTACTACAACCGCGTCTTCAAGAAGGACTACGTGGTGGCGCTGAACCTGACCGGCGCCGCCGTCGACGATCCCGACGTCGTGTTCTTCGAGGGCTATTCCTGCGGCTCGCTGCGCAACTACAACAACTACTGCGACGCCGACATGACGAAGCGGATCGAGGCGCAGTCGCGCGAGCTCGACCCGAAGAAGCGGCAGGCCATGGTGTGGGAGATCGACCGGTTGCTGCAGGAGGACATCGCGCGGCCGATCATCGCCTACGGCCGCATCGCCGGCTGCTGGCAGCCCCACGTCAAGGGCGTCGTGCTGCACACCAACAGCATCTACAACAACTGGCGCTTCGAGGACGTCTGGATCGACCGCTGAACGGCGGCGCCGGTCAGCGGGCCGGCGCCGCCCACGGCGTGCGCTGCAGGGCGAGCGACAGGACGGCGACCAGCGCCACCGCGATCAGGCCGAACGCCGCCCAGTTGAGCGCGATCCAGCCGATCCGCTCCTGCAGGAAGCCGGCGAGGAAGCTCGCCGACGCGGTCGTGCCGAAGATCAGGAAGTCGTTCAGCGCCTGCGCCTTGCCGCGCTCGGACGGCCGGTAGCAGGTCGTCACCAGCGCGGTCGCGCCGACGAACAGGAAGTTCCAGCCGACGCCGTTCAGGGTCAGCGAGACGCGGAAGTTCCAGGCCTCGAGGCCGCCCAGCGCGACGCCCACGGCGGCCATCAGGATCAGCGCTCCCACCGTCATGACGCGGACCAGGCCGAAGCGGGCGATCAGGCTGCCGGTGAAGAACGACGGCACGTACATGCCCATCACGTGGAGGAAGATCACGAACGGCGGCTCGGTCGCCGGCAGGCCGCAGCCGACGATGGCGAGCGGCGACGAGCTCATCAGGAACATCATGGTCGCCCACGACGCCATGCCGATCACCACGGCGGTGGCGTAGCGCGGCTGGCGCGCGATCCGCCAGAGCGGTCGCTGTGGCTCGTCGGCGGCGGACGTGGCCGGATCGTGCATCGGCGGGAAGCGGATGAAGCCCATGATGACGAACACCACGACATGGATCGCGATCATCGACAGGTAGGTGCCGAGGTAGATCGGCATCAGCACGTCGAAGGTGGCTCGCGTCAGCGCCGGCCCGATCGTGCCGGCCAGCACGCCGCCCGCCGTGACCCACGAGATCGCCCGCGCGCGGTAGGACGGCGGCGCCAGCTCGACCGCGGCGAAGCGGTACATCTGCAGCGCCGCGACGGCGTAGCCGAGCAGCAGGCCGCCAGCGCACATCAGCAGGAAGGTCGAGGTGTAGAGGCCGAGCGCGCACAGCCCGGCCCCGGCCATACCGAAGACCGAGCCGACGCGGAAGCCGAAGCCGCGGCCGCGCCGCATCATGATGGCGGCGGCCGGGAACACGAACAGCATGACGCCGAGGTGCTGCAGCGTCGCCGGCAGGGTCGCCAGCTCGCGGTGGGGGAAGAACGTGATCACCGACAGCGCCGTGACGCTCAGCATGATCACGTTGCCCGCCTGCCCGACCGACTGGCAGGCGGTCAGCAGCACGAGGTTGCGCCGGCTTTCGGCGCCGAGGCGCGCCGGGTCGGCGGCGGTCGTCGTCATGCGCGCGACCCTAGACGAGCCGCCGCGTTCAGCGGAAGGCGGCGCCCGACTTCACGCCCATCATGCGGAACGCGATGGCCGCCGGGCAGAAGCCGGTAAAGGACGCCTGGATCAGGTTGAGGCCGACGAAGGCCGTGAAGTACAGCCAGTACGGGCTGTGCAACTGCGACAGGGCCAAGCTCAGCAGGATCATCAGGCCGGCGAAGGCCATCACTGCGCGATCGATCGACATTGGTCTCTCCTTTTCTCTCAGGACTTGCGACAATAGAGGTCGTGCAGGACCTCGATGACCTGGCGCGCGCCGTCGCTCTCCAGCGAGTAGAGAACCGTCTGGGCCTGGCGGCGCGTCTTGACGAGCCCGGCTTCGCGCAGGCGCGCGAGATGCTGCGACACGGCCGACTGGCTGAGGCCGGCGACAGCCTCGAGTTCGCCGACGGCGCGCTCGCCCTTCGACAATTCGCACAGCAGCACGAGCCGGCAGGGATTGGCGATCGACTTCAGGAAGCCGGCCGCTTCGTCGGCGCGATCTGCGATTTCCTGTATATCCATACTTGCTAATTTAGTCTTCCCTAATATATATGTCAAGCGCAGCCCCAATCGAAAGGTCCCTGCAGATGCTTCGCACAACCACCCTCGCCCTCGGACTGGTCGCCGCCCTGGCCGGGCAGGCCGCGGCGACGGACCAGCCGGTTGTCCGGCGCGAGGTCGACGACCGCAAGGCGATCATCGCCACCGTGTCGCCGATCCGCGATCTCAAGGCGCGGGCACGCATCGGCGGCACGGTCACCACTCTCACGGTGCGCGAGGGTGACAGCGTCGCCGCCGGCGCGCGCATCGCGCTGGTGGTCGACCCCAAGCTGGCGCTGCAGATCCAGGCGCTCGATTCGCGGATCGAGGCGCAGAAGGCGAACCTCGAGCAGGCGAAGATCGATTTCGACCGCGTCCAGCAGCTGCGCACAACCGGGACCTCGTCGCAGGCCCAGCTCGACCAGGCGCGCACCCGGCTCGACAATGCCGAGCGCCTGCTGCGCGCCCTGCGCTCCGACCGCGACGTCGTCGAGCAGCAATCCACCGAGGGCGAGGTCCTGGCGCCGGGCGCCGGTCGCGTGCTGACCGTGCCGGTCGCCGTCGGCAGCGTCGTCATGCCGGGCGAGACCATCGCCACCCTCGCCGCCGACCACTACATCCTGCGCCTGCAGCTGCCGGAGCGGCACGCGCGCTCGCTCAAGGCCGGCGACGAGATCCTGGTCGGCAGCCGCGGCCTGCAACCGCAGGACCAGGAAACCCTGCGCCGCGGCCGCGTCACGCTGGTCTACCCGCAGATCGAGCAGGGCCGCGTGGTGGCCGACGCCGTCGTCGAGGGGCTGGGCGACTACTTCGTCGGTGAACGTACCCGCGTCTATGTCGGCACCGGCAAGCGCGAGGCGCTGGTCGTGCCGGCCGACTACGTCTACCGCCGCTCGGGCGTCAGCTACGTCCGGCTGAAGGACGGTACCGAGGTGCCGGTGCAGGTCGGCGGGCCGGTCGACGGCGGCATCGAGCTGCTGGCCGGCGCGCGCGACGGCGACATCGTGGTGAAGCCATGAAGCTCGGGATCTCCGGCGCGCTGACGCGCGCCACTATCGCCTCGCCGCTGACCCCGATGTTCCTGGTCGCGGCGATCCTGGTCGGCATCCTGGCGCTGGTCGCCCTGCCGCGCGAGGAGGAGCCGCAGATCAGCGTGCCGATGGTCGACATCGCGGTCACCGCCAACGGCTACAAGGCCGACGACGCGATCGAGCTGATCACCAAGCCGCTCGAGACCATCGCCAAGGGCATCAACGGCGTCGAGCACGTCTATTCCTTCACCCAGGACGATGCCGTGCTGGTGACCGTCCGCTTCAAGGTCGGCACCGACGAAGACACCGCCCTGCTGCGCGTCCACGAGAAGATCCGGGCGAACATCCCCGATCTGCCCAAGGGCATCCCCGAACCGCTGATCGTCGGCCGCGGCATCAACGATGTCGCCATCGTCACCCTGACCCTGTCGCCGAAGCCGGCCGCCGCCGCGCGCTGGACCGACAACGGGCTGCACCGCATCGCCGACGAACTGCGCCACGAGCTGATGAAGGTCGAGGACGTCGGCACCAGCTACATCGTCGGCGGCAGCGCCAACCAGGTCCGCGTCGAGCCCGACCCCGAGCGGCTGGCCCTCTATGGCATCACCCTGAACCAGCTGGTCGACAAGCTGGGCAACGCCAACCGCTCGTTCCTGGTCGGCGCGTTCCGCCAGGTCGACCGCAACGTGCCGGTGGTGGCCGGGCAGACCCTGCAGGGCGTGCCGGACATCGGGCTGCTGCTGTTGACCGCGCGCGACGGCCGGCCGGTCTACGTCAAGGACGTCGCCACGGTGATCGTCGGCGCCGCCGAGACGGGCAACCGCGGCTGGATGTTCACCCGCACCGACAAGGGCGAACTGCAGAAGAGCCCGATGGTGACGGTGGCCTTCGCCAAGCGGCGCGGCGCCAACGCCGTCGTCGTCGCCGACGACCTGCTGCACCGGCTCGACTCGGTGCGCGGGCGGCTGGTGCCGGACGACATCACGGTCACGGTCAGCCGCAACTACGGCGAGACCGCCACCGAGAAGGCCGACGAACTGCTGTTCCACCTGGCGCTCGCCACCGTGTCGATCGTGCTGCTGATCACCGTCGCGGTCGGTTGGCGCGAAGGCCTCGTCGTGCTGGTGGTCATCCCGACCACTATCCTGCTCACCCTCTTCGCCGCCTGGCTGATGGGCTACACCATCAACCGCGTCAGCCTGTTCGCCCTGATCTTCTCGATCGGCATCCTGGTCGACGACGCCATCGTGGTGGTCGAGAACATCGTGCGCCACTGGCAGATGCGCCGTGGCGGCGACCTGCAGGCGACCGCCGTCGAGGCGGTGGCCGAGGTCGGCAACCCGACCATCGTGGCGACGCTGACCATCGTGGTCGCGCTGCTGCCGATGATGTTCGTGAGCGGCCTGATGGGGCCCTACATGAGCCCGATCCCGGCCAATGCCTCGATGGCGATGATCTTCTCGTTCTTCGTCGCCGTGACCATCACGCCGTGGCTGCTCTACCGCTTCGCCGGCCGGCACTTCGGGGCGGCAAAGGCGGGCGCGGCGCACGGCCACGACGACATCGGCCGGCTGGGCCGCGGCTACCTCGCGGTGGCGCGCCCGCTGCTGACCGGCCGCCGGCGCAGCGGTCTCTTCCTCGCCACGGTCGGCGTCGCCACCGCGGCGGTGTGCGTGCTGTTCGCGACCCGCGACGTCACGGTCAAGCTGCTGCCGTTCGACAACAAGTCCGAGCTGCAGGTCGTGGTCGACATGCCGCAGTCGACGACGCTGGAGGGCACCGAGCGGTTCCTGACGGCCGCCGCGGAGAAGCTGCGCGACCTGCCCGAGATGACGACGCTGCAGCTCTATGCCGGCACCGCCGCGCCGTTCAACTTCAACGGTCTGGTGCGCCACTACTACTTCCGCACCAACCCCGAGCAGGGCGACCTGCAGGTCAACCTGTTGCCCAAGGGCGAGCGCAAGCGCAGCAGCCACGCCATCGCGCTCGACGTGCGGCAGCGGCTGGCCGACCTGCCGCGGCCGCCGGGCACGGTGGTCAAGGTGGTCGAGGTGCCGCCGGGACCGCCGGTGCTGGCCACCCTGCTGGCCGAGGTCTACGGCGCCGATCCGGAGGCCCGCCGCGCCGCCGCGCTGAAGGTTCGCGAGGCCTTCGCCGCCGTGCCGTTCGTGGTCGACATCGACGACACGCTGCACAAGCCGGCCGAGCGGCTGCGCTTCTCGATCAACCAGGAGAACCTCGAGTTCCACGGCGTCGACGAGCAGGCGGTCTACGACACCATCGCCGCCATCATCGGCGGCGTGAAGGTCGGCTACTCGCAGCGCGGCAACGGCGCCAAGCCGGTCGAGATCGTGGTCAAGCTGCCGCGCTCGGCCGAGTGGCTGGGCGAACGCATCCTGTCGACGCCCCTGCCGGCCGGCGGCACCAACCGCGCCGGCGCCAACGTCGAGCTGGGCGACGTCGTCACGGTCAAGCGCGAGCCCGCCTCCTACATGCTGTTCCGGCGCGACGGCCGCTTCGCCGAGATGATCCAGGCCGAGGTCGCCGGCCGCTTCGAGGCACCGATCTACGGCATGCTGGCGGTGCAGGACCAGGTCGCCAAGCTCGACTGGGGCAAACAGGGGCCGCCTGCCATCCACTACCATGGCCAGCCATCGGACGAGGGCAAGCCGTCGCTGCTGTGGGACGGCGAGTGGGAAGTCACCTATGTGACCTTCCGCGACATGGGCGCCGCCTTCGGCATCGCCATCCTCGGCATCTACCTGCTGGTGGTGGCGCAGTTCGGCTCCTACAAGCTGCCGCTGATCATCCTGACGCCGGTGCCGCTCACCCTGATCGGCATCGTGCTGGGCCACTGGATGTTCGGCGCGCCCTTCACCGCGACCTCGATGATCGGCTTCATCGCGCTGGCCGGCATCATCGTGCGCAACTCGATCCTGCTGGTCGACTTCATCCAGCATCGCCGGCAGGCCGGATCGGGGCTGCGCGACGCGCTGCTGGAGGCCGGCTCGATCCGCTTCAAGCCGATCTTCCTGACGGCGGTGGCGGCCATGATCGGCGCGGCCTTCATCATGACCGACCCGATCTTCCAGGGCCTGGCGATCTCGATGGTGTTCGGCCTCGCCTCGTCGACGGCGCTGACCGTGCTGGTCATCCCGGCGATCTACGTCGTGATGCGCGACGACGGCCGCGCGGCGACGGCCCGCGCCTAGTCGAGCAGCTCGTCGGCCGCCGCCAGCACGGTCGGCGGCACGACGATGCCGAGCGTCCGGGCGACGCCCTGGCTGACCGCGAGATCGAACTTCACGGCCTGCTCGACCGGCAGGTCGCCGGGCGGGGTGCCGCGCAGGATGCGGTCGGCGTAGCCGGCGGCCCGGCGCAGGATGTCCCCGTAGTCGGGGCCGTAGGTCAGCAGCGCGCCGCCGTCGATCAGCGGGCGCGGACTCCACGCCACGGCGATCCTGGCCTGCAGGCCGAACGCGTTGACGCGCGGGGCGAACCGCGCCACCAGCGGGTCGGCGCAGGCATTGATCGCCCCGGCCGTCTTCAGCTGGTCGAGGGCGCCGTCGATCGCCTCGGGGCGCGCCGCTTCCGCGACCACGACCTCGAGGCCGGCGGCCCGCGCCGCCGCCCGCGCGCTTTCCATCTCCCACACCACGCCCTGGGCGGTCGGGTTGACGAGGATGCCGAGGCGGCCCAGCGAGGGCATCATCTCGCGCAGCAGGCCGACCCGCTTGCTGGCGGCCGCCGCCTGCAGATTGTCGACCCCGGTGATGTTGCCGCCCGGCCGCGTCAGGCTGGCGACGAGGCCGCTGGCCACCGGGTCGGCGATCAGCGACTCGATCGGGCGGGCTTGACCGACTGGCCGAATCTCCGCCACTCGAGTGCCGCGGGTGGTCAGGAAGACGACATCACCACTGCGGAGGGCATCGAGCACTCTCGAGGTGTGGTTTCGGAGTTCCCTGATGCCAACTTCACGTTCGGCCATGTCTCACGACTGTAGCACTCAGTCATGATGAGGTGCTACGAATCGGACAGCGCGGGGTGTGCGTCAGGTTGTGGTGGTCTGCTGCCTCCTATGAGGATGTGCCGACATTTCCTTTGCCCCGAGCGGTGACCCACCAAGTCAGCTGACAGAAACGTGCCCCGACCAGCCCGCTAACACTCACCTCACACCGGTCAGGCCTCGAGTCGGGGCTGATATATCACCTTCTTGAAGCGGCTACCTCTCGTAGTGGTAGCAGCACGCCGCGACCCGCACCTCGTCATCGACAACCTTGTAGACCAGGCGGTGCTCGTCGTTGATCCGGCGAGACCAATAGCCTTGAAAGCCGTGCTTTAGCGGCTCCGGCTTGCCGATGCCCTCATTGCCGTTTCGCAGGACGTCTTGGATCAGCTGGTTGATCCGGTTGAGGAGCTTGCGGTCCTGCCGCTGCCACCACAGATAGTCGTCCCAGCCCCGAGTGCTGAAGACGACCTTCACTCCATCAGCTCCCGCTGCACACCTTTCCCAGACTCGAGCTCGTCGATGGATGCGAGCAGGCGTCGCGCGTTGGCTGGGCTGCGCAGCAGGTACGCCGTTTCCTTGAGGGACTCATAGTCGTCCAGTGACACGATGACCGCAGGCTCGTGCCCGGCCCGTGTGATGACGACCTCCTCGCGGTCGTTGACGACCGCGTCGAGCACCTCGGCGTACTTTGCGCGAGACTCCGTGTAGCTCATAGTCTTCATGACCACCTCCGTACAGAAAAC
>Ga0102832_1001616_pt1 | contig 16341 bp, 13 predicted proteins | sample EBPBio282013_DNA_FD_88942 | JGI IMG/M metagenome (GOLD analysis project Ga0102832, IMG submission 88942) | Wastewater treatment Type I Accumulibacter community from EBPR Bioreactor in Madison, WI, USA - Reactor 2_5/28/2013_ DNA (Illumina Assembly) | ecosystem: Engineered > Bioreactor > EBPR >...
GAGACCACCCACTCCAGCCGCTCGTCGTGGGCACGGGACGAGTACGCCAGCGCGCGGTTGTCGACCACGACGGTGGCGCTGGGGTCCCAGGCCCGTTCCTCGCGACGGACCATCAGCTGGCCGGTGTGCGCGCTCGAGCGCCAGTGGATCCGCCGCACGTCGTCGCCCTGCTGGTACTCCCTGACCAGCACGTCGTCCGCGCTGCCGAGGCCGGTGCGCAGCAGGGTGGTGTCGGTGGCCTGCCCGACCCCGGACGCTCCTCGCTGGTTGGACAGCGGCTCCACCCGCGGGGTCACCAGGACCTCGGTGCGGCCGCGTGCGGTGAACCGTGCGCGGGCCAGCCCGAGGCCGTCCGCGACACTGCGCTCCACGGGCCCGATCGCGTGCCGCCCCCGCCGGTGCGGACGCAGCTCGTAGCGGACGGACTGCCGCCAGCGGCCCAGGCCGGCGGCGAAGCCGTACCACCGGGCCTCCCCGAGTGCTTCCGGCAGCAGGTCGCGCACCCGCGACACCCCGCCGAGGGCGATGCCGCCCGGCTCGAGGAGGAGCTCGACCCGGGCGGTCCCGCCGACGCCCAGCCGGGCGGGATTCACCCGCCGCTGGACGCGGAGGCGCGCGGTGCCGGGCAGGAGGAGGAGCAGGCTCGCCACCGGGAGGAGGGCGAGGAACAGGCCGGGCCACCACAGGTCGCGCTGGCCGACGACGAACGCCACCGCGCACCACGCGACCCCGGCCCCCACCAGGGCCCAGCCGCGGGCGGTCAGGTTCATGTCACCCGCGCCCTGCCGGTACCGGGACGGCCCGCACGGCCGCGGTGACCAGGTCGGAGCCGTCCTGCCCGGAGAGCTGCGACTGGGTGTTCAGCAGCACCCGATGGGCGAGGGTCGGCGCGGCGAGGGCGGAGACGTCGTCGGGGATGACGTAGGCCCGGCCGTCCATCGCCGCGCGGGCCTTCGCGGCACGGAGAAGCTGGAGGCCGGCGCGCGGGGACGCGCCGAGGCGTGTCTGGGGGAGCGCGCGGGTCTGGTTCACGATGGCGACCAGGTACTCCTTGACCGCCGGGTGGACGAACACCGAGCGGACGATGCGGATGGCGCGCATCACCGATTCCGCGTCGGTCACCGGCTGGAGCGGCTCCAGCGGGTCGGACTCCCCGTGGTGGTCGAGCATGGCCACCTCGGCGGCGGGGCTCGGGTAGCCCATCGAGATCCGCAGCAGGAAGCGGTCGCGCTGCGCCTCGGGAAGGGGGTAGGTGCCCTCCATCTCGATCGGGTTCTGGGTGGCGACCACCAGGAAGGGCCGCGGCAGCAGGTGGGTGGTGCCGTCCACGCTGACCCGGCGTTCCTCCATGGCCTCAAGCAGCGCCGACTGGGTCTTCGGCGAGGCGCGGTTGATCTCGTCGCCGATCACGAGGTTCGCGAAGACGCCGCCGGGCTTGAACTCGAAGGAGCGGGTCGACTGGTTGTAGACCGACACCCCGGTGATGTCCGTCGGGAGCAGGTCGGGGGTGAACTGGACGCGCCGCGCGGTGCAGTCGATGGCCTTGGCCAGCGACTTGGCGAGCATGGTCTTGCCGACGCCCGGCACGTCCTCGATCAGCAGGTGGCCCTCGGCGAGCAGCGCGGTGATGGCGAGGTCCACGACCTCGGGCTTGCCCTCGATGACCTGGCCGACGGCCCCGCGGACGGCGCCGGCCAGCGCCAGCACGTCGGCGATCTCCCGCTCGCGTTCGGCGTCCACGTTGCCTCCCCTCTGCCGCTCAACCATAGGCGGCGCCCCCGAAGGCCCGGCAAGGAGGCGGTGGCGGGCGGTGGGGGAAATGGGGACGAATGGGGTGTGCAGTGGAGCAAAGTGGAGTACTGTGGCGCCAAGTGGAGGAGAGTGAAGGGGGAAGGACCCGTGTTCCTGGGCACCTACACCCCCAAGCTCGACGACAAGGGACGGTTCTTCCTGCCCGCGAAGTTCCGTGAGCAGTTGTCGGCCGGCCTGGTCATCACCCGGGCGCAGGATCGCTGCCTGGCGATCTGGCCCACCGAGGCCTTCATGGCCGAGGTGGCCAACTCGGCGAACGGGCCCTCCACGGTCCGCGGGGTGCGGGACTACCAGCGCATGGTGGCCTCGGGCGCCTCGGACGAACTGCCGGACAGCCAGGGACGGGTCACCGTCCCGCCACCACTGAGGGCCTACGCGGGCCTGACGAAGGAGATCGTCGTGATCGGGGCGTTCAACCGCCTCGAGGTGTGGGACGCGGCGACCTGGGCGGACTACTCGGCAGCACAGGAAGAGGCCTTCGCGGCCTTGGACGAGGGAGCACCTGCGGTGGGCTGACCGCTGTGGGTACCGGCTCGTGCGGTTGCGGCTCCGATCCGGACCGTCGGGTTCCTGGCGCACCTTCCCCGGTGCCAGGCGCCGACGACGGTCCGGCTCGGAACCACGGCGCACGAGCCGTACGGTTCACACGAGGCAGGGCGAGGGTCGAGGCATGGTTCCCACCGACGACGCGAGGGCTACTCACGTACCCGTGCTCGCCGAGCGGATCGTGGAGGTGCTGGCCCCGGCGCTGGCCGCGCCCGGCTCCACCTACGTCGACGGCACCCTCGGGCTGGGCGGCCACGCCGCCCTCATCCTGGACGCGTGCCCGCAGGCACGGCTGGTCGGCATCGACCGTGACCCGGCCGCGCTGGCTGTGGCGGGGGAGCGGCTGGCCCGCTTCGGCGACCGCGTCGCCCTCTTCCGCGCGGTCTACTCCGAGCTTCCCGACGTGCTGGCCCGCGCCGGCCGGCGCCCCGTGCAGGCCGTCCTGCTCGACCTCGGGCTGTCGTCCCTCCAGATCGACCGCCGCGACCGCGGCTTCGCGTACTCGGTGGACGCCCCGCTGGACATGCGCATGGACCCCGACTCCCCGCTCACCGCCGCCACCATCGTGAACACCTGGGCCGCCGCCGACCTGGCGCGGATCCTCCGCGTGCACGGCGAGGAGCGGTTCGCCGAGCGGATCGCGGACCGCATCGTCGCCGCCCGCGCGGACGCGCCCTTCACCAGTTCCGCGCGCCTGGTGCAGGTGATCGCGGACGCGATCCCCGCCGCGGCCCGCAACACCGGTGGCCACCCGGCCAAGCGGACGTTCCAGGCTCTGCGGATCGTCGTCAACGCCGAGCTCGAAGCCCTCGCCGCGGTGCTGCCGGCCGCGCTCGACGCACTGGCGCCCTCCGGCCGGATGGCCGTGCTGGCCTACCACTCCGGCGAGGACCGGATGGTCAAGCGCGCCTTCGCCGCAGCCTCGACCGACCGCGTGCCGGCCGGTGTCCCCGATGTCCCGGCCGCCTACCGGGCCCAGTACACGCTGCTGACCAGGGGTGCGGAGCGCCCCGGGTCCGCGGAGATCCAGGCAAACCCCCGGGCCGCATCCGCACGCCTGCGCGTGATCGCCCGCAACCCCCAGGAGGTGCCCCGATGACCGCCCTGCTCGCCCCCCGTCCCGAGCGATCCCCCCGCCCGTCGCTGCGCCCGGTCGAGCCCCGGCGCCGTCGGATGGCCACCGTCCCGTTCGCGATGGTGGTGGCGCTCGTGCTGGCTGTGGGCATGGTCGCGCTGCTGGTGCTCACCACGGCCCTGCAGGACCAGACGTTCTCGGTGCAGGCCAAGCAGCGCGAGGCCGAGCGGCTGGCCGACCAGCTCTCCGCGCTCCAGGCCCAGCTCGCCGACACCCGCTCTGTGCAGAACCTCGCGGTCGCCGCGCAGCACCTCGGCATGCGTCCGAACCCCTACGGCGCCCAGCTCCAGCTGCCGGACGGCACCGTGGTCGGGACGGCCTCTGCGGTGACGGGCGTGGAGATCCCCGGGGTCCGCTACCTCACCCCCGAGCAGGCCGACGCACAGGTGAAGGCGCTCGCCAGGGCTGAGGCCGAGCGCAAGGCGCGGCTGAAGGCCGAGGCGAAGGCGAAGGCGGAGGCCAAGGCGAAGAAGGAGGCGGAGGCGAGGAAGAAGGCCGAGGCCGAGAAGGCGAAGGAGGACGCGGCGAAGCAGGGGACGCAGCCGTGAGCCGGCCGCTCGACCGCTTCTTCGCCGACCGTGCGCGGTCCGGCAGCTCCCGGAAGCGTCGGGTCAGGCTGCCGCTGGCGCGATCGGTGGGGCGCGTCCGCAGCCTGCTGATCGTGGTGGCCGTGGTGTTCTCCCTCGCCGCCGGACGTGCCGTGCAGGTGCAGGCGATCGACGCCAACAACGTGGCGGCGGAGGCGGCGGACCAGATGACGGTCAGCCACGTGCTGCCCGCGTTCCGCGGGACGATCACCGACCGCAACGGCGAGGTCCTCGCGCAGACCCAGGACACGGTGAAGGTGATCGCGGACGCCCGCCAGATCCGCACGAACGGACGCGGCAGCGCGCCGCTCAGCGATGCCGACCGCGAGGCCGCGGCCGCCGCGCCGGCGAAGATCGCCGCGATCCTCGTGCAGTACCTCGGAGGCGTCCCGGAGGACTACCTGCCCCGCCTCACCGCGAGCGGCACGGGCGAGTCCTACCAGCCCATCCGGCAGAAGGTGCCCGCCGCCACCTACCGCCAGATCATCGCCGCGATGGCGGAGCAGAAGCTCGTCGGCCTGCGGTCGGAGAACCAGCCCACCCGGGTGTACCCCAACGGCGTCCTCGCGGCCAACGTCCTCGGCTTCGTCAACGACAACGGGGACGGGGCGAGCGGCCTGGAGTTCGCGCTCGACAAGACCCTGTCCGGTGTCGACGGCAAGGAGGCCTACGAGGACTCCCCGAACGGGCGGATCCCCCTGGGCGACAACGCCCTCGTCGAGCCCGTCAACGGTCTGGACTACCGGCTCACCCTCGACGCCGGCCTGCAGTGGCAGGTCGAGCAGGTGCTCGGCGACCGGATGCGGCTGACCAACGCCACGACCGGGATGGCGATGGTCATGAACCCGAAGACCGGGGAGGTGCTCGCGCTCGCGCAGTACCCGAGCTTCGACCCCAACAACGGTGGCAAGGCCGACCAGAACAACGTCCCGAACCGGGCGGTGACCGACCCGTTCACCCCCGGCAGCGTGCAGAAGACGCTGACCCTGTCCGCGCTCATCGACATGGGGCTGATCAAGGACACCGACATCGTCACGGTGCCGGAGAAGGTGCGCTCGGGCGACCAGTACATCCGCGACGCCGAGGACCACGGCAAGATCCGCCTCTACGTGCGCGGCGTCCTGGCGAAGTCGTCCAACATCGGCACGATCCTGCTCTCCCGCAAGGCCAGCAAGCAGGCGCTGCACGACTACTGGGTGAGCTTCGGGCTGGGGAAGAAGACCGGCATCGGCCTCCCCGGCGAGTCCTCGGGCATCCTGCCCGCGGCCGACATGCCCGACTACGCCCGTGACGGCGCGGCCTTCGGCGGCAGCGCGGTCGCGGTCACGATGGTGCAGGAGGCCGCTGCGGTGGCCGCCATCGCGAACAAGGGCGTCTACAACAAGCCGACCCTGATCGCCTCCACCACGAAGGCCGACGGCACGGTGGCCACGCTGCCGCTGGCCGAGCCCCACCGGGTGGTGTCGGAGGAGACGGCCTCGACCATGCTGTCGATGATGGAGACGATGGCGCAGCAGAGCGTCAGCCACACCTTCGACGTCCCCGGCTACCGCGTGGGCGCGAAGACCGGTACCTCCAAGAAGTTCGACACCTCCTGCAACTGCTTCCGGGGCCTGGTCACCTCCACGATCGGCGTCGCCCCCGTCGAGGACCCGCAGCTGCTGGTCTACGTCGTGGTCGACAACCCGACCCGCGGCTCCTCCGGCTCCTCGGTGGCCGGTCCGGCGTGGCAGGACATCATGAACATCGCGCTGACCCGCTACGGCGTCCCGCAGACGACCGGCAAGGTGCCGCACCTCCCGGTCTCGCCGGACAAGTTAAGGTGACCGTCCATGACCACCACACCCGCGGTGCTGCGGCCCTCCGCCACCCCGGGGACCCTGCTCGACGACCTGCTGCCGGGATCCGGTCGTGCGGTCGTGACCGGCGTCACGCTCGACTCCCGGGGCGTCCTCCCCGGTGACCTGTACGTCGCCCTTCCCGGGCGGACGGTGCACGGCGCGGCCTTCGCCGCCCAGGCCGTCGCCGGCGGGGCCGCGGCCGTCCTGACCGACACCGACGGCGCCGCGCTGCTGGCGGGCATCGGCGTCCCCGTGGCCGTGGTGCCCGACCCGCGGACGGAGATGGCGCGGGTGGCCGCGGACCTCTACGGGCGGCCCGGGGACCGGCTCGACCTGTTCGGCGTCACCGGGACGGCGGGCAAGACCAGCACGACCTTCCTGCTCGCCGCGGCGCTGTCCGCCGCCGGCCACAGCGTCGGCACGATCGGCACGATCGGGTTCGCCCTCGACGGGCGCCCGCTCGCCTCCGGCCGCACGACGGTCACCACGCCGGAGTCGCCCGACCTCCAGGCGCTGCTCGGCTACCTCGCCGAGCACGGCGCGGACACCGTGGCGATGGAGGTCTCCTCCCACGCCCTAGCCCTGCACCGGGTGGACGAGCTCGTCTTCGACGTGGCCGGATTCACCAACCTCGGCCGCGACCACCTCGACTTCCACGCCGGCCAGGAGGACTACTTCCAGGCCAAGGCCCGCCTGTTCCGCGACGGCCGCTGCCGGGCGGCCGTGGTCAACACCGACGACGAGTACGGGCGCCGGCTGGCCGCGGAGCTGGCAGCGGGCGCCGTCCCGCTGGCCACCACCGGCAGCACCGGCGACTACCGGGTGACCCGCAGGGAGCCGGCAGCGGACGGCTCCAGCGTGGTCACGCTCGCCACCCCCGGCGGCGAACGCACCTTCGTGCTCGGGCTGCTCGGGGAGTTCAACGCGCGCAACGCCGCGACCGCGGCCGCGATGCTCGACCTGGCCGGCGTCGACCTCGACGTCGCCCTGCCGGGGCTGGCCACGGCCTTCGTCCCCGGCCGCATGCAGCGGGTGGACCTCGGCCCCGCGGCGCCGGGCGTCGTCGTGGACTTCGCGCACACCCCCGAGGCCGTCACCGCTGCCCTCGAGGGGCTCCCTCCCGGCCGGCGCATCGCCGTGCTCGGCTGCGGCGGCGACCGCGACCAGGCCAAGCGCGGACCGATGGGCGCCGCGGCGGCCGCGGCGGCGTCCGTGGTGGTCGTGACCGACGACAACCCCCGCAGCGAGTCGCCGGAGGCGATCCGCCGGGCCGTCCTTGCCGGTGCGCGGGAGGTGGCGGCGTCCTCGGGTGCCCGGGTCCACGACGGGGGCTCCCGTGCGGACGCGATCCGGCTCGCCCTCGGCCTGGCACGTCCCGGGGACTGGGTGGCGGTGCTGGGTAAGGGGCACGAGACCGGCCAGCAGTTGGCGGACCGGACGATCCCGTTCGACGATGTCCGTGTGGTGGCGCAGGCGTGGGCAGAGGTGAGGGGGACGGATGCGTGAGGTGAGCGCCGGCGAGCTCGCGGTGATGGCGGGGACGCGGCTGGTCGGCGACCCGGAGGTGGTGGTCGGGCCCGAGGTGGTCGTGGACTCCCGGCTCGCCGGTCCCGGCAGCCTGTTCGTCGCGCTCCCCGGCGAGCACGCGGACGGGCACGACTACGCCGCGCGGGCCGTGGCCGCCGGCGCGTCGGCCGTGCTCGGCACGCGAGAGCTCCCGCTCGCGATTCCCCAGCTCCTCGCGGACGACGCCGCCACCGCGCTGGCCGTCCTCGGCACGTCCGTGGTGGCCGAGGCCGTCGGCCACGGCCTGGTGACCATCGGCATCACGGGGTCCTCCGGCAAGACCAGCACCAAGGACCTCGTGGCCCAGGTGCTGGCCGGCGCGGGCGAGACCGTCGCACCCGTGGGCTCCTTCAACAACGAGATCGGCGTCCCGCTGACGGCCACTCGCGTGGGTCCCTCGACCCGCTTCCTCGTCAGCGAGATGGGCGCGCGCGGGCAGGGCCACATCTCCTGGCTGTGCGGCATCGTCCCGCCCCGGGTCGGCGTGGTGGTGAACGTGGGCCACGCGCACCTGGGCGAGTTCGGCTCCGTGGAGGCGATCGCACAGGCGAAGGGGGAGCTCGTCGAGGCCCTCCCGGCCGACGGCTGGGCCGTGCTCAACGCCGACGACCCGCTCGTCACGGCGATGGCCGGCCGTACCGTCGCGCGCCCGGCCGCGGTCAGCGTCGCGGGCGAGCCGCGGTGGGGCGACCTGCGGGTCTGGGCCTCCGGCGTGGTGGCGGACGGGCTCCAGCGTCCCTCGTTCACCCTGCACGCCGCCGGTGAGGCCGCCGGTTCCGCACCGGTGCGGCTGCGCGTCTCCGGCGCCCACCAGGTGGGCAACGCGCTCCTGGCCGCAGCCGTCGGGCTCACCCAGGGTCTGGCCGTGCCGGACGTCGCGGAGGCGCTGGGACGGGCGGAGTCCCGTTCGCACTGGCGCATGGAACTGCACGAGCGCCCCGACGGCGTGCTCGTGGTCAACGACGCGTACAACGCCAACCCCGACTCGATGGCGGCGGCCCTGCGGACGCTGGCGTCCCTGCGGCGCCCCGGCGGAGCCCTCGTCGCCGTGCTCGGCGACATGCTGGAGCTCGGGCCGACGGCCGCCGAGCGGCACCGTGAGGCCGGCGCGCTCGCCGCCGGGCTCGGCGTCGACCGGCTCGTCGCGGTCGGTGCCCATGCCGCCGACCTGACGGCGGGGTTCGGCGGCCCGTCCGTCACCCTGCCCGACCGGGCCGGTGCCGCCGCCGAGGCGGCGCGCGGTCTGGGTCCTGCGGACGTGGTGCTCGTGAAGGCCTCCCGGGGTCTAGCGTTGGAGTCCGTGGCCGAAGAGCTGTCAGCACCGGAAGGCGGACGCGGATGAGGAGCATCCTGCTCGCCGGCGGGATCGGACTCCTGGGGACCCTGCTCGGCACCCGGTACGCGATCCGCTTCCTGGTCAGCCGCGGCTACGGGCAGTTCATCCGGGACGACGGCCCGACCAGCCACCACACCAAGCGCGGCACGCCCACCATGGGCGGCATCGTGATCATCATCAGCGTCCTGCTCGCGTACACGATCGCCCACCTCGCCACCTGGACCGTCCCGACCGCAACCAGCATGCTCGCCCTCGGGCTGTTCACCGGGCTGGGCTTGGTGGGGTTCGCGGACGACTGGATCAAGATCAGCAAGGCCCGCTCGCTGGGCCTGCGTGCCTGGGCGAAGTTCAGCCTCCAGGCGGTGATGGCCGTGGCCTTCGCGGTGCTGTCCTTCCAGTTCCCGGACGCCAGGGGCATCACCCCGGCGAGCCAGTTCGTCTCGTTCCTGCGCGACCTGCCCTGGATCCAGCTCCCGCTGTGGCTGGCCGTGCTGTGGATCGTCTTCCTCGTCGCCGCCTGGTCGAACGCCGCGAACCTCACCGACGGGCTGGACGGGCTGGCGACCGGCGCTGCGGCGATGGCGTTCGCCGCGTACACCTTCGTCAACGTCTGGCAGTACAACCAGTCCTGCGCGTGGGCCGACGCCGGCCCGCTGTGCTACGAGGTGCGCAACCCCCACGACCTGGCGGTGGTCTCGATGGCGCTGGCCGGCGCGTGCTTCGGCTTCCTGTGGTGGAACGCCAGCCCGGCGAAGATCTTCATGGGCGACACGGGGTCGCTGGCGATCGGCGGCGCGCTGGCCGCCATGGCCGTGCTCACCCGCACCGAGCTGCTGATGCCGATCATCGCCGGCCTGTTCGTGATCATCGCCGCCTCCGTCGTGCTCCAGGTCGGCTGGTTCAAGCTCACCAAGGGCAAGCGTCTGTTCAAGATGGCGCCGCTGCAGCACCACTTCGAGCTGCTCGGCTGGGCGGAGGTCACGATCACCATCCGGTTCTGGATCATCGCCGGCCTGTCGGCCGCGACGGGCATCGGCATCTTCTACGCCGAGTGGGTGGTGGGCCAGTGAAGCCCTGGCTCGCGACCGCGGACCGCCTCTCGCCGTGGCCGCAGGCCCGCGTGCTGGTCGCCGGGCTCGGCACGTCCGGCTTCGCCGCGGCGGACGGGCTGCTCGACCTCGGCGCGCAGGTGCTGGTGCGCGACGAGTCGGAGAGCCCGGCCAACCTCGAGAAGGCCACCGTGCTGGAGATGCTGGACGCCGAAGTGCGGCTGGGCCCCGGCGCCACGGACGAACTCCCCGCCGACGTCGACCTCGTGGTCACCTCACCCGGCTGGCGCCCGTCCGCGCCCCTGCTGGCGCAGGCGGCGCTGCGGGGCGTCCCGGTATGGGGAGAGGTCGAACTCGCCTGGCGGATGAGTCGGCCGGACCGCACCGTCCCCTGGCTCGCCGTCACCGGCACCAACGGCAAGACCACAACGGTCGGCATGCTGGAGTCGATGCTCACGGCTGCCGGGCTGCGCACCAGCGCCGTCGGCAACGTCGGACGGCCGATCGTCGAGGCGGTGCTCGACGAGGTCTCCTACGACGTGCTGGCCGTCGAGCTGTCGAGCTTCCAGCTGCACTGGACCCACAGCCTCTCGCTGCACTCGGCCGCCGTCCTGAACCTCGCCCCCGACCACCTCGAGTGGTACGCGGACGCGGCCGGCTGGCCGCCCGGCGCGTCCGACCCGATGGCCGCCTACGCCGCGGACAAGGCCAGGATCTACTCCGGCGTGACGCACTCCTGCGTCTACAACGTCGCCGACCCGGCGACCGAGCACATGGTCGAGGAGGCCGAGGTCGTCGAGGGCGCCCGCGCGATCGGGTTCACCCTCGGCATCCCCAGGCCGTCCATGCTCGGCGTGGTGGACGACCTGCTGGTCGACCGGGCCTTCATCCCGCAGCGGCGCGACTCCGCCGTCGAGATCGCCAAGCTCGCCGACGTCGTCCCCCACGCCCCCCACAACGTGGCGAACGCCCTCGCCGCGGCGGCGCTCGCGCGCTCCTTCGGGGTGCCGCCGACGGCCGTGGCGGACGGGCTGCGACGCCTGACGCTGGGCGACCACCGCATCCAGACCGTCGCGGAGGTGGCCGGGGTGCGGTACGTGGACGACTCCAAGGCCACCAACCCGCACGCCGCCGCGGCCTCGCTGGCCGCCTTCGACCACGTGGTCTGGATCGCCGGCGGGCAGGCGAAGGGGACCAGCTTCGACGACCTCGTCACCGCCGTCGCGCCCAAGCTGCGTGCCGTCGTCGTGCTCGGCGTGGACCGACTGGTGATCGCCGACGCGCTGGCCCGACACGCACCCGAGGTTCCGGTGAACGTGCTCGAGCTCAGCGATCATGGAGCAATGCAGCAGGCGGTCGAGTGGGCGGCGTCCCGGGCGGTGCCCGGCGACGTTGTGCTGCTCGCTCCGGGCTGCGCCAGCAGGGACATGTTCACCGACTACGCGGCCCGCGGCGACGCCTTCGCCGCGGCGGCACGGGCACTCCCCGGATAGGAGGCATGAGAACAAGTGGCGATCCTGACTTCCCCCGCCGTGGATCGCCGCGGAACTGAGCCGGACACCCCCGTGCAGGGACGCCGGCGAAGTCTCGTGGTCGAGTGGCTCGCGCACCCCCAGGCGAGCTTCTTCCTTGTGCTGGTGCCGGCCGTCCTGCTGATGGCCCTCGGCGTGATGATGGTGCTGTCCGCCTCCAGCGTCTACGCGTTCGTCCGGTACGACGACGCCTACTACTTCGTGAAGCGCCAGGCGATCTTCCTCGTCATCGGCGGCGTCGCGGCCTTCGTTCTCGCCCAGCGGTCCCCGAAGCAGCTCAAGGTGATCGCATGGGGGCTCGTGGTGGCGTCCCTGGTGCTGGAGATGCTCACCTTCAGCCCGCTGGGTTTCTCCAACAACGGCAACACGAACTGGGTCCGGTTCGGCGTCTCGTGGTTCGGCGTGCAGCCCTCGGAGCTGGCGAAGCTCGCCATCGTGATGTGGGGCGCGGACATCTTCGCCCGCAAGTACAAGAGCCTCAGTGACCCCCGCCACCTGCTGATCCCGTTCCTGCCGGTGTCGCTGCTGCTCATCGGCCTCGTGGTGCTCCAGTCCGACCTCGGCACCGGCATCATCATGGGCGCCCTGGTGATGGCGGCCCTGTGGTACGTCGGCGCGTCGTGGAAGGTCATCGGCAGCCTCGTCGGCGGGGTCGCGGTGGTCGTGGGCGGGCTCGTCGTCACCACCCCGTACCGCATGACCCGCATCCTGGGCTTCTTCAACCAGGACATCGACCCGCTCGGCGTCAACCACCAGCCGATCAAGGCGATCTTCGCGCTCGCCTCGGGCGGCTGGTGGGGCCTCGGCCTGGGCGCGAGCCGCCAGAAGTGGGGCGGTCTGGTCGAGTCCCACACCGACTACATGCTGGCGGTCATCGGCGAGGAACTCGGCCTGGTGGGGACACTGATGGTGCTCGCGCTGTTCCTGATCCTCGGCTACGCGGGATTCCGGATCGCCATGCGTTCCGACATCCGCTTCTGCCGCTACACCGCTGCCGGCATCACCAGCTGGTTCATGATCCAGGCGCTGGTCAACATCGCCGTCGTGCTGCGCATGATGCCGGTCCTCGGCGTCCCGCTGCCGCTGCTGTCGTACGGCGGCTCCGCCCTGATGGCCAACCTGATGGCCCTCGGCGTCCTGCTGGCCTGCGCGCGCCAGGAGCCGCAGTCGCGCGCGTTCCTGCGGCGTCGCGCGCGTCGCGGGGGACAGGCGCTGGTCACCACGGCTGCCGGGCGCGGCTAGATGGCCGTCCGCATCGTGCTGGCCGGCGGCGGGACCGCCGGGCACACCTCGCCCCTGATCGCGACGGCGAACGCGCTGGCCTCGCTCGCCGAGGTCGACATCACCTGCGTCGGTACGCCGAAGGGCCTGGAGTCCCGGGTGATCCCCGAGGCGGGGCTGCGCCTGGAGATGATCCCGCCCGTGCCCCTGCCCCGGCGGCTCACCCCGGAACTCCTCGCCGTCCCCGGACGCCTGGTGCGCGCGGTGCGCGAGTCCGGGGCGATCCTCCGCGCCCACTCCGCCCAGGTGGCCGTCGGCTTCGGCGGCTACGTGTCGCTCCCGGTCTACCTCGCCGCCCGGCGGGCCGGCGTCCCGCTCGTGCTGCACGAGGGCAACGCCGTGCCCGGCCTGGCCAACCGCATCGCGGCCCGGTTCACCCCGCACGTGGTCACGACCTTCGCCGACACCCGGCTGCCGCACGCCGTCCACCTCGGGCTGCCCGTGCGCGCGGGGATCGCCACCCTCGACCGGGCGGCGCAGCGCGACAGCGCACGGCTCGGCTTCGGGCTCCCCGCCGACGGCCCGGTCCTGCTGGTCAGCGGCGGCTCGCAGGGGGCGCGCAGCCTGAACCTCGCCACGGCGGATGCGGCCGGACGACTGCTCGCCGCCGGCATCTCCGTGCTGCACGTGCTCGGGCCGGCCAACCTGACCGGGCAGACCGTGCCCCGCACCGACCCGACGACCGGCGCGGCGTACGTCCCGGTGGGTTACGTGGACGGCATGGAGACCGCCTACGCCGCCGCCGACCTGATGGTGGGCCGGGCCGGCGCGGGAACGGTGATGGAGACGGCGATGACCGGGCTGCCCACGATCTTCGTCCCGCTGCCCCACGGCAACGGCGAGCAGGCGCGCAACGCGACCTTCCTTGTGGAGGCCGGGGCCGGGCTGCTCGTCGCGGACGCCGACCTGGACGCCGACCGCCTGGTTCGGGAGGCGACCGCCCTGCTCACCGACCCCGATCGGCTGGCGCGCATGTCGGCGGAATGCCGGCGGCTCGTCCCGGCGGACGCGTCCGCCGCGCTGGCCAGGTTGGTGCTCGAGGTCGCCGAGCGGCGACACTGAACCCATGCTGATCGAACCCGTGCCGCTGGTGCCGGTCGCCGACCTGGGGGCTGTGCACTTCATCGCGATCGGCGGCGCCGGGATGAGCGGGGTCGCCGCGATGTACGCCCGCCTGGGGGTCCCGGTGACCGGGAGCGACCAGGCCGACTCCGCGACGCTGGCCGAGTTGCGGGCCCTGGGCATCGGCACCTTCGTGGGCCACGACGCGTCCCAGCTGGGGGACGCGCGCACCGTCGTGGTGTCGTCCGCGGTCCGCGAGACCAACCCCGAGCTCGCCGAGGCCCGGCGACGTGGCCTGCGGGTGTGGCACCGCAGCGCGGCCCTGGCCGCCCTGATGCTGGGGCGGACGGGCGTCGCCGTGACCGGCACGCACGGCAAGACCACGACCTCGGCGATGACCGCGACGATCCTCGCCGACGCGGGCGCCGACCCGAGCTGGGTCGTGGGCGCCCCGCTGGCCGCGACCGGGCGGGCGTGGCACCTGGGCGCCGGCGCGCCGTTCGTGGTCGAGGCCGACGAGAGCGACGGGTCGTTCCGCCAGTACCCGGCCGGTGTCGTGGTGATCACCAACGTCGAGGCCGACCACCTGGACAACTGGGGCACGCCGCAGGCCTACGCCGACGGGTTCGTCGCGCTGGCCACCTCCGGCGCGGTGGAGACCGTGGTGATCAGCGCCGACGACCCGGGAGCAGTGGCGATCACGCCGGCGATCAGGGCGTCCGGGCGCACCGTGGTCACCTTCGGGGAGTCGGCCGGGGCGGACGTGCGGCTGGTGTCGGCGGAGTTCCCGCCGGCCGGCGCGAGGGCCGTGCTCCAGGCCGCGGGGGACGTGGGCGAGGTGGTCCTCGCCGTCCCCGGGCGCTACAACCTGCACAACGTCGCAGCGGCGTACGCCGCCGGACGGGCGCTGGGACTGCCCGGCCCCGACCTCCGCGCCGCGGCCGCGGCGTTCCGCGGCACCGCACGGCGCTTCCAGCCCGTCGGTGAGGTGGCCGGCGTCCGCATCTTCGACGACTACGCGCACCACCCGACCGAGGTGGCCGCCACCCTCACCGCCGCGCGCGGGCTGGTCGGCACCGGTCGGCTGGTCGCCTGCTTCCAGCCGCACCTGTTCACCCGCACCCGCGACTTCGCCGCAGAGTTCGGCGCCGCCCTCGCCCTGGCCGACGAGGTGCTCGTCCTGGGCATCTATCCCGCGCGCGAGGACCCCATCCCCGGGGTCACCGGCCGCCTGGTGGCCGACGCCGCCGGGCACTCGGCGCCCGGGCGCGTCCACTACGTCGAGGCGCTCGCAGGGGCCGCGCCCGCGCTGGTGTCCCTGGTACGCCCCGGTGACCTCGTCGTGACCCTCGGGGCGGGTGACGTGACCCGGGTCGGCCCGGCGCTGGCCGGGCTCCTGGAGCCGCAGCGGTGAGCCAGGTCAGCGACGCCACCGCCCGGCTGGAGCTCCGGCGCAGGGGCGACCGGCGCCGGCGGTGGGTGCGCTGGCTCGTGCTGGCGCTCGTCCTGCTGCTGGTCGTCGGCGCGGGCTACCTGGTCGGTTTCTCCCCGGTGCTCGCCGCCCGGGCGGTGAGCGTGTCCGGCGTGCACCGGCTGAGCAAGGCCGAGGTCGTGGCCGCGGCGGGTGTCGGGATCGGCACCCCGCTGGTGCGCGTCGACACCGGGGCGGTGGCCGAGCGGGTGGCGGGCCTGCCGCCGGTCGCCGGTGTGACGGTGACCCGCGAGTGGCCGGGCACGGTGAGGATCGCCGTCACCGAACGCGCGCCACGGCTGGCGATCCCGGCGGGCGGGGGCTACCTGGTCGCCGACGCCACCGGGGTGGTCTTCGAGGCGGTGCGCACTGCCCCGTCCGGGCTGGTCGTGGTGGACGCGGACCCCGCCGACCAGCAGGTGCTCGTCGACGTCGGAACGGTGTTCTCGGCGCTGAGCCCGAAGACCGCTGCCACGGTGAACCGTCTGGCCGCGCCCAGCAGGGACGGCATCGAGCTGCGCCTGGACGGCGGGGTGCGGGTGGTCTGGGGGAGCGCGGAGGACTCGGCGCTGAAGAGCCAGGTGCTCGACGCCCTGCTCCCGCTCGGCGGAACGGAGTTCAACGTGTCCGCACCGGCCTTCCCGACACGGCGTTAGCCCTTCTCGGGCAACCCTGAACCCGTACTTGAGGGACACGCCGGGGGGCCGGGCAATCTTGGACAACCCCGAAACCCGTTGCCTAGCCTTGGGCTCACGCCGAAGCAGTGTGCCCTTCCCCGTTCACCTTCGTCGGTTCATGCCGTGTGAGCGGCCCAGGCTCGGAGCATAAAGGTGGGTTTCGTGGGAACTGCGTCCCAGAACTATCTCGCCATCATCAAGGTGGTCGGCGTCGGCGGCGGTGGCGTGAACGCCGTGAACCGCATGATCGAGGCAGGCCTCCGCGGGGTCGAGTTCATCGCGGTCAACACCGATGCGCAGGCGCTGCTGATGAGCGACGCCGACGTCAAGCTCGACATCGGCCGTGATCTCACCCGGGGCCTCGGCGCTGGCGCCGACCCGGCCAAGGGCCGCCAGGCCGCCGAGGACCACGCCGACGAGATCGAAGAGGTGCTCAAGGGAGCCGA
>Ga0102832_1001618_pt1 | contig 16323 bp, 16 predicted proteins | sample EBPBio282013_DNA_FD_88942 | JGI IMG/M metagenome (GOLD analysis project Ga0102832, IMG submission 88942) | Wastewater treatment Type I Accumulibacter community from EBPR Bioreactor in Madison, WI, USA - Reactor 2_5/28/2013_ DNA (Illumina Assembly) | ecosystem: Engineered > Bioreactor > EBPR >...
TCCGCTTCAATCCGGCGGGCACGGCGGCACTGTTGATGGGCACCAAGGCCCAGGGGCAGGGCCACGAGACCATGTTCAAGCAGATCCTGAACGAGCGGCTGGGCATCGATCCCAACGACGTGCAGTTCATCGACGGCGACACCGATCGCGTGGCCTTCGGCATGGGCACCAACGGTTCGCGCTCGACGGTGCTGGGCGGCTCGGCGCTGTTCATGGCGGCGGAGAAGGTGATCGCGAAGGGCAAGCGGCTGGCCGGTCATCTGCTGGAGGCGGGCGAGCAGGACATCGAGTTTGCCGAGGGTACCTTCAAGGTGAAGGGCACGGACAAGACGGTGTCGCTGAAGGCCGTTGCGATGGCGGCTTTCAATCCCACGAAGTGGCCGAAGACCGGCTTCGAGGGCGGCCTCTACGAGAACGCGACCTATCTCGGCGAGAAGGACACCTATCCCAACGGCTGCCACATCTGCGAGGTCGAGGTCGATCCCGAGACCGGCGAGGTCAAGCTGGAACGCTACGCCGTGGTCGACGACGTCGGCACGGTGATGAACCCGATCGGGCTGAAGGGCCAGATCCACGGCGGCGTCGCGCAGGGCGTCGGCCAGATCCTCGGCGAGCAGGTGGTGTGGGACCGCGAGAGCGGCCAGCTGCTGACCGCCAGCTTCCAGGACTACGTCATGCCGCGCGCCGACATGATGTGCAGCATGGAGATCAAGAGCAACCCGGTGCCGACGCCGCACAACCCGCTGGGCGCCAAGGGCGCCGGCGAGGCGGGCACCGTCGGCGCCATGCCGGTGGTCATGAACGCCATCGTCGACGCGCTGGCGCCACTCGGCGTACGCGACGTCGCCATGCCGGCGACGCCGCAGAACGTGTGGCGGGCGATCAGCGAAGCCGGCAAGTGAAACAGGGCAAGTGAGAGCAGGGGAGAGAAATGAGCGTACTCGAGGGAAAGCGGCGTGAGATCCGTCACGTCATCTGGAACGGCAGCGAGCACTGGGCGGAGTTCAAGGACAACCGCATCGTGTTCAACGACGGCCGCAGCTGCAGCGAGGACGAGGTCGTCCACCTGCCGCCCTGCACCCCGACCAAGATCATCTGCGTGCACGTGAACTACATCTCGCGCTTCTACGAGTTCAACAACACGCGCGTGCCGCCCAAGTCGCCGACCTACTTCCAGAAGCCGCTGACCGCGCTCAACGCCCACAAGGGCGAACTGATCCGGCCGAAGGGCTACAAGTACGTCAACTACGAGGGCGAGATGGCGGTCGTCTTCGGCAAGGTCACGCGCAACGTGACCCGCGAGGAGGCGTGGGACTGCATCGCCGGCTTCGCGCCGTCGAACGACTTCGGCTGCCACGACTTCCGCGACACCGACGCCGGCTCGATGCTGCGCGTCAAGGGCTTCGACGGCTTCTGTCCGATCGGCCCCGGCCTGGTGTCGGGCGTCGACGTGCGCAAGTCGACGCTGCGCTCGTACCGCAACGGCAAGATGGTGCAGGAAGGCGAGGTCAGCGAGCAGATCTTCGACTGCGGCTACCTGATCGCCGACCTTGCCCGCCACATGACCTTCCTGCCGGGCGACATCCTGCTGACCGGCACGCCGGCCAACTCGCGCCCGCTCGACGTCGGCGACACGATCGACGTCGAGGTCACCGGCGTCGGCCGCCTGTCCAACAAGGTCGTCGAGGTCCCGGCGCCGCGGGCCGATGTCGGCTTCCCGGCCAGCCCCGACAGCGAAGGCGTCCGACGGGTCGCCCTCGGCAACGAGGAGCGCCTGCCCGACAAGTTCAAGACCAAGTCCTGAAGCGGAGGAAACCATGGTTGCGATCAAGGCTGCCGAGTTCGCCTTCCCGCGCATGGAGGCACCCGACCTCGATGTGATGGAGGAGTTCCTCGTCAACTTCGGCCTGGTGCGTGCCGAGCGCACGGCCGACGCGCTCTACATGCGGGGCGCCGACTCCCACCACCACCTGCACGTGACGCACAAGGCGGGCACGCGCTTCATCGGCTTTGCCTACCACGCCGAGAGCGAGGACGACCTGAAGCGGCTGGCCAAGCTGCCGGGCGCCTCGGGCATCGAGTCGGTGGACGAGCCGGGCGGCGGCAAGCGGGTCCGGCTGAAGGAGCCCAACGGCTACCAGATCGAGGTGATCCACGGCATGAAGGCCGTGGCACCGCTGCACGTGCCGCGCCAGCTGACCAACAGCGGCAGCGAGCCGCTGCGCCGGGCGGGGCGGGTCATGCGCCTGCCGAAGTCGCCGACCACGCTGCAGCGGATCGGGCACGGCGTGATCGCCACGCCCAAGGTCAAGGAGACGGTGGCCTGGTTCCGCGAGACGCTCGGCATGATCCGCTCGGACGACGTATATGTCGGCGACAAGGACAACGTGATCGGCGCCTTCAGCCGGCTCGACCGCGGCAAGGAGTACGTCGACCACCACGTGCTGTTCTGCGTGCACAACGACAAGGCCGGCCTCAACCACGTGTCGTACGAGGCCCAGGACATCGACGCGGTGTTCCAGGACCACGAGTACATCAAGGGGCTGGGCAAGTACGAGCACATGTGGGGCATCGGCCGCCACCTGCTCGGCAGCCAGGTCTACGACTACTGGTGCGACCCGTGGGGCCGTTGCCACGAGCGGTGGGCCGACACCGACCGTCTCAACGCCACCGACGGCGGCCACCTGGTGAGCGCCGAGGAGGGCTTCCAGTCGCAGTGGGGCGACCGGCCGCCGGAGCGCTTCATCGGCCATTCCAGCCCGTGATCGTGAAAGAATTCGTTCAAGGAGAAATGACGTGAAGCTTTGCTATTTCAACGACTTCCGCCTCGGCGTCCTGAAGGGCGACAGCGTGGTCGACATCACCGACACGGTGAAGGACATCCCGCACCGCGACAGCCGCGACCTGATCTGCGGCCTGATCGAGCACTGGGACAAGTACAAGTCCAAGGTCGAGAAGGCCGCGGCCGACGGCAAGGGCGTGCCGCTCAAGGACGTCAAGCTGCGCCCGCCGGTGCCGCGCCCCGGCAACATCGTCTGCATGGCGGTGAACTACATGGAGGACGGCACGCTCAAGGAGAAGCCGCAGATCAACGCCTTCCACAAGGCCGCGTCGTGCGTGATCGGCGAGGGCGACACGATGGTCCTGCCGGACGTGCCGGCGACGATCTTCGAGGGCGAGGCCGAGCTGGCGCTGATCATGGGCAAGCCGGCCAAGAACGTGTCGCAGGGCGACGCCATGAAGCACATCTTCGGCTACACCTGCTTCATCGACGGTTCGGCGCGCGGCCTGCCGCCCCCGGGCAACGTGTTCTTCCAGATGAAGTCGCGCGACACCTTCTGCCCGATCGGGCCGTGGATCGTGACGGCCGACGAGATCGCCGACCCGCAGAACCTCGCCATCGAGCTGAAGAACAACGGCGAGACCATGCAGAAGTTCAACACCAACGACATGGCGCACCTGATCCCGCGCTGCATCGAGTGGGTGAGCTCGATCCACCCGCTGAACCCGGGCGACATCCTGGCCACCGGCACCAACCACCGCGGCCTGCACTCGTTCATGGACGGCGACAAGGTCGAGCTGACGATCGAGAAGGTCGGCACGCTGAAGTTCAATGTGAAGGATGAGCACAAGCGCAAGTGGGCCCGCACCACGCGCTCGCAGCACAAGGACAAGGGCGGCGAGGGCCCGCACACGCCGCAGCTGTCGGGCAAGTACGCGAAGTGACGTGACGTGAAAGGTCCCTCGCTGCGCTCGGGATGACAGTCTTGTTGTCATCCCGAGCGTGAGCGAGGGACCTTTCAAGCCTCACCAAGAAGAAGGGCCCCGTTTCGGGGCCCTTCGTCGTTCTTCCGGGAGCGCGGGCCTCTGGCCCGCTCATGAGCGCGCGGGACGCGCGCGGTCCCAGTCCGACATGCCTTTCGCTGTCCCTAGCGGGCGTCGAGCCTCGACTGGATGTCCTTCATCCAGGCCTCGCGGCTCATGAAGCGGGGGCGGCTGCGGCACATCGCTTCGGTGCGCTTCAGGATCTCGTCGTTGTCCTGGTCGAGGTCGAGCGGCTCGCCGCACGGCTGCGGCGTGTAGAACGGGGTGTCGCAGTACATCTCGACCGGGTTGCCCTCGGGGTCCTTGAAGTAGAAGGCCCAGGCATTGCCGTGGTCGGTGACCCGCATCGGCTGGATGCCGTTCTCGGCGAGGCGCTTGCGGTAGGCCTTCAGCGTGTCCAGCGAGTCGAGGCGGAAGGAGATCTGGTTCACCGGGTTGAACGGCAGGTCCTTGGGCCGGCCGTCGAACAGCACGAACTGGTGATGGCAGTCGGGATCCTGCGTCATGAAGAAGATCTCGTTGCCGGCGCTGCTCTTGCCGGTGTCGCTGATCACGAAGCCCATGACGCGGGTATAGAAGTCGACCATGCCCTTGAGATCGTTGGCATGGAGTCCGAAGTGGGTGAGCTGGGCGGAGAGTGTCATGCCCGAAGTGTCCGCCGGCTCCCGCGGACGGGCAACGAAAAAGGGCGCCGCGGTTCGACCGCGACGCCCTCCGTTTCGCATCCTGATCTGCCAGGCGCGAGCGATACTCAGTGCTGCGCGACGTTGGTCTGGATCAGGGCCGGCTTCTCGGCCTCGACCGGGATCGCGCGGGGCTTCTTCTCCTCCGGGATCTCGCGCTGCAGCTCGATGGTCAGCAGGCCGTTGGCGAGCTTCGCACCGGTCACCTTCACGTGGTCGGCGAGCTGGAAGCGGCGCTCGAAGTTGCGACCGGCGATGCCGCGGTACAAGTACTGCCTGTCGTCCTGGCCGTTCTGGGCCTGGCCGGTGACCAGCAGCTCGTTCTCCTTCTGGGTCACGTTCAGCTCGGCCTCGGAGAAGCCGGCGACGGCCATCACGATCCGGTAGGCGTTATCGCCCGCCTTCTCGATGTTGTACGGCGGGTAACCGTTGGTGCCGGTCTGGGTGGCCACCGAGTCGAGCAGGTCGAAGACCCGGTCGAAGCCGACGGTGGCACGGTAAAACGGGGAATAGTCGAACGTACGCATGATGATCATCCTCCAATGAGCGATGTGGTTGCCGCTCCCGCCCCGAAATGGGCGCGGGAGACACCGGTGATTTAGGAAGCGGCCGCCGGGCGTCAAGGGGCGCCCGGGGCGTCCCGGGGGAGGAAAATTTCCCTTCCCGGGCCCCTGCCGCGGCAGGAATTGCTGTCCCGGCGAAAACCTTCGGGAAATCAAATCGTGGTGGATGTGCGATCAAGCGCCAGATCCAAGGGGTCAGCCGAGGATCGGCGGAGTCGTATCAATGTCCCAGATTTTCCAGCGTTTTCCGGCCGCCCGCCCGTGGGCCTGGTCGGCTGGCCAGGCGGCCGCCCTGCTGGGCTTCCATGTCCTGCTGCGCGTGACGGTGTCGTGAACCACCTGCCGCTTTTCTTCGACCTCGCCGGCCGCCCGGTCGTGGTGGTGGGCGAGGGACCGGCCGCCGAGCGCCGGGTCGCGCTGGTGCGGGCCGCCGGCGCCGAGGTCCGCCAGGTCGGCGTCCTCGCGCCTGCCGATCTCGCCGGCGCCGTCGCGGCCTTCGTGGCCACCGGCGACCTCGCGCGGGACACCGCGGCGCAGGCCGTGGCCCGCGCCGCCGGCGTCCCCGTGAACGTCATCGACCGGCCCGCGCTGTGCGACTTCATCCTGCCGGCCATCGTCGATCGCGGCGACGTGGTGGTCGCGATCTCGACCGGCGGTGCCTCGCCGACGCTGGCCGCCAGCCTGCGCGCCCGCATCGAGGCGGTGCTGCCCGAGCGGGTCGGCAACCTCGCGCGGCTGGCCGCGTCGTTCCGGGCGCAGGTCAATGCCCTGGTCTCCGATCCCGGCCAGCGCCGCCGCCTGTGGCGGCGGATGGCCGAGGGGCCGGTGGCCCGGCTGGTGCTCGACGGCGACGACGCCGGGGCGCGTCGCGCCGCGCTGGGCGAACTCGACGCCGCGCGCACCGAGACCGTGGCGCCGGGCATCGTCCACATCGTCGGCGCCGGTCCCGGCGATCCCGACCTGCTGACCCTGCGCGCGGTCCAGCTGCTGCGCGAGGCCGATGTCATCCTGCACGACGAGCTGGTTCCCCCGGCGGTGCTGGCGCGCGCCCGTCGCGACGCGGAGCTGGTGTCCGTCGGCAAGCGCCGTGGCCAGTCGCAGTGGCCGCAGTCGGAGATCAATGCCGAGCTGGTGCGCCGGGCGCGGGCCGGCGAAACCGTCGTGCGCCTGAAGGCGGGCGATCCGTTCGTGTTCGGTCGCGGCGGCGAAGAGGTCGAGGCGCTGCAGGCCGCCGGCGTCGCCCACTCGGTCGTGCCGGGTGTCACCGCGGCGCTCGGCTGCTCGGCCTCGGCCGGCATCCCGCTGACCCATCGCCGCGTCGCGTCCGCCGTGACCTTCGTGTCGGGGCACGCCGCCGAGGGCAGCCCGGCCGCCGCGTGGCCGGCGCTGGCCCGGCCGGGCCACACGCTGGCGATCTACATGGGCGCCGCCGAGGCGGCGTCGGTGCGCGACCGCCTGCTGGCGGCCGGCGCCGATCCCGCGCTGCCGGTGGCCGTCATCGAGAACGGCACGCGACCCGACGAGCGCGTCTCGTCCGGCCGGCTGTCCGACCTCGCGCGGCTCGCCGCCCGCCATACCGGTCCTGGCGCCGGCCCCAGCCTGATCGTCGTCGGCGACGTCGCCGCGCTCGCCGCCGCCGAACCGCTTCCCCTCGTAAAGGTGTCCTGATGGCCAAGAACCTCACCGGCGACCTCGCGGTCGTCTCCGCCAATCGCCTGGTCGATGGCGTCGTGGTGTTCCTCGACGCCGCCGGGCAGTGGACCGATCGGCTGGCGCGCGCCGCGGTGGCGCGCGATGCCGAGGCCGGCGAGCGCCTGCTGGGACAGGCGCGGGACAACGGCTTCGGCGTGATCGATCCGTTCCTCGTCGCCGTTACCGAGGAGGCCGACGGCACGATCGAGCCGGTCAGCCTGCGCGAGAAGATCCGCGCCTCGGGCCTGACCTTCGACGCGATCGCGGCGGAGGCGGTGCGCTATGCCTGACGGCCAGCATTTCTATCGCTACGACAGCTACGACCGCGCGCTGGTCGCCGAGCGCGTCGCGCAGTTCCGCGACCAGGTGCGCCGCCGCCTGTCGGGCGAGCTGACCGAGGACCAGTTCAAGCCGCTGCGCCTGACCAACGGCCTGTACCTGCAGCTGCATGCCTACATGCTGCGGATCGCGATTCCCTACGGCACGCTGTCGTCGCGCCAGCTGCGCAAGCTGGCGGAGATCTCGCGCCGCTTCGATCGCGGCTACGGCCACTTCACGACCCGGCAGAACCTGCAGCTCAACTGGATCAAGCTGGAAGAGGCGCCGGACGCGCTGGCGGCCCTGGCCGAGGTCGACATGCACGCCATCCAGACCTCGGGCAACCTGATCCGCAACGTCACGGCCGATCACTTCGCCGGGGCCGCGGTCGACGAGATCGAGGACCCGCGCATCTGGTGCGAGATCGTGCGCCAGTGGTCGACGCTGCATCCCGAGTTCAGCTTCCTGCCGCGCAAGTTCAAGATCGCGATCACCGGCTCGCCCAACGACCGGGCCGCGGTGCGCGTGCACGACGTCGGCCTGCGCCTGTGGCGCAACCCGGCGGGCGAGGTCGGCTTCGAGGTGATCGTCGGCGGCGGGCTGGGCCGCACGCCGATGATCGGCAAGACGCTGCGCGCCTTCCTGCCCAAGGACGAACTGCTCGCCTACCTCGAGGCGACGCTGCGCGTCTACAACCAGTACGGCCGCCGCGACAACCTCTACAAGTCGCGCATCAAGATCCTGGTGCACGAGATCGGCGTCGAGAAGATGCGCGAGGACGTCGAGGCCGAGTTCGCCGCGATCCGCGACGGCGCGTTGCGCCTGCCGGCCGAGACGATCGAGGCGATCGCCCGCCAGTTCGCCGGTCCTGCCTTGCGCAAGCGGCCGGCAATCGAGCCGGCGGTCGAAGCGCTCCGGCTCGAGAACCCGGCCTTCGCCCAGTGGCTCAAGTCCAACGTCGCGCCGCACCGCGTGCCCGGCCATGCCATCGTGACCGCCTCGCTGAAGCCGGCCGGGGCGCCCCCGGGCGACGCGAGCGCTGCCCAGATGGAAGGCGTGGCCGACATCGCGGAGCGCTACAGCCACGCCGAGATCCGGGTCAGCCACGAGCAGAACCTGGTGTTGCCGCACGTCGCGGTCGCCGACCTGCCGGACGTCTGGCGGGCGCTCGACCGGCTGGGGTTCGCCGAGGCCAACGTCGGCAAGATCACCGACATCATCGCCTGCCCGGGCCTCGACTACTGCGCGCTGGCCAACGCGCGCTCGATCCCGGTGGCGCAGCGCCTGTCGACGCACTTCGCGGAGATCGCGCGGCAGCACGACATCGGCGACCTCAAGATCAAGATCTCGGGCTGCATCAACGCCTGCGGCCATCACCATGTCGGCCACATCGGTATCCTCGGCGTCGACAAGAACGGCGTCGAGCTCTACCAGCTGACGCTGGGCGGCGACGTCGATTTCGGCCAGACGGCGCTGGGCACCATCCTTGGCCCGGCGGTCGGCGCCGACCGCGTGGTCGAGGCGGTCGATGCGCTGGTCGCGACCTACCTCGACAACCGGACCGCCGGCGAGCGCTTCGTCGACACCGTCCGTCGCGTCGGACTCCAGCCCTTCAAGGAGCGCGTCTATGCCGCTGTATAGCCAACGCGAAAGCACGTCCGTCCTCGAACCGCTGACACTCGACGAGTGGCGGCAGCGGCCGGCCTGGCCGGCGGTCGCGCTGGCCAACACCGACGACGTCGAGGCGCTCGCGGAGCGTGTCGGCGCGCTGCGCCTGGTGGTGCTGCACTTCCCGAAGTTCAACGACGGCCGCGCCTACAGCCAGGCCCGCCTGCTGCGCGAGCGGCTGGGCTACACCGGCGAACTGCGCGCCACCGGCGGCGTGCTGCAGGACCAGCTGCCGTTCCTGCTGCGCTGCGGCTTCGACTCGTTCGAGAGCGAGCAGAAGGGCTTCGGCGAGGCGCTGGGCAAGGCGTCGTCGCTGTACAGCGTGGTCTACCAGCCGACCGGCGATGGCCGGGTCACGGCGGGCATGAGCCGGCTGGCGACCCGGCACCGCGCCGCCGCCGAGTAGGCACGCTTCACCCGGTGTGTCGGCGGTGTGCCGGCGACGTGCCGGCGCACACCGTGTGTGTCAGCAACCTGAAACCCGGCCGGCGGTCGCGGCCGTCATACTGGCATCCAGCGAGCAATGGATGCCATGGCTGGAAATCGCAGCGCCCCCAAGGTCGAGGTCGGTGACTGGATGCCGCGCATCACCCTGCCGGTGGCGGGTGGCGGCCTGTTCGATTCCTTCGACGCCACCGCGTGTGGCCGGGTTCGCGTCTACTGGCTGGGCGTGCTGTCGGACGGCGCCGCGAGCCTGCTGTCCGACGCGCTGGCCGTGCAGGACGCGGACCTCATCGTCGTGACGGCGCTGCCGGTCGCGGGCCATGCGACGACCCTGGTGGACCGCGCCGGCGACTTCGCCGCGGCCTTCGGCGTGGCGCCGCCGGCCGCCATCGTCGTCGACCCGGCGGACCGCGTGGCGGCCGTGCTCGCGCCGCCGGGCGTCGCCGCCGTGCTGGGCGAGGTCGCCCGCCTGCACGACGCCAGCACACCGCACCTCGTGCAGGCCCAGGCGCCGGTGCTGATGCTCGAGCGCGTGGTCGAACCGCCCTTGCGCCGCGCGCTGCTCGACTACTGGAGGGGCCGCGACAAGCTGGCCAACCGGGTGGGTACGGCGGGCGGCAACGTGGTGAACAGCGACGTGAAGCGCCGCCTCGACGTCGAGGTCGACGAGCCCGGCCTGCTGGCGCGCCTGCGCGAGGATATCGGGCGTCGCGTCGTGCCGGCGGTGCTGCGGGCCTTCCAGATCGGCGTGATGGTGATCGAAGCGCCGATCGTCGGCTGCTACGACGCCGACGAGGGCGGCCGGTTCGGCCGGCATCGCGACAACACCAGCAGCCTCACGGCGCATCGCCAGTTCGCGCTCAGCATTAACCTCAACCCGGACGACGAGTACCAGGGCGGGGAAGTCTGGTTCCCCGAGTTCGGGCGCGAACTGTACCGGCCGCCGGCCGGGGCGGCGCTGGTCTTCTCGACCGCGCTCCTGCACGAGGTCCTGCCGGTGCGGCAGGGCCGCCGCTACGGCGTGTTCAGCTTCCTGTCGTCGCGCGCGCCGGGCGTGGTGAAGGGTCCCTCGCTGCGCTCGGGATGACAGGGATTAGCGCTCGGGATGACAAGGATTAGCGCTCGGGATGACGAGGAACATCATCCCGAGTGCCCGTTCTTGTCATCCCGAGCGCAGCGAGGGACCTTCCACTTCGTGCCGCAGCAGCCATTGCTTGCGATGCAGCCCGCCGCCGTAGCCGGTCAGCGTGCCGTCGCTGCCGACCACGCGGTGGCAGGGGACCACGATGGAGATCGGGTTCTGGCCGTTGGCGAAGCCGGCGGCGCGCACCGCCGCCGGGCGGCCGCAGCGCTGGGCCAACGCGGCGTAGGTGATCGTGGTGCCCGGCGGGATGCCGCGCAGCGTGCGCCACACGTCCTTCTGGAAGTCGGTGCCGTTGGTCGCGACCGACAGCGCGTCGATCGCCGCGAGGTCGCCCGCGAAGTACGCCTGCAGGGCGCGGGCCGCGACGCTGCCGGCGTCTCGTTCGACGAGGTCGGTGCGCCCGTAGTGTCGCTTCAGGAGCCGATGAAAGCGGGGCAGGTGATCGCTCCAGTCGACGGCCCGCAGCACGGCGTCGTCATCGCTGACGACGAGCAGGTCGCCGATCGGCGTGGCGAGGCGCTCGATCGCGAGGCGGGTTGGCCGGGCTTGGGGCATGGCGCGATCGTACGGCATGGCACCGAGGCCTGGCGCGCGGAATCCTTTCGCCAAGGGCGGGGCGGGGGACTGTTGACCGCCGGGGGGCGGCGTGATCAGTCGCGGCGATGTCGAAGGGGGAACAGGACGACGGCTGGCGGGCGTTGCTGAGCCCCGCCGCCTTGCCGGCGGTCGCCGTGCTGGTCGGCGGCGTGCTGCTGCACTCGATGAACGTGCTGATGCTGGCCACCGTCCTGCCCACGGTCGTGGAGGCGCTGGGCGGCGCGGCCCTGATGAGCTGGACGTCGTCGGCCTTCCTCGCGTCGTCGATCGTCGCGGCAACGACGACCGGCTACTTCGCCTCGACGCTCGGGGCGCGCACGGTGTTCTCGGCCGGCGCCATCCTCTTCGGCCTCGGTGCGCTCGCCTGCGCGCTGGCCGGGTCGATGGAGATGATCGTCGCCGGCCGGTTCGTGCAGGGCTTCGGCGGCGGCCTGCTGATCGCCATGGCCTACGTCCTCGTGCGGGTCACCTTCCCGGAACGCCTGTGGGCCCGCGGGTTCGCGTTGCTGTCGGGGGCGTGGAGCCTGGCGATCGTCGTCGGCCCGCTGGTCGGCGGGCTGTTCGCGCGCTTCGGCAGCTGGCGCGGCGCCTTCGTCGCGGTGACGGCGATCGCGCTGGCGCTGGCCGTGGTGTCGCTGCGCGTCCTGCCGCGCGCCGCCGCGGGCGGCGAGGCTACGCGCCTCCCTGTCCTGCGCGCCCTCCTCGTGTGTGCCGCCATCGCCGCGATGTCGCTGATGGCCGTGGTGACGGGAAGCGCCGCGAAGGCCGGCCTGTTCGTCGTCGCGCTCGGGTTCCTCGCGGCCTGCCTCGCGGTCGATCGAAGGGCGACGCGCCCGCTGTTGCCGACCGATGCGTTCGCGGTCGGCAGCGTGACCGGGGTGGGGCTGTGGCTGTGCCTGCTGATGTGCCTGGCCTACAGCCCGCTGCAGATCTTCGTGCCGATCTTCCTGCAGGGGCTGCACGGCCTCGATGCCCTCGGCGCGGGCTACATGGTGGCCAGCGCCTCGTTCGGCTGGACCGTGGTGTCGCTGGTCGTCGCCGGGGCGTCGGCAGCGCGCAGCGACCGGCTGCTGCTGGCCGGGCCCGTCGCGCTGGCGGTCGGCCTCGCGGGCCTCGCGCTCCTCCTGCCGGTCGGGCCCGTCCTCCTGCTGGCCCTCCCGATCGCCCTGGTCGGCGCCAGCATGGGCGGCTGCTGGGCCTTCATCGCCCAGCGGGTGATGAGCGGCGCCCGGAGCGGCGAGGAGAACCTCGCGGCGTCGTCGGTGGCGACGGTTCAGCAGGCCGGGTTCGCGCTCGGTGCGGCGTTGGCCGGGGCCGTGGCGAATGCCGCCGGCCTGGCCCACGGCGTGTCGCGCGAGGGTCTCGCCACCGCCGCGGTCTGGGTCCCGGCGAGTTTCGCGGTCGCGGCGATGCTGGCCGGCGTGGCGGCGTGGCGGCTGGTCGCGCTGGCGCGACGCCGGCCGGCAGCCTAGCGGCGGGCGCTTTCCTGCAGCGCCTTGCCGAAGGCCTGGAACAGCGTGCGGTTGATCGGGTTGATCTGCGGATCGTACTCGGCGTGCCACTGGACGCCCAGCGCGAAGCCCGGCGCCTCGGCGATGCTGATCGCCTCGATGGTGCCGTCCTCGGCGATGCCCTCGACGGTCACGCGCTGGCCCGGCTGCTCGATCCCCTGGCCGTGCAGCGAGTTCACGCGGATGCGCTCGCAGCCGAGCAGGCGGGCGAACACGCCGTCCTTCGCGAGGTCGACGTCGTGGCGGTCGGCGAACACAACCTCGGGGTCGGGATGGATGTCGCCGTTGGCGAGCCGCGGCATGCGGTGGTTCATGCGGCCGGGGATCTCGCGGATCTCGGGATGGAGCGTGCCGCCGAAGGCGACGTTCATTTCCTGCAGGCCGCGGCAGATACCGAAGATCGGGATGGCGCGCGCCACGCAGGCCTCGATCAGCGCCAGCGCCATGGCGTCGCGATCCTGGTCGTAGGGTTCGTGCCGCGGGTCGGGCGGCAGGCCGAAGCGGGTCGGGTGGACGTTGGCGCGGGCGCCGGTGAGCAGGATGCCGTCGACCGCGCCCAGCAGCGCATCGATATCGGTGATGTCGGGGGCGCCGGCGAACATCAGGGGCAGGGCGCCCGCGACCTCGGCGATGGCGCGCAGGTTGCGCTGGCCGACCAGCTGCACGTTGTGCCGGTCATTGATCACCTGGGCGTTGCCGATCACGCCCACCACCGGTTTCGACTTTCCCGCCATTCCTCTCGCCACGCACCCGGAAACCCCGGAGAGATAAGCGCATTTCGTGCCAAGGGGAAAAGATTTTCCGTCCGGGAGCCTGCCCGCGAAACTATCCGGGTGGTCGCAGGCTGGCGGCGAACAGGGCGGCCAGCCGGTCGTCCCGGGCCGCCTCGACCAGGGTGACCGGCGGCGTGCCCACCCGGCCGGACGGGTCGACCACCGTCATGCCCCGGGTGAGGCCGGGCGCCAGCGCCACGTCCACGCTGGCCCGCAGGCTGCGGGTCACGATGGCGGGCTCGACCGCCACCGCCGCGGCCAGCGGGTCGATGAACAGCAGGACGTCGCCCAGGCCCTGGCGAAGATGGCGCTCGCGCTCGTTGCGCAGCAGCGTCTCGACGAAGCGTCGCCACGGCCCGTCGGGCACCGGCGCGAACAGCCGGTCGATGGTGGCGCCGTCCAGCCGGTGCGCGACGCAGGTTTCCCACGGCACCACGGTGGTCGCGACGTCGGCCGCGAAGGCGACCGCGGCGGCCTCCGGGTCGGCGTAGATGTTGAACTCGGCGGCCGGGGTGACGTTGCCGCGGCCGTGCAGCGTACCGCCCATGACGGTGAGCGTGCCGATGCCCGCGACGATGCCGGGGGCACGCTGCAGGGCGAGCGCGAGGTTGGTGAGTGGCCCGATGGTCAGGAGGTCGACGCGCTCGCCCGCCGCGGCGGCGGCCGCGAAGGTCTCGACCAGGAAGCCGACGCCGTCGCGGCTGGCAGCGCGGCCGACGCGGGCCGGGCGCGGCGCACCGGCCAGCCCGTCCTCGCCGTGCACGGCGTGGGCGTGGATGCGGTCGCCGGCCAGCGGGTCGGCGGCGCCGGCATGGACCGGCACCTCGACGCCCGCCACCGCGAGGGTCGCCAGCACGTTGTCGGTCGCGGCGTCGAGCGCGACGTTGCCGAACACCGTCGTGATGGCGTCGGGCACGCGCCCGGCGCCGATCAGCAGCAAGAGGGCCTGCGCGTCGTCGACGCCGCCATCGGTGTCGAGGATCAGGCGGCGCGCGACGCCGGCCACGGCCCGACCTCCAGCCACGTGCTCTGGTAGGTCGCGCCTTCGCCCATGTCGGTGTAGCGGTCCGAGCACAGCATGTTGATCGTGCCGGCGACCGCCTCGCCGACGGGGCGCTGGCCGGGGACCAGCACGACGCCGGGCTGGATCTCGTCATTCACCTGCAACTCGAGACCGATCTCGCCGCGGTCGTTGTGCAGCCGCACCGTGTCGCCGCTCTTGAGGCCGCGCGCCGCGGCGTCCGCGGGGTGCAGCACGCAGAACGGCTTGCCCTCGCGGCGCCGCAGGTAGTCGACGCCGGAGAAGGCGGTGTGGGCCTGGAAGTAGCCGGGCGCGGTCAGCAGGCGCAGCGGCCAGCGCTTCGCCTCGGCGGCCTCGACCGGGTCGGGCTGCCAGTCGGGCAGGGCGGGCAGGCCCTGCTTCGCCAGCTGCTCGGAATGGAACTCGAGCTTGCCCGAGGGCGTCGCGAACTTCTGGCCCTCGAACGGGTGGGCGATGTGAATCGGCTCGCCGGCGAACAGCTTGTCCGGGTCGGCGGCGCCGGCCGGGCCGGTGGCGCCCTTCAGCAGTTCGCGCGCCGCGTCCTGCGGCGACAGCGTGAAGATGCGATCGGAGAGGCCCATGCGCTGGGCCAACGCCTGCGCCACCGCGAAGTTCGAGCGCGCCTCGCCGCGCGGCTTGGCGGCCTGGCGGCCCCACTGCATCCAGTAGGCGCCGTAGGCGCGGTAGAGGTCGTCGGTCTCGAGGTAGTTCGCCGCCGGCAGCACGATATCGGCGTACTTCGCCGTGTCGGTCATGAAGGGATCGTGGACCACGGTGAACAGGTCCTCGCGCGCCAGGCCCTGGCGCACCTTGTGCGCCTCGGGGCAGGTCACCGCCGGGTTGTTGGCGGCGATGAACAGGGCACGGATCGGCGGGTCCTTGAGGTTGAGGAGATCCTCGCCCAGCCGCAGGTGATTGACGCTGCGCGTCGCGGCCGGGCCGGACGGCTTGCGCACCGCGTTGTAGTTGAGGTCGCACGAGGCGGCGGTGAGCAGCACCGCGCCGCCGCCGCGCACCGCGTAGTGCCCGGTGACGCCGGGCAGCAGCGCGACCGCGCGCAACGCCTGGCCGCCGTGGGTGAGGCGCGTCATGCCTTCGCCCAGCCGGATCAGCGCCGCCTTGGCCTTGCCGTAGAGCGCCGCCAGCTTCTCGATGTCGGCGACCGGCAGGCCGGTGATCTCGGCGACCCGCTGCGGCGGGAAGTTCGGCAGGATGTCCTTCTCGACCTTGTCGAAGCCCAGCGTGTGGCTGGCGAGGTAGGCGCGGTTGGCGAGCCCGTCGCGCACCAGGATGTGCATGACGCCGAGCGCCAGCGCGGCATCGGTGCCGATGCGGATCGGCAGGTAGAGATCGGCCGCCTTGGCGCTGCGCGTGCGGCGCGGGTCGATCACCACGATCGGCAGGCCGCGCTTCTTCTTCTGCGTCTCGGCCAGCGCCCAGAAGTGCACGTTGGTCGCCGCGAGGTCGGCGCCCCAGGCGATCACCAGGTCGGAATGGACGACGTCCTCGGGATCGGCGCTGCCGACCGGGCCGACGGTGGCGTCCCACGCCGCCTCGCAGCACGAGTCGCACACCGTGCCGGCGGCCAGGCGGGTGGTGCCCAGCGCGTGGAACAGGCCGTTGACGAGGCCGCGATTGGTGAGGCCCTGGTGGGCCGAGTAGGCGTAGCCGAGCAGGGCGAGCGGGCCGCTCTCGGCGATGATCGCCTTCCAGCGCGCCGCGATGGTGTCGAGCGCCTCGTCCCAGCCGATGGCGGCGAACTGGCCGGCGCCCTTCGGCCCGACGCGCTTCAGCGGCGTGGCGATGCGTTCCGGCGAATTGACGAGATCGGCGTCGCGGTTGACCTTCCCGCAGGCGAAGCCCGCCGTGTAGGGATGGTCGGGGTCGCCCTGGACGCGCACCACCTGGCCGTCCTCGACATGCGCGATGAGCGAGCACATGTCGGGACAATCGTGCGCACAGACGACTCTAACTTGCGACTTCACCGGACCGTCTCCTTCGATGGGGAGACGGCAGTGTAACAGAGCCTCCGGCGGAGGCTGCGATTACTTCTTCTTGGGCGC